>Ga0208979_100114_pt1 | contig 147476 bp, 123 predicted proteins | sample HotLakConsUCCSLE_FD_184738 | JGI IMG/M metagenome (GOLD analysis project Ga0208979, IMG submission 184738) | Hypersaline microbial mat communities from Hot Lake, Washington, USA - Hot Lake Consortium UCC-SLE (SPAdes) | ecosystem: Environmental > Aquatic > Non-marine Saline and Alkaline >... | reverse complement strand
CTAGCCGGACGCATGTTTGAATATGAAGACGAACTGAGCGAAGCCATTGTCGATGGCATGATTGACCGCAGCATTCACGGCGATTATGAATTAGACCGTCTTATACTTAATTGACCTGACCTACTTAAGAGCCCCTACACAAGAGAGCGTTACCGCCAATAAGCTGTCGCATCCCCACAGCTGAATTGAAAAATATAGGAAAAGTGCGGTAGTCGCCGAGATGCCGATAGGCTGACCTAAAAAGTAAAAGAAATCTCGGGTGGTTTCTAACCACTCCAATAGCTTCATAAATCGATTGAGGATTGCCATTGTTATGACCTAGACAAGCTCACTAAAAACCTCGTATGGCATTGCTTCAGTCGCCGTTGGTTTAAGCGCCGTTAGGCCACTCAGCGATGTTGTGCTCATGGGCCGGACGGCTGACTGAGTTAGCCATAGGGTAACCCACGTCATTAGCAAAATGGCCACCAAGGCTGCCCATAATCGCCAGAGGTTGCTGTGTTTGCCTGCTGCTGAGATCATGGTGTTATGCTCCGTTTGCTCCTAGTAATAGTGGGTAATAGTTACTCTCAGCGATAATGGCTCCTAGCGATAATGGCTCCTAGCGACAGTTGTGCGAGTTAGTTAACACTTGCCGTGTTGCTATTACTGCTATTAATAGTAAAGGTCGAAATGAGGGGACAACCTGTAGCGAAAGCAACAGATTTCTAACAATTTGTGATCGAATTTATCAGAGGCTCTTTTTGCTTGGGCCGCGATCGCCCGCTACAAAGGCTGGTTTGTAACGACTGTTTTACCAGAAACTGTGGCAGTCAGCCCAAAACGTTCTGGCAATGAGTAACTTATTAGCGGAGTCATTAGCTAGCTATTAGAGAGGCAGTAAGAGATAATTCAAAAGCTAGCTGCCCAATGCTGACTGTAAGACTGTTAAAAAGGTCACTTAAGGAATGTAATTAATGAAACGTCGTGAATTTGTGAATTTTGTGGGTTTGGGCTGTATTGCGACTTCGTTACCGGTTGCGATCGCCGCCTGTACCCCAGCCGAAACCACTGCTGATTCAACCGCTGATTCACCGGATGCAGCGCCCGCTGATGTTCCCGCCGCTGATGTCACTGCTGAAAGTATGGATAGCAGCGTCAGAGAAGATGGTTTTGCCGCACTCGGCACCGTTTCAGAGCTAGATTCTGCTGGATTTTTGGCCTCGCAAACCTTTGTGGCGGGGCCAGTAATTGTTGTGCGTGACCCGGCCAATGCTGAGGATATTGTGGCGCTAAATTCTATCTGTACTCATAAAGGCTGTAGCGTTGACTGGGCTGACACTGAATTCACCTGTGCTTGTCACGGTTCTACATTTAGCGTAGATGGGACAGCAACCAATGGCCCTGCCACTGAGCCGCTTAGCAGTTATGAAGCAAAAATTGATGGCGATTGGGTACTGGTGAAAGCAGTTTAGAACCCAACTCCCTACAGCCATGGGTTTTGAGCCTGGTCGGCCAATCGACTGGGCTCGATTGAGCTGGCAAATGGGCAGGCAATCGTCAAATTTAGTATTGGTAAAGTTTCTAAAAATTCTCTTGCAATTGGACTGGCTTCACGATTGGCCGGACTGATGTTCTTACACTCGGCTGGACTAATGCCCTCATACCTGGCTTAATCGATGGCCTAATAGATTGTTGTAGCTGCTCAATTTTGGCAACAGCGGCTGCGCTGATTGTGCCATTAGTGGCCCTCTGGGTTACGTCCCACCAGTGCATAGGGAATAAGTGTATCGGGGATAAGTGTGTGCCTGGTAGCAGAGAGGCGGTGATGTTGGGCTGTTCTTGCAAAAGTCTGCGGCAGGTGGAACGGGCGATCGCATCCTGTTCAAACTCAAATAAATGAGTCACATTGAACAATTTACTGCGTTCGATCAGAGCATGAGTTTGATCTACACTGGGTGCTGCAATTTGTTTCGTAGCCGCTACTTTTCGAAAAAGTTTTTCTAACGATTTCATCGGAATGGCACCCTCTAAATCTGTGATGGCGGGTGCAATTAATAAGGAAGCTTCATTGTAAATAGAAGGCAGCCCGTAGTTGACCGTTTTGCCCGTCATCGCTTTAATGTTGTCTTCTAGCTGACGCAGGGTATGAACTAGCATTTGCAGCCGCTGCGTAATTATCAGCCATTGCTGAGGCGAAACGCCAACGCCGTCAAAATAGGCGGTCAAAATTTCTTTGGGTGCACTCAATAATTCTAGCAGCGCAATATATTTGCATCCTAAGCTATGCCCCAGCCAGCAATAGTTTGCCGCATTGAGATAGGCATCTATTTCATAACCGGGGTGACGAAGGGCTGTTTCAATAATCGATTCGCGAATAGCGTAGTGTTCTTCTAATAGGCTAAGCGCAATTGACCAATGACTAAAGCTAAAGCGAAATGGCAGCGCAACCACCGTGTAGCCTGCGTCATAAAATGGCCGGAGCAACTGACGATAAAACAGCGTAGGATAGCTGCCAAAGAAAGCACCACCGATAAATTGAACGATGCCTTGGGGCTTGGGGTGTAGGGCTACCCAGCTATGGGCATGAGGCTGAAAGCGAAACGGCATTTGTTTTACCCAGGTCAGTTTTGACGGTGACAGATGTTTGATCACTAATGTTTTATCAGTGATCTCAATCTTTTTTCTGCACCCTTTTTTCTGCACCCTTTTTTGATTTTTTCGATACTACTCAGCAGGGTACTGCACCCTTCCATCTGCTCAGCCAATATTAAAAGAACAGAACGACGCACCGACGATGCTGGCGAGCTTGTAGGGTTACTCTGGCAACAGCGGCGTTCAGCTCATTACTTTTATTTGGAGCATTTGAACAATGTCAATTTCATCTGTAGTCTCTAACTTCGAGCTTTTGGTTAAGCCAATTGTGCAGCCTTCTGCCGATATTTTGGGCGTGGGGCGTACGGTTATTCAAGGGTATTTTTTGTCTGTTGCAAACCTTAGTAGCCGTGATGATTTCCGTCTACAGCTTAATTTTCGAGCAAAAAGTACTAATCTTTCATCCTCTCCTTTGCTCGCTTTTTGGGATGTCAATGGTAATAATACGCTGCTATCGCCTGTTTCTAATACGCCTAACAGCCGCGTTTATGAAATTAGGTTGCAGCCTCGTGATACTGGGCTGTTTATACTACAGCCCAATGTGGCCGATCGCGATGTGGTGACTGCCGCGAATACAGAAATTCGTGGATATTTGGAAGCGACTTTGGCAACGCCTTTTGGGGCTAACACCTATAATCTGTTGCTTTCGCCTGAGCACCGAGGGACTTTTTTGCCTAAAGGCTTTGTCATTCCTGACGGTATTGTTGCAGATACCCCTCAGGATTTTGATCAGTTGGTGTATAGCATCCCAACTGCGCAAGGTGGTACAGCTTTTGAGTTTCAGCAAATTTCACCAGATTTTATAAGGTCTGCTGCTTGAGTTTGTTATTTGATTCGCTATATGGGCAAAGCAGCCCAATGAAACTGAAGCTGCGATCGCTCATTGCATTGCCTCACATTGCCTCGCATTGCCCCATATCCCCAAGTTTAAGGAATCTGGACTCAACCGCCTTAAACTTGGGGATATTTCTCAACTTGAGGGCTCATTACACACTTAGGATATATCTGGGTGACAGTATAGAGCTGTATGTGTATGTCTTGTGGCGTATGTTTTTTTGGAAGGCGCGATCGCTTCTAAACATTAGGCTCTAAACATTAGGCGCGATCGCCCTTAATAATGTCGCGCATGATGATGAACTTTTGCTCAAAGTCCACTGCGTTAATGCTGCTGACAATTTCCTGAGCCTGATCAGAGAGCGGATAGTCACTAGGCACCTCTACAACGCTGCTTTCTGACATTCCTTCACCTAATCTATACCACAGGGCAACCTTGGTTGTGTTGCTCAGCTCGTAGTAAGCGCTGGTTTGGTCATTGCGCTCTCCCGACAAAACGTCGCGCATAAACTGATACTGCTCATTTTTCGAGCTTTCTTTGAGCTGATCGTACAGCTCCACTGAACTATCTGACTCCGCGTTGTCATCAGGGTTCTCAACAGCGGTTGTATCTAGTCCTTCGTAAACCCGCCATAGGACAATGAGCTGATCATCAGTGCTCAAGTCGCTAAATTGCTGTTTAATATTTGCGGAAGCGTTCTTGGGATCTCTCTTGGAATCTCTCTTGGGATCTCTTTTAGGATCTCCATTAGGGTCTGTTGTATTCTCTTGATTAGCTGTTTTAGCCACAGTAGTTAAGTCCTTATCTTGGCAATATATCTTGATAATGTGTCTTGACAACGTTCCAAACAATGCTCAAACGGACAATACGGACGATATCTAAACGAGCGAGAAACTGAAAGCTCATCCAGCTCTATACACTGTCAGATCTACACTGTACGCTGTGTGTTTTGGTTCGATGTGCCTTGGTCGGTTGGTCTCGGTCGGTTGGTCTCGGTCGGTTGGTCTTGGTCGGTTGGTCTTGGTCGGTGTGCCTTTGGCTAGTATAGAAAACCAGTGTGTTTATGAATACTTTCAAAAGGCATAACAGTTTTCCCCAACCGCCTCTCATGCCAGAACGAATGAAGTCTTTTTCCTTATCAATTCTTTTGCAGAAGCTGTTGTGGCGGTAGATGAATCGTTGGTAGTACTTTAAAGTCTCTCTAAAACATTACTGACGATTAATCTTAATCAGCTCTTTAAGGGATGCCAGCAGTTTTATGTTGACGGAACTAATGTGGTCAGTGCCATCTATTTCAAACTGCCAAGCAACGTTGACGACAAACAGCAAGTGCTTCACCTTGCCCTTTACTTGAAAGGTTTTTGTATGCGCTACGGTCTTTTCTTTTGGGGTCTTTTCTTCTAGGCTTTCTTCCTGTATCGCTGTGCAGGTGAGCGGAGTCATTTCCATTTCGCTCGCTTCGGTAGCGAGGTAGTGTGCGATCGCCTCTCTTCCTACCACGGGCTCTTCGAATGGCGGTACTAGCTGCCCCTGGGGTGCAAAAAGCAGCACCGTTTGCTGAAAGTCTTTGGCATTGAGCGTATCAAAATAGCGCTGAAGTATATCAGGCATCGTCAAGCTCAATTCCGTAGCTGTGTTAAGCGGAGTAGGGATATGAACCATGATTTTAAAATCTAGCAAGTTTTTCTAGCAGTTTTTAGCAGTCTTAAGAGCTAACGGCATGTCAGCATGGGGCCAAACTTAGTTTTAGCAGCCTAGAAGATATGGCCCCGTCGCGCCTCTATCTGAATGATGAACTCAGTGATAAACGCTCGGTGATGAACTGATAAAATAGCTGGACGCTTAACGAAAGCTTAGCGGCAGCGCTAAGTTCTGGAATCAATTTTTCAGAGAAGCTGTTTTTTTAAGTGAGCGGTTTAGGTGCATGGTTTCACCCGTAGGCTCTTCTGAGATCCATCGCAAAATTATCCGCAAAATCATCCATGTAGATATGGATGCGTTTTATACCTCTGTAGAACAAAGAGACAATCCGGAGCTGCGTGGAAAACCTATTGTTGTCGGCGGGACACCTGAAAAACGCGGAGCCGTTGCCGCAGCTAGCTATGAGGCCCGCCAATACGGTATTCATTCAGCGATGCCTGCTCGCACCGCTGTCCAACGCTGTCCGCATCTGATTTTTTTGCCTCCTCGGTTTGAGGCTTACCGCGCCGTTTCCGAGCAAATTCGAGAAGTCTTTTTTGACTACACTGATCTGGTCGAACCGCTCTCTTTAGATGAAGCCTATTTAGATGTCACAGTCGATAAAAAAGGCACAGGCTCAGCGATGCTCATTGCCGAACAAATCAAGCAGCGGATCAAAACCCACCTACAGCTCACGGCTTCGGCAGGTGTTTCTATCAACAAGTTTTTAGCAAAAATTGCCTCTGATTTAGACAAACCCGACGGTCTTTCTCTGATTGCACCTGACCAGGCAGAGGCTTTTATTGAAAAGCTGCCTATAGAATCATTTCATGGCGTTGGCCCAGCAACCGCTGCAAAAATGAAGGCACTGGGCATCACCACAGGTGCTGATTTAAAGCGCTGGGAGCGGCAAGAGCTGGTTGCGACCTTTGGCAAAGTGGGTGACTACTACTACAAGGTGGTTCGCGCTCAAGACGATCGCCCGGTTAATCCCAATCGAATCCGCAAGTCCATCGGCGCAGAAAAAAGCTTTTTTGAAGATTTGCGCCAGCAAGAAGAGATGGAAGCGGCCTTACTCAAGATCGCTGAAGAGGTGTATCAGCGATTGGTGAAAAACAAACGTAGCGGCCATACGCTGACGCTCAAAATAAAGTACGACAACTACAGCGTCATTACCCGCAGCCGCACGCTAGAGAGCCCTATTCAGTCATTTGCCGACATTTTTCTGCTGGCTCAAAGTCTGCTGGCGGCTCATATTACTCCCAATCGACCGGTCAGGCTCTTGGGCATTACGCTCTCTAACCTAACAGATGCTCAAGGCCACCAACAGCTCAGTTTTGATCTTTTCTCAAAACGAATTGACTCACTAGCAGGCGATTGATAAGCACCGATAAGCGCCAATTTTAAGTCTTATTAGAAATTACAAAGCGCTCAAGCGTTACGAAGCGTGTCTTTTATGATTAGACTTTAATCTATGGTTAAAAAAATAAGATAGACTCTAGTCTATTAATAGAGCGACGGATTAGTTTAATAAAAAGTGTGGAGGCGCCTTGATGCAGCTGACTAATCAAATTAATTTTCGGAATGTGCGCGGTGACCTGTTTGGTGGGGTCACCGCTGCTGTAATTGCGCTGCCTATGGCGTTGGCCTTTGGGGTTGCCTCTGGCGCAGGTGCAGTATCGGGGTTGTGGGGAGCGGTGCTGGTCGGCTTTTTTGCGGCTTTGTTTGGCGGCACGCCTACCCTTATTTCGGAGCCCACTGGCCCTATGACGGTGGTGATGACGGCGGTTATTGCTAACCTAATTGCGGCTAATCCTGCCGATCCTCAGCAGGGATTAGCGATGGCCTTTACGGTGGTGATGCTTGCGGGCGTGTTTCAAATTATCTTTGGCGCGTTGCGGCTAGGAAAGTACGTCACGATGATGCCGTACACCGTGATCTCTGGGTTTATGTCGGGTATCGGCATTATTCTGGTGATTTTGCAGCTGGCGCCTTTTTTGGGGCAGGCGAGTCCGGCGGGCGGGGTGGTGGGGACGTTGCGATCGCTCCCTGAACTCTTTGCCAATGTTCAACCTGCTGAAACCGCACTGGCACTGGCAACAGTAGCGATTATTTGGTTTATGCCCAGACGCTACAGACGGGTTGTGCCCCCTCAGTTAGTGGCACTGATTGTCGGTACAGCGCTTTCGCTAATTCTGTTTCCTGGCTTAGATATTCGCCGCATCGGAGAGATCCCAACGGGTTTCCCTGCACTGCAAGTTCCGACTTTTAGAGCTGAACAGCTCAGCTTGATGCTCGTTGATGCGGCGGTGCTAGGAATGCTGGGCTGCATTGATGCGCTGCTCACCTCTATGGTTGCCGATAGCCTAACTCGCACCGAGCACAACTCTAATAAAGAGCTGATAGGTCAGGGTTTAGGCAACATTGCTTCTGGACTATTTGGGGGTATCGCGGGTGCGGGTGCCACTATGGGCACGGTGGTCAATATTCAAGCGGGTGGACGTACGGCGCTCTCAGGACTGACTCGGGCGGGCGTACTGCTGATAGTAATTTTGGCGGGTGCCAACCTCGCCGCTACCATTCCCCTAGCCGTACTGGCCGGAATTGCCCTTAAGGTCGGCATAGATATTGTCGATTGGGGCTTTTTGAAGCGGGCTCACAAGGTCTCTTTAAAAGGCGCTCTGATTATGTATGGAGTGATTGCGCTAACCGTACTGGTGGACTTAATTGCGGCGGTGGGTATTGGTGTGTTTGTGGCTAATATCTTGACCATTGAGCGCATGAGCTTGATTCAAGAGAAGTCGGTTAAAACCATTACCGATGCAGATGATGCGGTATTGCTAAATCCAAATGAAAAGGCGCTGCTAGATCAGGCCAATGGCCGGGTACTGCTGTTTTCGCTGAGTGGGCCTATGCTGTTTGGGGTGGCCAAGGCGATCGCCCGAGAGCACAATGCCATTAGTGCCTGTGATGCCATCGTGTTTGACTTTAATGAAGTGCCTCATTTGGGCGTAACCGTGTCGCTAGCAATAGAAAATGCAATTCGAGAAGCCGTGGAGAAGGGCCGGAAGGTGTTTTTGGTCGGCGCAACGGGGCAAACCAAGAAGCGCTTAGAAAGTCTGGGTGTTTTTGAACTCATTCCACCTCAATACGCCTACAGTACTCGCGAAGACGCACTGAAATCTGCGTTGAGTGCGGTTACGCCCGAGGAGAATGTTGTGATTGCTCCAGCCGTCTAAAATCTTCTAGAATTCTAACGTCATTGTCTCTAATTCACTGTTTCTAATTCATTGTCGCTAGTTCATTGTCTCCGACCCACTGGTTTTCATTGGGAAATTCCCTTTGGGAACAGCATGGAGAAAGGGGGTGTAGCACTGCTATGCCCTTTTTCCCATGCCACCGTTAAACCATAGCCGTCGTTAAACCATGCCTACATTAGAAGCCCTAGTTCTATCTACCGTCTTGGTAGGATTTCTCGGCATCGTTTTCAAAAGAAATTTGATTATGAAAATTATTGCGATGGATGTGATGAGCACAGGCGTGATTGCCTTTTATGTGCTCATTGCCTCTCGCACAGGCGTGTTGACGCCTATTTTGCTATCGCACGCTGGGCCTAAAACCGTGGCGCAGGCCGGGGAGAGTGCAGCGGCCTATGCTGATCCGGTGCCGCAGGCGGTGATATTAACTGCGATTGTTATTGGCTTTTCTATTCAAGCGCTGATGCTCGTCGGTGTGATGAAGCTCTCTCGCGACAATCCGACTTTAGATGCTCAATCGATTGAGGAGCACTACAGCTCATGACACAGCTTATAACAACAGTCACGATTGTTTGGATAGCGCTTCCTTTATTTTTAGGCTTTTTGCTCTATCTGCTGCCTGTTTTAGATCGCTCCTTGACGCTGGCGATGGCGGTGCTGTCGGCGGTGTATGGTCTGTATCAAATTTTGGCGGATTCGCCGATTGACTTGCAGCTCATAGATAGCTTTGGTGTGACACTGCTGGTGAACTCGCTCAGTGGCTACTTTATCTTGACCAATGCGCTGGTAACGGCGGCTGTTGTGCTCTATTGCTGGGGCGATCAGGGTCTAGATAAGGCAGGACAAAAACGACCCCGGAAAACAGCGTTCTTTTTTGCTCAGCTGGTGATCCTACATGGCTGTGTGAATGCGGTGTTTATTTGTGCAGACTTTATGAGTTTGTATGTGGCGCTAGAGGTTGTTGGCATTACGGCTTTTTCGCTGGTTGCCTATCCGCGCACTGATCGGACGATTTGGTTGGCTTTGCGCTACTTGATGACGAGCAATACGGCCATGCTGTTTTATTTGCTGGGTGCGGTGTTGGTGTATCAGGCGAATCACTCTTTTGCTTTTGTAGGGCTTAGCAATGCGCCAAAAGATGCGATCGCGCTTATCTTTTTAGGTTTGTTGACCAAAGGTGGCGTATTTATCTCTGGGCTATGGCTACCGGCGACCCATGCCGAGGCCGAGGCCCCGGTTTCGGCTCTGCTCTCTGGCATTGTGAGTAAAACGGGCGTGTTTCCGCTGGTGCGCTGTGCGCTACTGGTTGAAGAGATTGCCCCGATTGTCCAAATATTTAGTATCGGCACGGCTGTGCTCGGCGTGGTTGGGGCCATGCTGGAAAAAGACACCAAGCGAATGCTGGCATTTAGCACGATTTCACAAATGGGCCTGGTGTTGGCAGCGCCTGTTGCGGCTGGTTTTTATGCGCTCACTCATGGGCTGGCTAAGGCAGTTTTGTTTTTATCGGCTGGCAACTTGAGTGATCGAAGCTTTGACGCACTGCGAAAAAAACCGATGCCGCGCTCCTTATGGATTGTGATTGCAGTGGCTAGTCTCTCTCTTTCGGGCTTTCCGCTCATTGCTGGGTTTAATGCCAAGATCCAAACGCTCGGGCAGCTGCAAGGCTGGCCGCTCATTGTGTTGAATACGGCTGCGGTGGGCACGGCAATTGTTTTTGCTAAGTTCATTTTTCTGCCTTTTTCAAACACCTCCACCGAGCTGCTGCCCATTTCAGCTGAAGGCGCTATTCTCTTATCACCCCAAAAAGCTCGGCCAGCGCTCTTTCCCTCACTCTTCGTTGGCTACTGGCTAGCCGCTGGGCTGTTGTTGAGTGTATTGCTCATGGCTGGCACGTTTTATATTGAAGACTATCAGTTGGCTAACCTGCTTAAAGCGTTAGGTAAGGTGGGGCTAGGTTGGCTAATTTATGCGATCGCCCTGCGCGGCCCATTGAACCTAGCGCGCATTCGCCTGCCCCGAGCCCCCGAAAGGCTAGATCATTTAATGGGCGGCATGAGCTTGATACTTGTACTGTTGTTTTGGAGGGTGCTGGCATGAGCCTGCTTGATTTTTCATTCAAATTAATGCTGTGGTTTTTGCTCACGGCTGATAGCAGCCTGGTCAATATTGCGATTGGGGTAGCTGTTGCTCTATTGCTGCCTCAGTTTGGCGCATCGCAGCACAGAGGCACTTCTACCTTTGGTTTGTTGAAGGTTTGGCTGCAAATGCTAGGGAGGATTGCGATCGCCATCCCTCAGGCTTACTTTGAAGCCTTTGAGATGATGCTCAACCCCCACAATGTTGAAGAAGTTACGGTCGTGCAGGGGGAGCCCCGTGAAACGGCTGGTCTGGTTTTCTTAGATATTTTTCTGATTACCTTTACCCCTAAAACCATTGTGCTGAACTACACCACCCACGGACAGTATGTGGTTCATAGTGTTCGTCCCAGGAGGCTCTCATGATTTGGATGCTCGTACCGATGACCTTGGCACTGCTGATGCCGGTTGGTCGATTCTGTTGGGATAGTTTCGTGAGTTTGCGTAAGCCCAGGAATGGCAAGCTGAGAGGTGCGCTTAGCAACAATTTGCAAGGTATTAGCGACCGCGATAATGTTTGGTCAAAAATGATTGCCTTTGCCAGTATTTCAACTAAAACCTCCGTGATGATTTTGGTGGTATCGGTGATTAGAGACGACTGGATGATGGGGGTGGCAGGCGTACTGATTTTGAGCGTAGGAAATGCGGCTCTGATGCTGCTGGCTCAAACGCTCAGGCGAATGCATTTTTTACAGGTTGATCACTAAAATATTCAAGAAAAGACTCAAGCCAGTCGCGAAGATCAAAAGGAACAGATCAAAAGGGCTATATCAAAAGGACTATACAGGCAACGAAGATGGTGAATATAATCAGTACTTTTTGTATTGGGCTAGGCGTTGTGTTTTGGCTGTGGGGCACGCTGCCACTGCTAGATATTGGCGTTGCGCCGTCAGGGGAGAATCGCTCTATTTTGTTTAAGCTGCATAGCCTGTCAGTGTCAGATACGCTGGGATCTATGAGCATTGTGGTGGGTCTGTTGTTTAGGCTCTCTAGAGAGTGGCCGCTGCTGCTGCTAGCCCTGTTTTCTTTAGCGATTTGGAATACGGTGCTGAGCTATGTGTTGGCTTACACCTACTGCGACAGTGGAACCCCGAGTGGGAGATTGAACTGATGGAAATGTCGTTTGTACTGATTATCGTAGCGCTGTTGCCGCTCACTGGCGGGCTGCTCGTGCTTCAGCGCGATCCTTATCGGGCGCTGATTATCAGAGGGATTTTGGGTGCGATCGCCTCACTGACTTATGCTCTTTTGGGCGCGGCTGATGTTGCCCTCACCGAGGCTTTGGTCGGCACCTTACTGGCCATTACGCTGTATGCGGTTGCAGTGCGATCATCTATGAATATGAGAGTGGGCGGGTTAGAGTCCGAGGTTTCGCTGCCCGTTTTTGCGGCTCTTCGAACCTGCCTGTCAGCCCATTACATTCGCTGTGAACCCATTGCCTATCAAACCATTGAAGTCTTAGAAAAAGCACTGCTTGAAAGAGAGATTCACGCTATTTACTTGCCTGCTAATCAGCGACTCACCACCCGAGTCAGCGCCTTTTATAAAATTCTTTCAGCCGATATGCCCTCTGATGTGGCGACTGTAACCTACTTAGATTTAGCTAGCGATCGCTTGCCAGATGAGGGCTCCGCTAGTGCAACCATAATTCAATCAGGAGAAGCTACCTCATGAAATGGGTTTATCTTGCTGCCGTTGTTGCCGTGTTCCTTAAAATGATAATCTTTCCTCATTTTTCGCCAACGCTGGCCGACCAGCTCATTGTTGACACTATCGTGCAAGAGTCGGGCGTATCTAATGCGGTTTCAGGCATCATTTTTAGGAACCGACTGTACGACACTCTATTTGAAGTGGTTGTGTTTTCAGTGGCCATTATGAGCGTTCGTTTTTTGCTCTCTGATGAAAGCCCCACCGAGGTCGTACACACCTTTTTAGATCATCCCTCTGTGGTGTTAGCGCAGCTAGGTGCAACTGTTTCAGCTTTGATTGGCATTGAACTCGCGATTCGGGGGCATCTGAGCCCCGGCGGTGGATTTGCCGCAGGCATTGCAGGCGGCAGCGCGATTGGGCTAATTGCGATTACCTCATCATCAGAATATATGGAATCGATTTATCAGCGCTGGCGGGCGGGGCTCGTTGAGAAAGTTTCGGTGCTGACTTTTATTGTGCTGGCTACTTTGTTGCTGGTGGGCATAGAGCTACCCTATGGTGAACTGGGTTCGCTGGCGAGTGGTGGCTGGATTCCGCTGCTCAATATGCTGGTCGCACTTAAGGTCGCGCTGGGTTCTTGGGCTGTTTTACTCTTGTTTATTCGCTACCGCGGACTGTTGTAAGTATGGATGTTATTTGAATGCTCTTTGAATGTTATCGGGATGTTATTGGGATATCTTCAACTCTTTAAAGCCCGTCGCCTCATCCAATACCCGCTCAAATGTTACCTCAGGCATTCGTCCAATCACTAGCTCTAGCGTGGTGTATACCTCACAGCCGTAGGTGACATGCCCCCCGATGCATTCGCCTTGCGAATTACTGACGCTCATGTGCAAATGAGTGCCCGCCGCTGAAATCATGCCTGAGAGGGTTAAAATCTCATGTTTGCCGATCAGTTCGCTCGGCATATCACGATTTGCAAATCGTATACAAGTTTTTGATAGGCTGCCTACCGCGCCTATAATTACGCCAGCGGTGATATGTTCTCTTTTTGCCAGTGTTTCTAGCTCGCGTCGGATATCTGAGCCTGGCATGAGCCGTAAGGCGATTACTTCCATTTAGATGAATTTTAAAGCTTTTAAGGCAGGTTCTTCTTCATTGATAACAGAAGGTGGCGGTACGGGGCGAGTGCTATATCGGCCCATCATTTTATACTGCCAAAAACCAATGATTTCTCGGGCAACAATAAATCTCTTTTTGGTTCGGCCAGTATCGTCTGAGAGCGGGCTAAAGTAGGGAATAACCTTAAAGCCAAAACTTTCAAAGGTGAGGAGCGATCGCTTCATATGCGGCGGATCAGTTACTAATATAATCGTCTTCACGCCTTTAGGACGAAGCAACGCTGCCGTAAACTCTGCATTCTCTTCAGTGGTTAAGGAGCAGGGCTCGCCTTCAATTACCGCATCCGACACCTTTTGTTTGATCAGTTGAGCCATCAGTAGCGCGTCCTTGCGGCCGCTAGGAAAAATGATCGGTGCTCTTTGGGCCTGCCACAGCTGCCCGGCAACCTCTGCCCGGATTGAATTTTGCTGATCGCCTCGGCCTAGCACCACAATGGCATCGGCCTGACTACCCACATCAGCGGGCAAAAAGCTGACGAGCCAACGAGTTCCTAACTGACTGGCCAGCGGCGAAATGGTGAATAGATATACCGCCAGTAAGCCTAAGCCTAAGCTAAGCACTTGCTTTTTGGGGCGATCGCGCTTAAACCCCCATAGCAGGCTCGCTAAGGCAACCAGTATTGCTACCGCTATTAATGGCTGAGAAAACACAAATAGCAGCGTCCTGCTCACAACCGTCCACAGCTGTGTGGATGATGCCTGCTGGCATAACGAATAATCCAACATGCTAAAACTCCCGTACAGCCCACAGCCAGATATACCTCAATATAGAGATATCTCAGCAGAGATTAAAAGAAACTTGCACTCTATCAGGTCTCTCTATTAGCTATGCCATATTTAGCTATGCCATATTGCCGCAGGCATGTCGGTATTTAGCCTTGCATTTTGCCTTTCATTTTTAGCTGCTCAGTTAATTGTCTTAGGCTAAGCAATTCCTACCAGCTTTTCACTCATTTCCCATAGCCGTTTAGCCTTATTGGCATCTGCTGCTTCGTTAGAAACTTCCTGACAAAAGGCCTCTCGGTTTGCATTTTGGCGGTTGCCCCAACTCCAGTACACGCCCGACTTATTAAAGCCTTCATCGGCTACTACTTGGGCTACTCGTTTGCCCGACTCTTCTTCGCTTACATAGCCGCCTGTAATATTTTTTTGAAAGAGCGGAAAGATTACCTGAAACAGCTTGGGCGCATCTCTAAATAAATCTGACTCGGCAACGCAGCCCGGATAGAGCGCATTGAACACAATGCCCGTTTCGTCATGATAGCGGCGGTGCATTTCTAACATGGTGAGCATGTTGCACAGCTTACTGTCTTTGTAGGCTTTCCCCGGCTTAAATTTTTTCCCATCAATCATTGCAATGGGTGACTTAAAGCCTAGCTCCATGCCTTTTAGCTCACCTAAATCAGGTGGGGCCGGAATCGGAATTTTACCGCCTAGCTCTTTGGGATTGGCCGTTACGGTGCCAAGTGTAACCAGCCTGGGCTCTGGATGAGAAGACTTTTTCATATCTTCTAGGAGCAAGTTGCACAGCAAAAAATGCCCCAAATGATTTGTCGCGACGCTGATTTCGTAGCCGTCTTCACTGCGCTCGGGTGACTTGAGCCGAGGCTTGTAAACAGCGGCGTTAACGACGAGCGCATCTAATGATCGGCCCGTTGCTCTAAAGTCGGCTACAAACTGTCGCACGCTCTTGAGGGAGGCGAGGTCTAGCTTGATAATGCTGTAGTTTTCAGGGTTAATGCCTTGTTCCTGGGCCACCTGCTTCGTTTTAGGCAGGTCGCGGCAGGCCATAATCACATGCCAGCCTTTTTGAGCGAGTGCTTTGGCGGCATAAAGGCCAACGCCTGAGGAGGCTCCAGTGATGATGACATTACGGCTTTGCGACTGTTCCATGGGGCGTTCGTTAAAAGGAGACGGGCGATCGCGTGTTATCGACTTATTCGCTATTAGTAATGCTGCCATATTGTTGAGTGATTACAACTCAGCTTTATGTTTTGCAAAGTACCTGATCGCTTTGCTAAGAAATGTAAGCAGGGCATAGGGGGATATACGCCTAATTTCAGATATACGCCTAATTAATAAGGTGCTGTGTATCGTCAAGCTGATGGCCCTGGGCATAGCAGCGTTGAAACCTGAACAGCAAACCAGTGAGTAGCCTCAAAAGCGCCGGTTTCTAAGCGTTCGGCTAGTGCCTGCTCTAGCTCGGTGAGCAAATTATCTTGTACGGTTGGGTCTAAATCAATGTAAGGAGACAGCGTACTTAGCAATGCTAAATATTTCTCAATACTGTAGGTGGAGCTATGCTGCTCAAGCGCTACACTGGCTGGCTGAAATAATCCAGACTGATTGATCCGCTGGGCAAATGCTTCAAAGTTTCCCTGGTAGTAGGCTTGGGTTTTGCACTGTTGTTCTCCGAGTTCGGCTAAGTCGTAGCGGTTGTAAATAGGCTGTAAATAGTCACCGAGTTCTACGCTCGGTTGAGGCGGCGTTGCCCACAGTAATATCAGCGAGCCGCCAGGGGCGAGGGCCGCGGCTGACTTTTGGCAGGCTACAGCGGGCGCTACCCAATGAAAGGAGGTGGCTGCTAATACTGCGTCAAACTTGTTGGCGGGCAGCGGATAGTTTTCAAAAGTGCTGTTGACAATGCTGATGCGATCGCTATACCCACAGCTTTTGTGGGCAAGTTTGCAGGCCGCTAGGCTAGGCTCTACCCCGACGATGCTGAAGCCTTTGGCCGCAAATGCTGCGGTGGCAATGCCGGGGCCACAGCCAATTTCTAGTAGGGAACTGTTGGCTCTTAAGTTCGCCTGAGTGATCACGCTATCGACCATTGCTGGAGGATATTGGGGCCGAGCCCATCGGTAGGCTGTGGCCGCTTGGCTATACCATTCCTGCCGTTGCTGCGGGCTGTGAGTTTCATCAAAAGTTTCGTACCAGGCTTGCCATTTGCGATCTACAGATTCTTTCACGAATTTTTTCGCCGTTGCTGATAGGGGAACTGTCTGTGCATTCCGATGTCGCGCTTTACTTAGCCTATTCACTTGACCTGTTCACTTGGCCTATTCACTTGGCCTATTCACTCGGCCTATGGAATCGTCAGAGCTTCACCGATTTTCTTCACCGATTTTTATGTATTTTAGCCAAGTCAAAAGCGCTACAGTTGCTCAATTTCATCCACTGTCAAGCCGGTGGTTTGGCTAATGGCTTCAACGGGCAGTTTGCCTAAGAGGGAGCGAGCGATCGCTATTTTTTCTAGCTGACGGCCCTGTTCTATGCCCTGTTCTATGCCCTGTTCTATGCCCTCTTGTCGGGAAGTATCAATGACATTATTTAAGTCGCGATAGTATTTTAGGCTGGTTTGATAACTTTCCTGCTCGTTGCGGGAGAAGTTGGCTATTTCGGCTATTTCAAATAGCTGTAAGAAAACGGGATCTTGAAAGGGGCGGGGCTGATCGTCTAGGTCTGGTAGATGTCTAAAAAGATACAGCCACTTGTCTTGCTTGGACTCTAGCTGTTCGAGCGTTTTTGTGAACTTAGGTAGCTCAACGTAAATAAACGTCAGCTTGTCGTAGAACACTTTACAATTTTGGTCTTTGAGCTTGACAGTGTGGATCAGTTCGTTCTCCTGACGGTGATCGTCGAAGACGAAATCAAGCACACCGATGGAGTAAACGGGGGCAAGCTCAAAGCTCCATCCTCCTTTAAGTGCCTGCTCTTGAATGGGAAAGCTGGCGTAAAAAACGCTGCGATCTTTGAAAAAGTTTTGCTTGGCTTTTTGCAGTTCTACAATAAAGCGATCGCCGTTTTCTCCCTGACAGTAAAGATCAAAAATTGCCTTACGATCGACAGGCGTATTCCCTAGGTTCTCTGTGCTTTTGTAGGAAAGGGTTTGGATGTGACGATGGGCAGGCAATAAAGTATTCAGAAAATCAATCAGTAGCTGCTTGTTTGGCTCTGATCCAAACACCCGCTTGAAGCCAAAGTCAGTGAGCAAATTAACGTAGCGTTCTTGTAAAGGGAAGATCATTGGCCAAATGACTCGGTGCCGGAGTGAACAAAAATACGAGTGCCGCCATACCCCATTGTAACGTTTCACTTGTAACGTTTCACTGCCGTCTCATTGCATGCTTTGCCTCCATCCTTACCGCCTCGGTTCTCACTACTTCCCTAAATATTGCGTAGCTCTATACAATAAATGCAGCAGCTCGCGGTAACTCCTCCATGGAATTGAAGATGATCTTGAAGCGTCCAATTTTGGTCGGTGGTTTAGGACTTTCGGCGAGCCTTGGGCTGCTGAATATTGTAGGGCACTCTCCGGTGGGTCACGCCTTTGCTGATGGGTCTGGGTTGTTGGGGCTGTTAGCGGTGGGTTCTGGTGTTTGGTGGTTAAGGCGACAGGGGCAGCCTGCGGTTGTAATAGAGCCGCCTTTGGCCCTAGGCCCGGTGGATAAAATCGCGGTTGAAGTCGTTGCGACTAAGGTTGAATCTACCTTGGCTGCGTTGATTGCTGAGCTGCCTGAGGTGATAAGGACAGATATTGCTCAGCCAGTATGGACGCAAATAGATCAGCAGCGGCAGGCGCTGGCTCAGACGCTCGCTGGGATGGATCGTAAAACGCTGGCGTTGGCTGTTGTGGGTAACAAGTCGGTCGGTAAAACGACGTTGGCTAATCGGCTAATAGAGTGCTGGCAGGGCGAGCATGAGAGCGTCGTTGCGATCGATGAAGTAGAGGGTGAATCAGCACTGCCCCCGGCAGATACAGATTTAGTGGTGTTTGTGACCGCTGCTGATCTGACCGGATCAGAACTCCAGCGGATTCGGTCCTTGCTCGAAGCAGGCTACCGAGTGCAAATTGCTTTTAACAAACAAGATCAGCTGACACCTTTAGATCGGCAGTCTGTACTGACGCGGATTCAAACAAGGGTAGAAGAGTTGGGAATTGAGGTGAGTGCGATCGCTGCCCAGCCCAATCCTATTAAGGTTCGCCGTCATCAAACAGATGGTACGTTTGAAGAATTTACTGAGCAGCCGCAGCCGCAGCTGACAAGCCTCACCGATAAGCTGAGTTACTTGGTCACCCAAGAGACCGAGCAACTCGTGTGGACGACAGCGCTACGACAGGCAAAAGCGCTCTATGTATCTGCTCAAAATCTGTTGAATGCGCAACGCCGACTTTGGGCAATGCCGATGGTGGAGCAAATGCAGTGGGTCGCGGCAGGCAGCGCGTTTGCCAGTCCTTTACCCAGCTTAGATCTACTGGCGGCTACTGCGATTAATGCGCAAATGATTATTGACTTAGGCGCGGTTTATGGTCAGAGATTTTCGTTAGAGCAGGCCAAAACGGCTGCTGGCAAGCTCGCTGAACTGTTGGTGAAGCTAGGCCTAGTAGAACTCTCTACGCAAGCGATGGGCAGCCTACTGAAAACTCACGCCGCTACTTACGTGGCTGGGGGCGCGCTGCAAGGCGTGAGCGCGGCCTATCTCACTCGCATGGTGGGCATTAGCCTCATTGACCTTTTTGAGGAGCAGAGTTTTCTGACAGCTGAAAAACAAAAAAATGCGTTGGGAGAAATGGGCGATTCTTGGTTTGAGACGCTGGGCGATCGCCTGCAAGTGCTCTTTCAAGCGGCCAAGCAAGGTTCTGCGCTACAGTCCTTTGTCGATCAGGCTTTGAGCCATTTACCAGGGCTATCTCAGGCCACTTCTCAGGCCACTTCTCAGGCGACCTCTCAGGTTATCTCTCAGGCCCCATCAGTGGCGTCTTTGGGCAGTGCAACTTAAAGCTATGACCTCTCCTCAGAAGATTGTTGATAGCTCAAACAACGATCAATCGCTACCGTTGAATCCGCTGGTAGAAGAGGCTCGCACCAGTTTGCGGCAGGCGATAGATCGCTATATTCCGCAGCTAAAAATGACCCGGATAGATGCTCAGGAAATGAGCCGTCAGGCAGCGGTCAAAACAGGTATTGATCAGCTCACAACGCTGATGAACAAGCTAGATAGCTCGCTGCTACGTGTGGCTGTATTTGGTCTGGTGAGTCGGGGAAAGTCGGCGGTGATCAACGCGCTGATGGGTGAAAAAGTGTTGGAAACGGGGCCGCTCAATGGTGTGACTCAGTGGCCGCGATCGGTGTATTGGGTTCTGGATCAAGAATCTTTTAAAACAACAAAAGAACCGCTAAAGCTAGAGCTGATAGATACGCCAGGCTTGGATGAAATTGCCGGTGAAGCGCGAGGTGAGGTGGCCCAAGCGGTTGCAGAACAAGCCGATTTGATTCTCTTTGTGGTTTCAGGCGATGTTACCCAAACAGAGTACTTGGCTTTACAACAGCTATATGCCACCCGTAAGCCACTGCTGCTCGTGTTCAACAAAGTAGATTTGTACCCTGATGCTGATAGAGACTCAGTGGCGAAAAACTTGCAAGCGCTATGGCAACAGGCCGAGAGCAAGGCTAACCTGCCTGAAGGCGCATGTTTGGTAGATGATATTGTGATGGTCTCGGCTGAGCCTACGCCTTTGCAGGTGAGGGTAGAATGGCCCAATGGCCGCGTGACTGAAGAGTGGGAAAGTCCGCCTGGGCAAATAGCGCCCTTAAAAACGGCTTTGCTCAAAATTGTGCGAGAAGAAGGGCCGACGTTGGTGGCTTTAAACGCGCTGCGGCAGGCAGGTGTGATAGAACAGCGGCTGGCAGAAGAAACGACAGCGTTGAACCAAGTCAATGCGGATGAGCTGATTTGGACTTATGCGAAATATAAAGCGATCGCAGTGGCCCTAAACCCGGTTGCTATTTTAGACGTGCTTGGCGGCATCGGCTCAGATATTGTGATGATCCGCGCCCTCTCTCGGCTATATGGCTTCCCCATGACCCGTTTTGAAGCTAGCGCCCTGTGGCAGTCTATTATTCGCAGCTCAGGGACTTTGCTACTCTCCGAATTTGGCAGCAGCCTCATACTCGGCTTTGGTAAAAGCGGCGCTGCCATTTGGAGCGCCTTTGAAAGCTTTTCGGGATTGACTGCCTATGCTGGTGCAATGACTGCTCAAGCCGCAGCTGCTGGCTATGGCACCTACGCCGTGGGTCAGGCTGCCAAAGTGTACTTACAGCAGGGCTGTACTTGGGGCCCAACGGGCGTAAACACCGTCATGCAAAATATTCTCTCTCAAGCTAAAGCCGATTCTACTTTAGAGCGACTACAGGCCGAAATAAAAGAGACGATTGGCAGCCCCCAAGCCGTGAAACAAGAGCTTCAGACTATGCAACCTGAACACCTGCAATCTGGACATCTGCAACCTGAACAGCTGCCATCTGAACACCTGCCATCTGAACCACAACCAGAGCAGACATAGCTGAAGACAGCGCATTGATCGTTGAATGTTGCTATTTTACTGTTTTCAGCAAGTCTGTTTTCAGCAAGTCTGTTATTCACTTCGTATCTGTAGTAGGCAGTAGGCATCATTGCCTCGTTTGATGTCTTATTTTCGCGATGAGAGAGATGCGTTCAGATAAAATACCGCTTTTAGCTCAGGCTTTGATCTGACTATGCTTCGAGTTCTGTTTCTTCGTTTGGCGGACTGTCAATGACTGGGGTTTCTGTGTCTACTTCGTTTTCTTCGCCTGCTTTAAACCCACCAAATTTCTCTCCAATCCATTCCAGCTTAATTTCTCTGAGATAGTCAACTACCCAGGTAGATCGTCGCTGGAGCATATGGTTGGGATAGGTATGGGCAACCCCAACAACCAGAACTTGCGCGTTCTTGGCGGCTTCAATACCGGCAAAAGAATCTTCAATTGCAATGCATTCATTGGCCTGTAATTGGAGATTGGGATGTGTTGCATTAAGTTTTTCAATTGCCTTAAGGTAGCCATTGGGAGCGGGTTTACTCTCTGTTGCTGAGAGGTCATTGCCGGTAATCACGATGGGAAAGTGTTCGCTTAACTCGGCTCGTTGTAACACACTGGTGACCTGCGATCGCTCGGCTCCTGTTACAATCGCCATTTTTAGTTGAGCTGATCGGCAGCGAAAAATCAGATCTTCAAGCCCTGGGTAAAGGGGCAAGGTTTCCTGCTGATCTAGCCAATTTTGGTAGGTAGCAGACTCCTTTGCTAGCAGTTTATCGAGGGTTTCGTCGGTGACGTTGCGGCCTCTTTGCGTCAGCAGGGCTTTCAGGCAGGCGCGATCGCTCCTACCCAAGCACACATCGCGGTAATCATCTGGGTTAGGTCGTAGATTTTCGTCTAGCAGTACCTGTTCGCTTAGCGTTTGGCGAATGGCTTCATCGTCAATAATGATGCCGCTAAAGCCAAATAAAGCTGCTTTAAGTGCCATAAAATCTTGCCATAAAACCTTGCTAACAAAACTGGACTGTAAGCTGATACAGAAATTTTAGACGCTGTGACCTGTCAAAAGCCCCTTGGTCTTCCTGCTTCCCTTCTCCTTACTTGTCTTATTAATGTACAGGATGCTCGGAGCCCTATTGTCGGCTTTACACGTATGACCAAAGTTTGAGCAAAAATCGTCTTGGAACTCGACTAAGGGTAATTATGTCACCTATGCAGTGACCTATATCCTTGTGCTTTTGTCGAATCAGTAAGTTTTTTTAGCGTGATTTAATAAAGGGTCAACCGATGTTCTAAGATATGAACCGGTGCATACATCATAGTTTCTGAATCATCGTCTCAACCTGCTCCATACCGGGTTCAATAAGGGCTCACAGAAAGGGCTCACAGAAAGGGCTCACAGAGAGCCAATTGCTTTGAATCCTTGCTTGAAGTTTTGAGAGTATCCTCCTTAAGTTCAGTTGAGAAACTATTTATGCCTCTACATACCGTCCCTACAATTTCTACTACCATTCATCGTATTTCTATCCCTTTACTGCTTGACTGGTGGCAACAAAGAAAGCGGGTCGCCACTGTTCGCAGCAATTTGCACCGAACGTTGCCCAGAGGGGACGAAACTTATTTGCAAGCCTACTATCGCCTGATGGAAGTATATTCGGTTGTTAAGTCTGGTGGGGTGAAAGCCCAAATAGAGGCAATTGAGGCTTTTTCTGGACGAGAGTCTAAACTGCTGCATGATCGCCTAGCTGCGATCGCCGCTGACGAAGCGCAAACGCCCCAAGAAAAACAAGCAGCCACTGAAAAAATCCAGCAAGAGCTGCATGAGCTACACAGTGCCCATGACTGGCGACTACAGTCGCTGACCGATATCACCCCCGATGAAGAACAGCTAGTTACTCAGTATTTGTCGGATATTGAGCAGACGCTGATGTCGGTTGAATGTGCCTAGTGTGGATGTCGGTTGAGTGAGCTTGTGTAGAGTGAGCTTGTGTAGAGTGAGCTTGTGTAGAGTGAGCTTGTGTAGAGTGAGCTTGTTTAGAGTGTGCCTAGCTGAATATGCATGACTAGATGCTTGCCTCTGTAGACGCGCTACACTCTAGCCAGCTAAAGTTCAGATGAATCCTCCCTATGGCAACCTCGCCTAACGCGATCGCGACCGCTACAGATATCGTCATCATCGGCAGTGGCTTAGGGGGGCTTGTGGCAGGGGCGCTGCTAGCCCGCCATGGCCGGCGTGTAATTGTGTGCGAAAGCCATACGTTGCCAGGGGGCGCGGCTCATGCGTTCACCCGCGAAGTGCCTCATGCAGAGGGGCGGCGGCGATTTACCTTCGACTCTGGGCCTTCTTTTTACTGTGGATTAGCAGATACTGCGTCGGCTAATCCACTCACTCAGGTGTTGGCCGTACTGGGCGAAAAGCTAGCGGCTGTGCCTTACGAACCCTTTGGTTACTACCATTTCCCGGAGGGTACGCTGCCCGTTTATGGCAATGCCGAAAAGTATCGTCAGGCGGTTGAAAAATTTAGCCCTGGGGCCGCAGCGCAGCTCGCTCAGTTAGAGCAACGACTGCTTAAAATATACGCACCTTTAAAGACGATTCCAACCCTGGCGCTCAGAGCCGATTGGCAGCTGTTGCCTTTGTTGTTGCGGCGTTACCCAGGGGCGATCGCACAGCTTTTGCCGCTCTTGCCTGATTTGGGCCGTTCCATGGGGCAGGTCATGGCTCAATCTATCCCGGATTGTGAAGATAACTCATGGCTAAAACGACTGCTTGACCTGGAGTGTTTTTTGCTCTCGGGGATGAAATGTGAAGACACGGTTGCGCCTGAAATGGCGTTTATGTTTGGGGAAAGGGCCGAGTCGGTGATTGACTACCCGCTGGGCGGCAGCGGTGCGATTGTTGACGCGCTGGTGCGCGGGCTTCAGCGTTGGGGCGGGGAGCTGCGGCTAGGGGCGCATGTGGCCAAAATTATGACCGAAAACCGCCAGGCTAAAGGCGTTGTATTAAAAAACGGAGAGCAGATTACTGCTCCTGTGGTGATCTCGAATGCCACTATTTGGGATACCTACCGTCACTTGCTAGACCCGGCTGATTTGCCAGCGCGCGATCGCACTGAGTCGCTAGCCACGCCTACTGTCGATAGCTTTATGCATTTGCACTTGGGCATTCGTGCCGACGGCTTAGAAGATGTCAAAATTCATCATGTGGTTGTTCACGACAGCGATGTTGATGTGACTACGCCGGGCAACACCTGCATGGTGTCTATTCCAACCGTGTTAGATCCGCAGCAGGCTCCAGAGGGCTATCACACGGTTCATGCCTATACGTTAGAACCTTATGAAAACTGGGAGAAATGGGCCAATCAGGCCAGCGGTCAGGCCAGCGGTCACAACACCAGAGATGAAGACTATCAGCAGCAGAAACGCGATCGCGCTGAAACATTATTTCGTGCGGTAGAGAAAATTATTCCAGATGTCAGAGATCGGATTGAGATCGAAATGATTGGTACGCCGCTGACGCACAGTCGATATTTGCGACGATATCATGGTACTTATGGGCCTGCGATTTCTGCTACTCAAGGGCGCTTCCCGAGCTGCAAAACGCCCATCAAGGGGCTGTATCGGGTCGGTGACAGTACGCTTCCGGGCATTGGTGTCCCTGCCGTAGCGGCCTCTGGCATTCTCTGCGCCAATAGCCTGGTAACGCTCAAAGAGTCCGCAGGACTACTAGCCCTCCTAGAGAAATCTGGGGCATCGTCACACGGGTAATAGTCCATTATGAACATTACAAAGAATATTACAAAAAACATGACAAAGAATATTGCAGAATATTGTTTGCCTACTTTTTTGTTGTTACTGCTGACGCCTGCGATCGCTACCGCCGCGAGTCGCTCGATATTGTCGCCTGCCTACTCACCCTTACCTCCCTTCGTCAATCTCTCTTCTCGCCACTCTTCAACCACGCCAATCACGCCAGTCACGCCAACCACGCCAACCACGCCAGTCACCACGACGCTCATGAGTCAGAGGCGGGGGATGGCTGCGCAGCAGCAGGTTTATGTTTCGGCCAGTGGTGATTTATTGGGTGCCTATGTACTTGCTTCGAGTACGCGGGTGCATGTCTCTAACAACGGTATATTGAGCCTGATATCAAGAGACTATACAGACGAACTAACATACGACTATCGAGACAGACTAGAGCGCATCGGTAATGCTGAGGTTAGCTACGACTTTAGAGGGCGCGTTGAGCAAATAGGCTCAACCCGAATTGGCTATGGCTTTCGCGATCGCATCAATCAAATCGGCAGTGCCGAAGTTGCCTACACCGCCAGAGGCAAAGTGAGCCAAATTGGCGATGTAATGCTGCAATACGACCGCAATCTAATTGAAACTATCTCCGCCAACTACACCAGCGGTGGCGTTAGAATCGTTGTCGTCCAGCCTCGCCACCGCCTTTAATCCAAACAGATTACTTCTTATTTTTTTGGGCTCGCTCAAGCGCCTTGAGCATATGGTAAGTAATCAGCAGCTGAGTAAGCGCTAGCGGATAGCTTTGCAGCGTTTCCCCTGTGGTGCCCACTAGCTTGCCGACATCCTGATTGCCTTCTAGGCTACAGAACTGACCCAAATAAGGCACCTCTTTGCAAAGGATGCGCTCTAGCTGTTGCACCTGCTCTTCGGTGGCATGACCATCGACTGAAAGCACATCTACCGGCTTGCCCATATCGCGATCTAGCAGTAGGCGAACCGCATCGCCCAGGTCGTTGCCCTTATCATCAAGGATATGGGTAAAGTCAGGGTGGGGCAGGGTGGGCCGTAGCACCAGCTTGACATCCAGCAGGAGGTCATTGCCGGAGTCTTGTTCGTCACTAGGGGGAAGGAATGAAACGATCACATCAGACCACTGGCGCTGCGGGCGAATGAAGGCTTCGGAGTCGGGCTCGCGCTTTCGCAACGCTTCTAGCACCTGTTCATCGGTGTAGCCACGCTTGCGGGTATCGCGCTTAATTTTCCATTTGGCGCGGAGGTCTTCAGGCGGTGCCAGATACACTTTTACATCATAAGCATCGCGAGCGGCCTTGGTCGAATAGCCCAGTAGCCCTTCTACAATTACAAACTTTCTAGGCTGAATATACTCAGGTGCGTCAAATTCACCCGTGCTGTGATTGTAGATAGGCTTCAAAATAGCCTTACCGTTTCTTAAGTCCTGCAAGTGCTGCTCGATAATATCGAGGTAGTTGCAGTCGGGGTGGAGGGCAGAGATGCCCATCTCGGCGCGCTGCTTGCGGTCGTAACGGTGGTAGTCGTCTGTGCAAATGGCTACAACGTTGTCTTCACCTAGCACCTGAGCGATGCCGCGAGTGAGGGTCGTTTTTCCAGCGGCGCTATCGCCCACAATGCCAACAATGATTGGACGATCAGCCATAGTTCCTCCTAATGTCTCTTGATGAGAGTTGCTTCGTATGTTTGAATACATTTTTTAATTCTAGGGATCAACGGTCATAGACTCAAGCAGCACTCGACCGTTTGCCGACTATCCCTTAAGGCTTGAAGGCTTGAAATATCAAGAAGCTCTGACTCACTTGCGGTTGTCTTTTCTGGCAGTCGATTATTTTTTGACGGTTTGCTATGCCATAGGGCACAACAGAGCACAACAAGCTTTGTGCTTAATCTTTGGGCTGAGATTTGTCTAAGGGTGTAGTTTTTTAATCTCGGCGGCGGTTACACAAACTGAAACGCAAGGCTTTGGGGTGAGTCTGTTTGAGACAATGAGTTTGTTGTTATGGGGCCGAGTGTGATGAAAAATCAGCTGCGAAAAAAGAGTAAAGGGCGTTTTCAAAGGTTGGCAGCTGTGTTGCTGCTGACTTTTGGCGTGATGTCGGCTGATGGGATGGTGAGTAATCGTCGTGCTTATGGTTGCTCTTGTATACAATCTGAGTCGGCGAGTGTGGAGCGCGATCGCGTCGCTGCTGTTTTTGCTGGCACAGTTAGCCGTATTACGTCGGTTAACAACGGTTACGAGGTAAGCTTTGTTGTTTCTGAGCAGTGGAAGGGTGAGACAGCCGATACGATTCAGATACAAACGGCTGATAACAGTGCCGCCTGTGGCTACAATTTTGAGCTGGGCGAGAGCTATTTGGTGTATGCCTATGCGAATGATGTCGCCGCTAATCTATCTGACCTATCTGTTGGACTTTGCGGACGCACCAGTTTGGTCGCAAATGCAGAAGAAGATATTGCTGAACTCAACGAAGGTTCTGTTGCGCCTAGAGTAGAGGTTGAATCAGATGCTGCGTCTGGGTGCCGGTAGAGCTTGCCACTGGTAGGGCCACTGGTAGGGCCACTGGTAGGGCCACTGGTAGGGCCAAGAGGGCGGGCATTCGCTTACCCTCCCTGCCGAAATCGCGCCTTCGCTGCCGTAAAAGCCTCCTCCATCACTCGCTGGATTTTTTGAGGATCTGGCTTTTTCCCGCCCATCAAATCACCAAAATATGCGCAGGCACCTTCCCCTAATGCCCAGGTATAGCCCGCTGCCCAAGATGCCGCCACCACGCTGCCAAACCCCGGAATGAATTTCACTAGCTCACGACCAATTGCCTGCGCAAAAAAACCGCCTGCGATCGCACTTACAACGCCCCCTGCCTGCGACTGCGTTAGCCTTTGGCCATACAAACGGCCCAGCACACCCACCATCGAAACTTGTAGCGCCGTGAGCACTGGCATAGTAGCAAAAGGCAGCGGCACCGCTGCCAGCGTCGCTGCAATCACCGCGAAAGCAGAAATGTAGCGCCTGCCCACATCTCGATACAGATTGCCAAGCTGCGCACTCGCCACGTCTTGATCATCTATCAGCTGATAAATCGCGTTAGATTCTGCTTCGGGCAGCAGTTCGGCCAGCGCATCTTTTAGCGCATCTTGACCGTAAAACACCGGATCGAAGCCATCTTCTTCTAAGGTAAAATCCAGCAGTACAGCGCGGTCAAAACATCCGCTAAAGGCCTCTTGCAGAGCCCCAAAAGCGCGTTTTAGCTCAGCTTGGTCAGGCGGATAATCAGGATGGTTATCGAACCCAGGTGGATAGATTTCATGTAGGCAAGTGACCGCTAGAAGGCAAGGAACCTGCGGATAATTTTTCCTGAGCTGCTCAACTATTTGTCGCAGCTGATCGACCGCAAAGTCTGTAATCTTGACCGTTAAAATCAAAATTCGAGCCCCTTGGCTGGGCTGCTTTAGCTCACCACTCAGCTCGGTAACAAGGCCTGCCGTTTCTTGGCCAATATCGCCGAGCCCAACGGTATCGGTAAAAATTAGCAAAGGCAAGTCTTCGGACGGATAGGCATAACGCTTTGTATTTTGCGTATGCGGCCTAAAGCCCTGCCCTACAATCTCATCTGATACGCCTGTTAACCCTCGCACAATAGAGCTTTTGCCCGCCTGTGGTTTGCCAATTAGCAAAGCCTCGGTCGTTGGCAGCGCTGCTCTTACCTGCGCCAAAATGTCGGCGACTTTGGCATCGCTAACGCTAAATGATTTCAGGATGTTTTGCACATTGGTATAGGCATTGCCCGATCCAACTGCTTCGCTAATAGCGCTAGGCGATATACCTTGTTGCAAACCTCGTGGCAGACCTTTAGATATTCCTTTGGGAATCCACGGCGGCAGCCTATTAGGCAACCATTTTTGTGCGGTGTTTCCGAGCTTTTCGCTCACTTGGGCTCTGGTGTCTTCAAATAAGCTTACGGAATAAGCAAGCGTGCGCTTCCACCCAGGTTGATCAGTATCAACTTGAGCGGTATCAACTTGAGCGGTATCAACCGTATCAGCTATGGCTGGCTCACTCGCAGCCTGATCAGATGTTTGGTCAGATGTTTGGTCAGATATTTGGTCAGATGTTTGGTCAGATATTTGGTTTTGAGGGGCTAGTGCTTCAGGTGGCATGGCCGAACTATCTGAGGCAGTCGGCTGTGAACTGCTAGCCGGAATTTCTGGCTGATCACCCATGGTTTTGCCTTTATCCTTAGCTGCACTGCAAGGGCTGCTTTACAAAAAACGGCCCGTCCTAAGCAACTTTAGTTTATCTGACTTATCCGTGTTGAGGCCGCCGATCTATAGATCTATACAAGAAGATATATACCAGATATACCGCTACAGACCCGATTTAGCGATCAGGTAGCGATCGCCAAATCGCTAACCGTCCTGACTATTTTTCTGATTATTGCGCTGATTATTTTGCTGTTCGTAATAGCCGTCAGTAATAACAGCTGGTGATAGATATACTCACCCTAAAACAATTCTTGTAAATCTCAGGTTTACAAAAACTTCAATAACGGGTTGATACCAATCTTCGCTGTTGAGTGGCGTTGCCGGGGTTGGGGTGCGATCGCCCGCTAAAAAAAATGAAAGCGTGCAGTTTCAAAAGCCTTCACCAACATCAATGCACGCTGTTTTGTTGTTACTTATCTGCGTACATTCGTTTACGTACATGCTGAGCATAGGCCCTTGCTATTCCTTGCTGTCAAACCATTTCAGTCCCTACCTGGTAGCTTTTAGCACATTTAGTCAATCTTGATTGCAGTCGCAGCTAACAACCGTTCGACAATTTTTGAAAAATGTTTTTTGAAAAATGTTTTTTGAAAAGATCTTGTTGCCGCAACGTGGTTTTGTTTGCTTCTGTTCGAGAAAGAGAGAATACTCAATATGAATTTTGTTGCTCGATTTTGCCCTTCCAAACTCCGCCTCATGACGAGCACTGCCGTCTGTGCGCTAATTGCCGCAGGTAGCCTCATCGCTCCTGCCGCTGCTCAAGACCGCACGGCTTGGCTCAAAGACAACGAAACAACGACGATGACCGGCTACCTACTGCCGGGTGAAAATATCTACGGTCTGTGCGATACAGATTGTAGCGATATGGATCTATTCCTGTACAACGAAATGGGCGTCATGGTTGACTCCAATACGTTAGACGGTGCATTTCCCATCGTTACAGCGCCTTACGAAGGCACCTTCGTGATTGAAATAGCGGTGCCCTCCTGTACTCATGGCGCAGGCTGCTCTGTTTCTATCAGCTCTGATCAGGGTTTCTAAAAGGACATCTGATTGGATTTTGATTTGACCTGGATAATGGCGAAATCGGCTATAGCTCAGCCGGAACTTTGAATTTTCAACGTTGCCGTGAACCCCCTAAGAGTAAGAAAGCATCTCTACAGCTTTCTTACTCTTTTTTTGTCTTCTTTTTTGTCTTCACTATGAGACGATAAATAGGCCATCAGTTGCGTCTCTTGACTTCTGGTCTCTTGACTTCGAGTCTCTTGACTTTGAGTCTTTTTGCTTCGAGTCCTTTTGCTTATGCAAGCTACATCCAACATCGCCCTTTCTACTCATATCTCACTTCCTCCCATGGGCTGCGGCACTTGGGCCTGGGGTAATCGCTTACTGTGGGACTATCAGCCCGAAATGGATAGTGATCTCAAGGCTGTCTTTGAGCATTGTGTGAGGCAAGGCGTCACATTTTTCGACACGGGCGATTCCTACGGTACGGGTAAGCTCAGCGGCCAAAGCGAAAAGCTGCTAGGTCGCTTCAACGCTGACTATTGCGGTCCTAATCAGTCAGAAATCTGCCTAGCGACTAAGCTCGCACCTTACCCATGGCGACTCTCCAAGCAGTCGATAGTTTCAGCGGGCCAAGCCTCCGCCCAGCGATTGGGTCGGTTAGATTTGGCGCAGCTGCACTGGTCTACCGCGAACTACCTGCCCTGGCAAGAAGGCCCCTTGTTAGACGGCCTCGCTGAGCTATGTCATCAGGGTCTTGCCAAGGGTGTAGGGCTTTCTAACTTTGGTCCCAAGCGGCTTCGCCTAGCCCATCAGCGCCTCAGCGATCAAGGTGTTCAAATTCAGACCCTTCAGGTGCAATACTCTTTATTATCAACCTATCCGGTCACTCAGCTGGGCCTCAAGGAAGTCTGCGATGAGCTAAATATTCAGCTCATTGCCTATAGCCCGCTGGCGCTCGGACTGCTCACCGGCAAATATAAAACCAAAGCAGACCTGCCCCAGGGGCTGCGCAAATTTGCCCTTGGTCAGATTCTGCCTGGAATTTCGCCTTTGCTTGCCTGCCTGCAAGAGGTTGCAACTACGCGGCAAAAGTCTATGGCCCAAGTCGCTATCAACTGGTGCATTTGCAAGGGCACTGTGCCTATTCCCGGTGCTAAGACCCTTCAGCAGGCCCAGCAAAATACCGCTGCTCTGGGCTGGTATCTGAGCGATGCCGAAGTTATTGCCCTTGACCAAGCCTCTGCTCGCTGCCAAAAGCAAATGGTGCAAAACATTTTCCAGTCTCGTTAAAATCAAAAAAACAAAGAACAAACCAAAGAAAAACATTTCCCCTATGCCCCTCACCTGGACTGAACTTGCCGCCCTCACTGACTTTAATCCTGACTTGATCAACGGGCCTACCAATGCCCAATCTCGCTTACGCCTGTTCGGCCAATCAGAGTCAGCGGTTCGGGTGACGCTGTACCGCGACAATCATGCCTGGTGTCCCTACTGCCAAAAAGTATGGCTCTGGCTAGAAGAAAAGCAAATTCCCTATCGGATCGAAAAAGTCACCATGTTTTGCTATGGGCAAAAAGAGTCGTGGTACAAGCGCATTGTGCCTTCTGGAATGCTGCCTGCCCTGGCTTTAGATGGCAAAATTATCACTGAAAGCGATGATATTTTGCTGGCGCTAGAGAATGCCTTTGGGCCGCTTGAGGCGGGTATGCAGAGTCCGTCTGTGCTGCCTTTGCGTCAGCTAGAGCGACTGTTGTTTAGAGCCTGGTGTGGATGGCTGTGTCAGCCTGCTAGCTGGTTCCGTCAAGAGGAGCAGAGCAAAGCTCAGTTTGTAGGCGTTGTGGCCCAAGTGGAAGATGCGCTGGGCAGTACCCCTGGCCCCTACTTTTTGTCAGACTTTGGCACTGCTGATCTGATTTTTACGCCCTATGTAGAGAGAATGAACGCTAGCTTGTACTACTACAAGGGTTATTCTCTGCGAGAAGAGAATCCCCATCTCTCCCGCTGGTTTGATGCGATGGAAAGTCGCCCTACTTACCGAGGCACTCAAAGCGATTTTCATACCCATGCTCACGACCTGCCACCGCAGATGGGCGGCTGCTACGAAAACGGCGAGTCGCAAATGCTGAAGTTTAAGCATCGGGTGGACAATGGCCCTTGGTTTGGCTTGCCAGATGTGACTTACTCAGAGCCTGAAAGCTCCAAAGCAGAAGCCCTTCAGCGAATGATTAAGCACCGACAAAATATTATTCGGGTCAATCCAGCGGATGATGCGGTCATGGATGAGGCGTTGCGCTGTGCATTGACGACGATGATGACGGGGGATAGTTGTTCGCCGCCTGCCGAGAGCGATGTTGGGCTGCGCTATTTGCGCGATCGCATCAATGTCCCCCGAGATATGTCTATCTATGCTGCCAAGCACCTGAGAACTGCTCTAGAAGCCACTGCTGCTTTGGTAGGCGATCGCCAAGGGCCACCTATCCCTTTGCGTCATCGCCGTGACCAAAACCCAGTAGACTTTGCCACCGTGGGGTGATCGCTGCCCCGCTATAGCCAGCTGCCCAGCAGAACATAGGGCGCCCAGTAAATGGGATGTTGGTACTGAGGATTTGCGAGGAGCTGAATCTGAGCAGCCCGTAGCGCCGCCGCCCGAGTGGTCTGGGGCTGTGTGAGATGATGGTAAAAGTAATCCATAAATACAGCCGTCGCCTCGTCATTAATTGCCCATAGTGAGCCTAGTGTGCTGCGTGCGCCTGCCCTAATAGCGACGCCCGATAGACCCAGCCCAGACTGCCGGTCACCACTGGCTGTTTCGCAGGCGCTGAGCACCAGCAGCTCTATCCCCTCCCGGCTCCCCAGATTTGCCTGTAGCATTTGGTTCACATCGCGTACATTAATCAGCTCATTCCAGGCCAGTAGATAAGTCTCCTCGGGCGTCGATCCAAGCTGGCCGTGAGTGGCCACATGAACAATCTTATAGGCGCGTGATTTGAGCTTGTTAGAGAGCGCTGCCTGCGTAAATTGGTCGTTTAAAAGTACGGTTGCATCGTCAATATGGCTGGTTACGGCGTTCACTTCGGTTTCAACAAAAGGCAGCGCTCCAAGGCCGTTAGAGTCTTTGCTGATACCTGCAATTAAAGCCTTGAGGTTTAAAGGACTCCAAGGCTGCGGATTGAGGAGTTTGATGCCTGGGGTAAGGCCAATGGCATAGTCTTCTACTAAAAAGCGATCGCCATCGTACAGCGTTGCCATCGGCACATTTTGCAAGGGGCCATCTAATACAAAAACCAGTGTTTCTGCGCCGCTGCGGTCAATGGCTAGGCGAGCGGGCGCAATGAGCCAGCTGTATAGCTGCTCGGCGACGGATAAGTAATCCCGACGGCTGCGGACAACCAGCTGTTTGCGCAGTTGTTCACTCACCTTCCCGACTTCTTGAGCCGCCACTGCTGTTGAATAATGCTGAAGCGGCTGGTTAGGCAGATGTAAAATTACCGACAGCCGATCTTCAAACACCAGCGTATACAAAATCGCTGCTTTGGGGTCTGCACTATTAATGTCAATGGGTTCAACGTCAATGCAGGCTTCCTGAAAATAGTTGTCTAGCTCAGCGAGGCGCAGCAACTCAATGATTTCTCGGGCGCTCGCTAAATTCTCTTGATAGTCAAAGGCGGTTGGGTCTGTCTGTAGTAGCAGGCTGAGTAGCTGGCGATAAATGGGCTCGACGTTCTCTACAAAAGAAAACTGTGTACTGCTGACGGCTGCTGTCAAATCGCCTCGCAGTAAAGAGAGCGTATCTACTGCCTGATAGTAAGCCTTTAGTGACTGGGGGACAGACCGCTGCGGATTGTTAGGTGCCTGCCAAAGTCTGCCTAGCTGCCACTGCCACTCGTAGGCAATATCGGTTGCACTGATGGCGTTACTTAGGGTTAACGCTGCTTGCGTGAGCGATCGCGTGATCGCCCAATGCTGATGCTGTTCATACACGCGGCCCAATGTCCCCAAGGCGTATGCTTCAGCTCGCCTATCGGTAAGGGCTCTGGCCTGCTCAACTGCGTGGCTCAGCTGCTGGGCTACTGTTTGTAAGTTAGGTTGGGCACCTGCTGCCGCTGCTAATTGAGACTCCCCAATGTTAATTAAATGCGTCGCCCAGTGGATTTGATGATAGATAGTGGAGCGGTTTGCGGGCAGTTGTTCAAACTGTGCTTGAATTGTCAGCCATAGCGCGGTTACTGATTGCCATTCCTCCAGGGTTTGGGCTGTTTGTACCTGTAGTGCCAGCTGTGATAGCTGAATCGGAACTCGCTGAGTGCTCTGAACCGCAGCGGGTTGATGGGCGATCGCAGCGGCAGCTTGCTGATAAAAGTTTTGCGCGATCGCTAGCTCTTGTTGGCTTTGGGCGGTGCGTCCTAGGCTCAGCAATAGGGCACTTATTTCTTCAGGGTCAGATTGTTCTTCAGCAATGGCTAGGCTTTGGGTGAGAACCCGGCTTGAGGCGGCTAGCTGGCCGCTTAGTCGTAGTGCTTCGCCGAGCCGGTGAAGCGCGATCGCCTTTAAGGCAGAAGGCGGCTGCGAGGCCATATTTTCTTGCACTTGGGTCAGCTTCTCCAACGCTTGCCGATAATACCCAAGCTCTCGCAATGCCTGGGCCTGATTGATTTGAGCCCGACTCACCCCAGCCTCATTGTCACTGTACTCATAGGCACGGGCGGCCTGCTGCCAGCTTTCTAACGCCTGCTCAGGATGGCCCATTGCGATTTCTAAGCTGCCTCGGCTCGTTAGCGCCTGAGCCAATGCTGGCCAATATCTCGCAGTGGGTGTCTTTTGCTGCGACGCTATGAGTGCCAAGCTCTGTGCGATCGCCCTTTCGGCTTCATCCCACTGGCTGAGTTGCTGGTAGCTCAATGCCAAATTGCTCAGTACGCTCGCTTGTGCAAATAAATCTCCCTCGCTTCTGTAACCTTGCAATGCGGTATTCCACCGGGCGATCGCTCCAGCAAAATCGCCGTCTCGATACCGCTGCTTGCCCAAATGATCTAAGTCCACCAGCTGATCCAAACTCAAATCTGAACTCAAATCTGAACTCAAATCTAAACTCAAATCTGAACTCAAAAATTGAGAGATATGCTCTGAGAGAGGATAGACCATACGGTCTGGGAATGCGTTGAATGCGTTGGGAGAGTGCTGCTCAGTTTGGATGGTGCCTACAAAAGCCTGCGTTCTGCCGGGTATGCTCAGCCCAAAAGACGCGATCGCAGGGCTGCTGCATAGGCTAATGACAACGCCCAAAAGCGCTGCCGCTAAAATTGTGAGTTTGCGTCGTCGTTGTTTTCTCATTTGAAAACTAACCGTAATGCCTGCATTGTGCAGCTGCTAATTCCGAGAGTCCTTTGTTCTGCATCCATTGCGCAGTCAACACGACTTCTCCATTAGCATTCGTCGTCCATCCGTCTGCTTCTATTTGCGCCGGGCCGAGCCGTTCAAAATTTAGCGCTTGCTCAATGGTTTCTGGTGTTGGGTTGTGGTCTCCCAAATCAACCAGAGCGATCGCGACTTCTATCGCATCAGCGGGCCTCAATGGAATGCCCCCTCGTCCTGTAATTTCAAACCGAGATCCGCTCGCTCCGCATCTTTGCCCTACCGTTGTCGCACCTTCTAGCGGTCGGCCTGTTAAAGCTATCAGCTCCCCCTCTGACTCTGAAATCAGTTGATTGATCTCAGTTGTGCCGCTAATGCCAAACTCAGAGCTTGCATCAATGTCGTTGGTTTTATTGTTTGCGATCGCCTGTCTCTCTGCAATGCCATACAGGCCCCGAGTCACAATTTCAATATTGCCCCCTTGCCCTTGTGTCGCTGTAGAAACAATATCGCTATCCTCAAAGGGCTGAGTAACCACAAAGTTCGCATCAATGTAAATGTTGCCGCTGTTTCCTATTCCGTCTCCAGCCCCTGCCCGAGTCGAAATTCGACTTCCTCTGCGCATCACTAAGGTCTGTGCATTTTGTATCCGTAAGTTTCCGCCATTGCCAAAATTCGCCGCCGTCGTTAGCTGAGCGTTATTATCTAGCCGAACAGAAGGTGCATTTACCTGCAAATCACCCGAGTCTCCACGACCAAAGCTGTTGACAGCTACCTGCGCTCCGTTTTCAATTAAGAGCGATCCAGTGTTAATTTCCAACCGCCCACCCGTTCCCGTGGGCTGAAAGGGCCGCCCCTGAGCACCCGACGATGCCAAAATGCTGCTAGGAAATTCTTCGCCAAGGCCAGTGGTTCCTGCGCCACTCACGTTAACTTGCTCACTGGCATGAACTGTCACATTGCCACCTTTTCCAGATCCATAAGTGACAGCCTGAATCTGTCCGCCGTCAGTCACGCTGAGCCGCTGGGTCCGAATCGTGATATCGCCGCCCCCTCCCATCCCTTCTGTAGATGTTGTCATAATGCTGGGAAATCCAAACCCTGTCCCAGATATTTCCACAGATTCTGAAGCTTCAACCGTTAGGCTGCCGCTATGGCCTAATCCATTCGTCCCCCCTGAGATAACAGCGCCTGCTCTGATCACTAAACGGCGGGTAGAAATGGTGAGATCTGCCCCCTCACTGTTGCTGCCAAAAAAAGGTGAAAAGAAAATTCCAGCGCCGACCATCTCTACTGATTCATCGGCAACAATGTCTATGGCAGATGTTTGGAAATCTCCTATCGTAAAATTAGCAATCACTGCATTGTCTCTTCCAACAATATTTCTGCCACGAATTAAGATACGTCCGGCATTCCCGCTAGCATCTAACAGGGCGCTTTGTGACAAGTAAACATCGTTAAAGTCAGATACGTTTTCGTAGCCTACTGCTAGCTCAGGTGAAAGAGAAATTTTGTGATTGCCAGAAATACTGCCGAGGGTTATGTGGCCCCCGTTCGCCGTCAAAATTCCGTTTTCTAAAGCAATTCCGTTTCCGAACAATCCGATGGTTTTCCCAGGATTTACCTGTAGTCCTACCTCAGCCCCCAAAATGTTAGGCGCCTCTTGTGAGCTGAATCGAGATCGATTAATGATGCTGCCAGAATGTGAGCCAAATTGCAGCCCTGTCGGTACACTAACGGTCAGTATCGGCAGCTCAAGATTGGTCGTGCTAAAACGCTCTCCGTGAGGAAAAAGAATGCTCTCGGCAGTGCTGGCAATGAATGAGCCCGAGATGACTAATGCCGAATTAGCGCCAAATACAATGCCATGAGGGTTGATTAAAAACAAGTTCGCGCTACCATTGCCGACAACGGCTAACTTGCCATCAATCCTAGACGCTTCGTCAGTCACTCGGGCAAAGACATTCGCGCTGCCGCCATCTGTAAATGTAACGGTGACGCCATCGGCAATGTCAAACTTGCTAAAGCTATGAAATAGGCTATCGCCTAAGGGAATGCCGCCAGATATTGTGCAGTCTGCAAGGCAGTAAGGATTTCCGAGAATTTGGGTGTGGGTTGTGTTGTCCGCCTGAACCTTCAATGGCTGGCCTTTTACGGGGGCAGCCATGATGCTGAGAGCACTGATAAGCCCACTGATAAGCGCAAGTATGAAATGGCACTTTTTAGGCATATTAGGCACATTTAGTTAAAAATGCTCTGTGTAGATCTAACCTCAGAAATCTCTGGAGGGAGAACTATTGGCTTGGATTCATTGAGTTTAGACTGACGGTTTGAACTAGCAGGCTTGCATATCCTCAGAAGAATCCATTTCAAGGTATTCAGAACTAATCAATTTTTCCCAATATGACTACCTTGTAAACATTCTCACTCATTGCGATGGACAAACAAAAAGGCTCTGAGCCTACATTACTCAGAGCCTCTTAGCATTCTGGGGGCCTTTATTTGAGGATTAGGCTGCTGACTTAACATTGAGCTAAAACATGCTAGGTCAGTAGGCTAATCTCCTTACTTAGGCCAGCAACCGAATCCAGGAACCCAAAGGACGCAAGGGGGCGAGGAGTTTGCCTCAGTGCCGATCTGTTCTTCAGTAGAGGTTGCGGCGGGGGCAGATTGAGATAGCTGGCCAGCCTCTGCTTTAACGGTGGTATGCAGTGCAATTGCGGCTGCAACTGCAAGGGAAACGCCCAGCGATCGAGTAATAACAGATTTCATAAATTCATCCTAAAAAAAGCATGGTTAAACTTAAAGACTAAAAAATTCTTTAAATTCCTCAGAATAATAATACAAGTTACGTTGATTTATTCGTTATTTTCAGCACAGTTTTTAGCACGGTCTGAATACGGTCTAGACATAATCTGGCAATCTGGTCGCCAAAGAAGTTGACAGATCCCTCGCAGGCTAGCGCGATCGCACCCATCGAACCTCCTTTCATCTTGCGGCTTCGTAGCCTCGTTATTGACCCAAACACCAGGTTGACCCAAACACCAGGTTGACCCAAACACCAGGTTGACCCAAACACCAGCCGTCGCTTTAGCGGTCAATTCTCTGCGTAAAATCTAGTTCCGATCAAGCTCGCCAATCGCTACCCGCAGCATGAGCTTCGGTATCTTTTCTGTTTATCAATGCAGTAGAGGCTTCATAGAATGTTGGTAGCCAATAAATCCTTTCCCTGCCATTCATACAGAATTGCCTAAGCATTTTTCGTCCTTCTCTTTCTTTCTAAACAGCGATTGAACTAAAAATATGATTATTCAACAGTTCGCACGTGCTTCTATGCTCCTGGGCCTAACCGGCTTTGTGAGTTTAGGTATACTAACTTCAAATAGCTGGGCAGCGCCCGTCAACGAGCTGGCCGTCAACGAGCTGGCCGTCAACGAACTGGCCGTCAACGGTAAGGAGACGGAAACCGCTAGTCCACGATTGGGCATTCCTGGCCGACGTGTCAGTGGTGGCACCCGTCAAGACTCTATTTTTGCGAGTCAATACGACGCTATCGTCGCCCTCACCGCCTCAGATAACATCAGCACCACTACAGCAGCTGACCCAGCCCTGCTGTTTTACATTCCTGAAATGACGGCCTCTCAAACGGCTGAGTTTGTCTTGCGTGATAGCCACGATACTTTGGTCGCCGAGATGACTTTCCCTATCAGTCGCAAAGCGGGCTTAGTCAGCTTGGCAATGTCTGATATTCCAGATGCGCCAACGCTCAACCTTAACGAAAGCTATACCTGGTACTTCTCAATTATTCCTGATGCTGATGACCGTGCTAACGATGTTGTTGTCCACGGTAGTATTCGCCGGATAGAAGGTAAGTCTCAAGGGTTAGGGAGTGAGTTAGCCCATGCAAACTTGACCTGGCATGATGCTGTTCAAACACTGGCCCAGCGCTATCAAGTTGAGCCGAATAATGCTGCGATCGCGACCGAATGGACTCAGCTGCTAGAGTCGGCTGGATTAACAAAATTCGTGCAGTTATCTTTTGCCCCTGTTCAGGCTGGGTTTAACTAACATGACTTACAGCTATTGCTAACGCGATATCACAGCGTTATTAAATCAAATACCGCCCCTTATGATGAATCATCTGAGGAGCGGTAAATATTTTAAATGGTCTCTTTAAATGGCTTCAACTACGCCAAAATTACCAGAGGTTAACTTTGGGGCCGCCACCATAAGTCCATCTAGCTGGCGCGCCTGGACGCAGATCTAAATGAACAAAACCGTTGCCCACGGCTAATCCGCCTCTCCTGTGATAGCTTTTAAGCTTATAAAAGGTATCGACTACATCCATTCCTTCTACCCAAAAGTCAACCGCATCGCCATACATGTGCCGTGAGTTGCGTGCACCTCCTACTGCGCGATTGCTGATAGGGTCGCGGTAGCCAGAGGTAATGCGAATTGGACGGTTGCCTAAAAAAGCGCGCACATCGTCTAAGTACTTAGATAGCTTGACAATCCGCTGAGTGACATTGGCATCAACCGGGATGCGCGAACCTCCTTTGGTGAGCTCAGCCCAGGTAAAGTTAGAAACTGTGGGCTCAAAGTAAATGGGCTCATGGATACCCACGGGGCGGCTGATACCCGGAATAGAAATAGTCGGGCCAAAATTGGGAGCAACCGGCGGCTTTTTGGGCTGTGGAGCTGGCTCATCTTGCTTAGGATTGTTGTCAGGTTCTGTTCCTTCTACTTTGGCATGTAGCCCATAAACGAACCAGCGAATGCCTTGATAGCCAGGCAGTGGCTTTTCTAGTTGAACTAAGACATGGTCGTCGGCTTCACTGTTTTGAACGCCTTCATAGGGAAATTGATCAACAATATCCAAGGTCGTGCCTGCTGTCACGGTAACCAGCTGATCGGGTAGCTGTTTATCTTTGAGCTGGCTGGCTTGCGTAGGCAAAGCCTTTAAAAATGTATCGTTGGTAATGACAACTTTCATAGAAATTGATGTGCCCACTGAGTATGAGTAACGCTTTAGGAATCTCCTAATCCGTTTACAAAGTGCCCATAACTTATGCCTGAGTATGTGAGTAATTTACGGCAATTAAACAACAATTAGAGTTGTTGTAACTCCCCAATACCAAGGGTTTATAGCTAATTTGTTCATTGGAATCTACTGGCTAGTGAGTTCGCAGGCTACGGTCAACTGAGAAGCTACCCACATTCTATCTTTCGATTGTTTTTCCTAGTGCTAGATATTGTTTTACAAACGTAAAGACTTTTTTTGACTGCTAGGACTATTTGGATTACCAGGGCAGTACTTCTCCGTTGGCATGCCAAAAGGTGCCTGTTGTTTTTAAGGTAAGGCCATCTATTCGCTCCAAAAGTCCGCTGACCGATTCCTCCGGCGAAATGCCATTCTCGTTAAAGTTGGTCATCCCGGTACTTACCAGCCCAGGGTGAAGAATCGCAACGGCAATTCCTTCGGGTTTGAGGTCGTGAGAGAGGGATTTTCCAGCCATAGAGACAGCGACTTTAGAGAGACGGTAGCCGTACGAACCGCCGGATGTGTTGTCGCTAATAGAGCCCATTCGACTGGTCATGATGGCGACCTTTTTGCCGCCAGAGGCTGTTGACTTGCTGAGGTTGGGTAGCAGCGCCTGGGTGAGTTTGAGTGGGGCGATCGCATTCACCTCAAACTGCTCTCGCATGCCTTCAATATTCAAATCATTCAGCCTAGACTGCCGGTAAATACCCGCATTGTTAATCAGCACATCTAGCGGCTGTTGATTGAGTGATTGAACGAGTGAGGCGATCGCCCCATTGTCGCTAATATCAATATTCGTTTTGATCTGAACCTTTGCCCTGCTTGCGGTGTTGTTAGCAAGCGCATCCAACTCCTTTGAACTGTGTCGGCATACTGCAATCACCTCATCTCCTCTTTCCTGAAGCTGTTTGCAGTATTCGTAGCCAATGCCTCGATTCGCCCCTGTAACTAAGTAAATCGCCATTTTTCTTTTGTCCTTTCTCTTTCCTTTCCTCTATTTATAACGACTACTCCACTTATAACCACTACTCAACGATGGAAACTAGCTCTAACTCAAAGGTTAGGTCCTGCCCTGCGAGGGGATGGTTGCCATCTAAGGTGACGATGTCGCCTTTCATATCGGTAACCGTTACGGCCATCGCTTCTCCGCTGGGAACTTGCATTTGTAGGCGCTGTCCCACTTCTAAATCGAAGTCAGCCGGTATGTTTTGCCGCTCAATATCGGCCACCATGTCTTCTTGATAGGGGCCGTAGGCTTCATCCGTCGGAATGGTTGTGGTGACAGTTTCTCCCGGCTCTAGGCCGGTAACGGCTGCATCAAAGCCAGGAATGACCATCCCAGAGCCCAATACAAATTCTAGCGGCGCACGACTTTTTGAGGAGTCAAACACCTGACCGTTATTGAGCGTGCCTGTGTAGTGGACTCTGACGGTGTCGCCTGATTTTGCCTGAACCATGATGAATAAATTAGTAATGCAAAAATGGATAAATTAACGTTCTACGCGCTGTCTTAATGAGTTTAGATCGTTCTGATAGCGCTTGCTGAGTTCTGGTGGCTAAGTGCGATCGCTCGGGTGCATTTCCCTTAAATTGTACTTTTTGATACAATCTAAATATTCGCTGAGTACTATCAGCCCCCAAGACCTCTTTGTAATCCTTTATAAAAGCTCTATAAAAACTAGGGTAAGCCGGACTAGAAGCCGGACTAGAAGCCAGATTAAAAGTCATCGGCTAAAATCTTTTGTTTCTTTGCTGAGGTCTTCATTTTTGTCAAATTTTACAAGTTTAAGTGTCTTATTTTCATCCCAAAAATCTTTCTAAAAATCTTTCCAACAGTTTTCCTAAGCGCCTGTTGCTTCGCTCCGTTGGAATCATGTTGCTACTGCTAGGACTCTACCAGCTGCAACGTTTGAGTGACACAAAAGAGCCTGTTAGTAACCATTTGTCTAATCATCTATCAACCCATTTATCAAATATTCTGGTTCCTCCTATCGTTTTAGATCCCTCCAATGGGGTTGAGCCCATTCAGTTTTCTCTACCGTACTAGGTTTCTTTGCCGTATTAGTCCGTACTAGACTAAGAGCCAAGGCATGAGGTAGCTGTATGAAGGTGCTCCGCATTAAATCCTGGCAGGTGGCTGTTTTAGTCGCTCCGATCGTGGCGATCGCACTATTTTTGCTGATTGCAGCAGGCCAACAAATTCGCACTTGGGGCCTTAATTGGATTTGGGCCGTTGTAATTTTTGTCTTGCTGGGCTGGCGCTGGCTGCTCGTGCGCTGGAGCCGCCCAGACTTGGCTCAGGCTCAGGCACTGGTTTCTGAGGTGACAGCTGAGCTAGAAGCCGAGTTGGATGCCGATACTTTAGCGGTCAATGTTAACGCGACAGATGCCGCCGATCGGGGTGCCGATGGGAGCGCCAAGCCTGCTTCTGAGGCAGCGCGAGTAGAGGCAGTGCTCACTGAAGTTTTGCAGCAGGCTCAGGATGATCCACCCGTCTGGGATGACTGGGCGCTGTTTTGGCAGCGCTGTTTAGCGTTGGTGAAGGCTGTTTCTCAGGTGTATCACCCTGAGGTCAAGCGTCCGCTGCTCAATATTTATGTCCCAGAAGCCTATGGTTTGATTCGGGGCACGGTGGACGATACTGACCGAATGATGCAAAAGTTAGCGCCAGTGTTGGGCCAGGTTTCGGTGGGCCAAATGGTGGAAGGTGTAGAGATATACCGAAAGCTAGAACCCTCTGCCAAAAAGCTCATTAAGACGCTTAACTGGGCGCAGTGGGTGCTGAATCCGGCGGCGGCGATCGCCCGGCAAACCAGCGCTAAATATGCCGACCAAGCGAATCAGCAAATTTTGCTCAATCTCAGCAATCTGCTGCGTGAAGCCGCGCTGCGTAATCTAGCGCAGCAGGCAGTAGCGCTATACGGCGGCGGTGCCAAAGTGTCGCTGGCTGAAATGACGACCCATGCCAGCGCGATCGCCCCAGCCAAAACCCAGACCATCCAAGAAATTTTAGAACGCGCCGAGCCAACGGCAGAGGTTGAGCAAAAGCCCGTGAGCATTTTGCTAGTAGGGCGAACAGGTGCAGGAAAAAGCAGTGTAATTAACACCCTATTTCAGTCGGAGCAAGCCGCAGTCGATGTTCTGCCCAGCACCGATACAATTCAGAGCTACCGCTGGCAGGGGGCGAATTTAGTCAAGACAGGCGCTGACGCTGATAGCAGCCGTGAGGCGCTTATTCTATGGGACACACCGGGGTATGAACAAGTTGCCCGTGAAGACTTGCGATCGCAGGTGATTGATTATGCTTCACAAGCCGACCTGCTGCTGCTAGTTACCCCAGCTTTGGATCCGGCTTTACAAGTCGATGCTGACTTTTTACAAGCGGTGCGAGCAGAAGTCGCCGATGTGCCGATTATCGCAGTTGTTAGCCAGGTCGATAAGCTCAGACCCATTCGAGAGTGGAGTCCACCCTACTACTGGCGCACCGGCGCTTGGCCTAAAGAAACCGCCATTCGAGAGGCTGTGAACTATCGCAGCGATCAGCTAGGTGGGCTGTGTGAACAGGTGTTGCCGCTGGTGACTCAGGACGCCTCCCGCATGGCTTGGGGCGAAGATGATCTCTCAGCAGCGCTGATTGAGGCGATCGCCCCGGCCAAACAGCTTCGCCTAGCCCGCTTTTTGCGCAGTCGTACGGCCCGCACTGCCACCGCCACCAAAATCATCGACCGCTACAGCTTTCAAATGACCACCACAGAAGGCCTCGCAAAGCTTCTAAAGAGCCCAATTTTACAGTTCATCTCTACCATGACGACCGGCACACCTGCCTTAGGCGCTGTCCTCACCGAAAAAATTCCCGTTGAGGAAATTCCCTTGGTACTTGGCAAATTGCAAATGGCCTATGAATTGTTCGCCTTACTCAGCGAGACCTCTGGCTGGCAGTCTACAGGCACCGCTGGGTTTGACCTCCTAGCACTATGGCCCCTGTTGCTCAAAAACAATGGCCCCGCAGATCAGCAAGCATGGGCTTTAGGGCAGGCGCTGATAGAGTACTGGACGCAAGTTATTTCAGTTGATCAGGTGGAATCAAGAATGGCGTTTTATTTAAGCAATCCATCTTAAGTAAAGCTACGCCTCAATATCGAAAAAATTGAGAAAATTGAGGTCGTACAGGCTTGAGAGCATTCATACTTGAGAGCATTCCAATGGGAGACCTCGCGATTACTTTCTAACGCCTGATTCCTTAATAAGGAATTGTCCAAATCCGGTTGAACAGCTTGCGTGACACATCTGGAAAGCCGCCGTTTGTCCAAGACTTGAGCATAAGTAATGACGGTGGAGCCGAGAGTCGTGGGAGAGCGTAGAGTGAGGTATCTGATCTGACGACGGGATCTTCAGCGACTGCAACAGCTGATGCTATTTGCGATGCGGCTACCTGTGCTTGGGCCTTAGCGGTATAGCGATTGTAGGGAAAAGAAAAGTGCGTCGGTGGCATCCCGGTTTCTGAGACCATATGCTCAATAGACGTTGCCATTTCCTGAGCCGTTTGGTCTTCATGAAGGCTTAAGTCCAAATGATTGGCAGTGTGAATGCCCAAGGTGATTTTTGGATACTGTCGTTGAATTTGCCTAACCTCATCCCAGTTGAGGGTTAAACGAGGTGGATATGCCCTCGGCGCTAGCTGCCGATCAATCTCGGCTAAAAGGGTTTGACGCTCAAGTACATCCGCTTCTATCAGGTAGTCAGTGAGCTTGTCATAGGCTTGTTCTCGCTGTAGGGGATCGGTCAAATTCCAGCTGCCTAAATTCCAGCTATCTTGTACTGAAGCCGAAAAATCAGGCGCTAAAAGATTTGAGTCGGAAAGATTGAGCTGATACTCAGAGCAGGTTCTTAATGCGGCGTAGAGCGTATCGACCCATTGGTTTTGAGCCGCATTCACGTAGCTGGTTGCGAGGTAAATAGTCGCGGGCAAGTTGTATTTGGCCAAGATGGGTGCCGCCACTGTAAAGTTGTTGCGATAGCCATCGTCAAAAGTAATAACCACTGTACCGCGCTCGATAGGCTTGCCGCTTTTGATATGAGCAATGAGCTTATCAAGCGAGATCACTCGGCGATGCTGTGATAAAAACCTCATTTGCTGCTCAAAAGTACTCGCCGATATACAGTTCTCGGGCGCTGTCCACTGCGCTTCCTGCTCGGTTGGAATGCTGTGGTACATCAAAATGGTCGCTACCGACGCTTGTTTGAGTCGAGCGTATATTGAAGAGAGACCCGACTGATAGGAGAGCAGGTGTAGCTGCTGGCGTAATCGCTCCTTAGCAGTGAGTGTCGGCCATGTTTTGAGCGGTAAGAAGGTAGGCTTCGTTGTTATAAAAGCTGCCACATGAGCAGTTTTAGCAGTTTTAGTTTGATAGGTCGGCTGCGCAGGCGTTGATAAAAAGGTTGCCATTGAAGATGTGCCATTTTGTAGCGTCTTTATGATGGCTACTAGTTCTAGTAAAACTCTAAGCATTAACTCTAAGCATTAGCTCTAAGCATTAGAGCTTTCTATTCTTTAAGATGTTTTGCAAGCAGCAGATGTTCCGCAAGCAGCCGCTTTAAAGCCTTGCTCTAGAGCCGTCTCAAGTTAGGATAAAACCCTTTCACTGCAAAGGTTTTCCTCTCTAATGGCTGCTTAATTGCTGCTGTTTGAAAATGTAACTTTATGTATTTTTTTTATTCTTTGTTTTATCCTCTATCTTGCGCTGTTGCAGGTTCGGTTTTTCATGAAATGTGTCGCACAAAATTATTGACTTGAAAAGAGGTCGAAACCAATTTAAACATTTTTTTAACAAACGAGATACGATGAAGCTAGCTTCACAAAAATACCACTGACGCTTTACTTTTGATAAGTACCACTGACGCTTTACTTTTGATAAGGACGATGGTTTTGAGGACGATGGAATTTTCGATTAGACAGATCTCTGCTGAAAAATGGGGCATCTACAGTCGCGATTGCCTGATGGCCACTACCTGTCGCCAAGCAACTTGCAAAATATTTATGAATAATCATGCGAGCAGGGGTACGAATATTTCTGAAAACGACGCCGACACTTTGTCCTATGTCCCCTTCTTTTTCAAAGGTGCTGAGCATGAAAACAATTGAGTATGAAAACAGTTAAGAGAAGGGGATATGTTGCTTAGGTTTTTATTATGGGGCAGCACTTTAAGCGCGGCATTGTTAATAACACCCCTATTAAGGACGCCTTTATGGGGGATCGGTGTGACGGGGCTGTCGGGTTCGCAGATGTTAGTGAACTCATTAGATGATGGGGCGGCTGCGCAGTGGGTTAGTCAGCCCGAATCCAATGCAGCAGTGTTAGCTGCGATCGCACCTAGTAAAGTCATTTATCTGGCTGAAACGCACAACGATTTGGCCGACCATGTTGCTCAGCTAGAGATTATTGAAGCCCTGGCACAAAAAGGCGAGATTACCATTGGGCTAGAAATGTTTCAGCGACCTTTTCAGCCAGTGCTAGATGCCTATTTGTCTGGGGATATCACTGAAGTAGAACTGATTGCCCAAAGTGAGTACGAGACTCGATGGGGCTTTGACTGGGATCTGTACGCGCCGATTGTGCGCTATGCCAAAGCCAACCAAATTCCGCTAGTTGCCCTAAATACGCCTGCAGAAGTGACCCGAAAAGTAGCCCGCGAAGGCTTACAGAGCTTGTCAGGTGACGAGTTGACCTACATCCCGCCGATTCCAGAAATAGACACGACGAACGAGGACTATAGAGCTTGGCTAAAGGCTGTATTTGGTGCTCATGGTGGGATGGGACATAGCCTTGACTTTGAAAACTTTTTTGCAGCGCAGGTGCTGTGGGATGAAACGATGGCCGAGCAGATAGCACAACAGCTGCGCTTACACGAGGATCGTCAGGTCATTGTGCTGGCAGGTGAAGGCCATATTGTGAATGACTACGGTATTCCGAGTCGGGTGGCGCGGCGTGTGCCAGAGGTTGAGCAGCGCAGCGTGCGGCTCGTAAGTGTGGCTGAGGCGGCTGAGCCTAGTACAACCGATTTTATTTGGATTACCCCAGAGTTGGCGCAAGAGTAGATGTAGCGGCTTTTGAGGCGCGTAGCTGCCCGCAGGCGGCATCTTCTTCTAAGCCTCTGGAGTAGCGGACACTTACTGCAATGCCTTTATCCTTTAGCTGCTGGGTAAAGTCTTCTACGCGTTTGCGGGTTGGGCGCTTATAGTCTGCTTCGGTAATGGGGTTGTAAGGAATCAGGTTCACATGGCTTTGAAACCCGCGTAGCTCATTGGCGAGTTCTAGGGCATGTTCTGGCCGGTCGTTGAGGTCAGCTAAGACAATATATTCAAACGTAACCCGGCGACCGGTGAGCTTAACGTAGTCGCGACATTCGCTGAGCAAATCTTGCAAGGGATACTTTTCGGCGCTGGGGATGAGCTGTGTGCGCAGGGTTTGGTTGCTGGCATGAAGGCTCACGGCGAGCGTAACCTGAAGCTGCTGCTCGGCAAGACGGCGAATGTGGCCGGGAATGCCGACGGTGGAAACGGTGATCATACGCTGGCCAATGCCGATGTCTTGATTGAGCGATCGCACTGCCGCCACAACGTTGTCAGTGTTTAACAGCGGTTCACCCATGCCCATAAATACAATATTGCTGACGCGCCGCCCAAAATCTTCCTGAACGGTCAGCACCTGATCGACAATTTCGTAGGTTTCTAAATTGCGTGCAAAGCCGCCTTTACCCGTAGCGCAAAAGTCGCAGCCCATTGGACAGCCGATTTGAGAAGATACACAAACCGTGAGCCGCTTGCTGGATGGGATGCCAACCGCTTCAATAATATGGCCATCGGTGAGTTTTAGCAGATACTTAACGGTGCCGTCAGGCGCGGTTGAGCGGTAGTGAAGGTGCGATCGCCCAATCGGAAAATCCCTCACCTCAGCCCGCCATTTTTTAGGAAACACCGTCACTTCATCAATGGAGCGAATGCCTTTTTGGTAAATCCATTGATGCAGCTGCTTGCCCCGGTAAGCGGGCTGCCCCTGTTGCACCACCCACGCTGTCAACAGCTCTACCGATTGGCCTAACAAAGGAACCGCTACTGGCTGTGCTGTCTGTATGGCAATTGCTGAGCCAGTAATTGAGTCAGTAATTGAGTCAGTCGTTGAATCAGTCGTTGAATCAGCGATTATCGAAACCATGTAAGCCGAACCCCGAAAAAAGAATGAAATAATTAAATTAAGGACGCTTTAATCAAAGAGCCACAATTAAATAATTAACGACCCACAGGTACAGCATTGCCGCACCCTAGTGCAATCAATCCTAAAGCATATTAAGCGCTTGACGAGCGTAAGCGCTTGACGAGCACCGTAACGATTGCTATGACGCTTGCTGTAACGAGCACTATGTCAGAGGAAGTTAGAGGAAGTTAGAGGAACTATTTAACTATTTAGAGGAACTATTTAGAGGAACTATCGCCTTCGTTGATCAAATCAACCAGCCCTTCTGTGAGCGACTTAGGGTCCATAAATAGCACTTTAGAGTTAACGCTCTCCCCAATCTTTTGGTTGGCGGCCACGTAGCGCTGAGCTAGCAAGTACTGCAACACCTCGCGTCCGTTGCCTGTTGACTCTAATGCCTGTGACAAAAGCCGCATAGACTCTACATCCGCCTGTGCCTCTGAAATTTTAGCGTTTTTCTCGTAGGAGGCGGCGCGCTCTTTCTGCATCGCGTCCAACACGTTTTGTGGCGGATCTAACTTTTGAATCTCTACTCGGTTAACCTTCAATCCCCAGGGTGCAGTCGCTTCATCTAGGATGTCTAGCAGGGCGCGGTTGATAGTTTCGCGAGAAGAAAATAGCTCTTGAAAGTCGGTTTTACCCACTTCAGAACGCAGGGTTGTAATTACCAGCTCCTGCATGGCAAATTCTACATCTTCAACGGCGTAGTAAGTGCGCTCTAAGTTGTAGATGCGCCAGTAAATAATCGCATCTACTTCGAGGTCAACGTTGTCTTTAGTGATGGCTCGCTGTGGCGGAATATCGAGTGTTTGCTCGCGTAAGGAGTCTTCGAGCACGACCGAGTCTAACACGGGCACGATGAAATTAAGCCCTGGTTCAAGCGTGCCTCGATATCGGCCTAGCCGTTCTACAAGGGCCGCGTTTCCCTCTTTAATAATGCGCACTGAGCCGATGCTGTAGCCCGCAGCTATGAACATGAGAATGGCAAAAATTGACGCGAACATGAGGGGTAACCCTTTATTAGGTGCTCTTCTCTTAGCACAGTTGCCTGACAATTAGCACAGTTGCCTAAAAAAGTATAGATGAAAATCAGACGAATGACGGTTTTGCGAATGGCTTAGCCCGTGTTTTTGGCTAGGCGTCTACAAATTTTCAGGGGAACGCTAGGAAATAAGGCTTCTCATTAGGCTTGTTTGATATTACCCAGTCTATTTGATATAAATCCATGCATGTACGAAATCTTGCCGCGCAGGCCGGTTTACGCTTCCCTTTTCAAGCATTTTTAGACCCCACATACTTAACTCAAAAATGCTTGAAATCTCTGTTGATGCCAGTGACGCCAGGTTTTTGGACATTTATCGGGCGCCTGTCGGGTGGATTATGCAGTAGCGCCCTACTGACGGTGGCTTTGCCCGTCTCGGCGGTTGAGCTAGCGCAGGTTCATAATGCTAATTATGCCTGCTATCTTCACGACGGGGAGGGCATTCAGTACGACCTGAGCGTACTTTGTACGACTAGCGAGGCCTCATCTGCGGTTGTGCTACAAACGGGTGATGTGCAGGTGACGCTGCGCTGGAATACGCCTGACGATGTGGATTTGTACGTACAAGATCCGGCGGGCGATCAGGTTTTTTATGGCAATCCTTCTGTCCCTTCGGGCGGTCAGCTGGATGTAGATGCTAACTTGGGCTGCGCTGAGCAAATGGCCTCGCCCGTGGAAAATATTTTCTGGCCGACGGGCGGCGGTGTGCCGGGTGATTACGTTGTCACGGTGAGTCTCTTTAGCTTCTGTGGCCCGCCTGGGCCGATCGATTTTACGCTGACAACCTTAGTTCGCGGCGAAACTCAGAACTATGCCGGTACGCTCTCTCAAACTCAGGACTCGATGTCGTTTCCCTTTACGTTTGGGCAGTAGGTTCTAGCGGTAGCTCTACGATAAAGGCGGTTTGGTTTTGCTCGCTTTCAACTTCGATGGTGCCTTCTAAGTGGCTAACGAGTCGTTGGACAAGCGCTAGCCCGAGGCCGGTGCCGCCCTGTTTCCAAGGGTCGGCGCTAGGTACCCGATAAAATTTGTCAAAGATCAGCTGGCGTTCTTTTTCGGCAATTTCGACGCCTGTGTTGACGACGCTAAACCGCATAATATCTTTTTCATGCGTTACAGAAATATCAATGTTGTGGTGGGGCGGTGTGTATTTGCAAGCGTTGTTGATCAGTTCTGCTAAGACCCGCTCAATGCTGCCTAGGTCGGAGATAAATTCGGGAAGATTGGGTGCGATCGCCACATCAATCGCTAGCTGTCTATCGTTGGCTCTAGGCTTAAATCCGTTGACCAGATTGGGCAGCCAGTTAGCCAGCTCAATCGTTTGAAGCATCATCGGGTGGTTGCCTACATCCAATCGCTGAAGATCTAGCAGGTCGTTAATTAGGCTGATTTCTCGTTCGCACTCTTCTTTTAAAATGCGGTAGTAGCGTGTCATCCGGCCCTGCTCTGCCTGAGGCAGTTTAAGCTCTTCTTCAAGGTTGTATTCCTGGTTGAGCGTGACGCCGAGTAGCTGCAATGCCACCCGCATACTGGTCACGGGTGTGCGCAGCTCATGGGAAACGGTGCTTAAAAAGTCGTCTTTGAGGGTATTGACCCGCTCTAGCTCACGTACCTGAGACTGAGACTCCTGATACAAACGGGCCTGCCGAATGGCGATCGCGCACTGATTAGTCACCTGCTCAACCAAGCGAATATCAATCTCAGTGAGGTACGAATCGGCATCGTTAATGAGCCACAAGTCGCCCAAGACATCGCGGTCATCGCGAATTGGGGCGGCAAACATAGACACCAGCCCGCGTTCCGGATTGGGAAAGGTGGAGCAAAACTGGAGATACTGTCCTGCTAACAAAAGCTGATATACCTCTGAGTAGGCTTCCATTTGCGAGACCCGTCCTCGCATAGGTGCTAGCCCCGCTGAGCATTCGTAATACACCGTAGAGGTGCCCTGCTCAAGATCGTAGAGGGCTGTGTTGGCGGCTTTAATGTTGAGCGCTTTGACTAACTCATCAACGGCTGTTTGTAAAATTTGCTGTTCGTCTAAACTGTCACGTACGCGATCAGTAATTCGTTTAAGGGTGGATTCTAAATGGAGGGCGGTGTCTAGCTCTTCCTGATTGGCTTGCAGTTTTTCGGCGAGTGTTTTGTTGGCTTGCTGCGTTTGCACCAGTTCGGTAATTTCTTGCAGCGTATTGATCAAGGCGGGTTCTGAGCCCACTTGAATCAGCTGTCGGTGACCGACGGCATGGCGAGCTTGGTCAAGGCTTTCATTAAAGCTTAAAGGCAAGCGGCTGACCGGCTGACCTGTGAAAAACAGCTCGTCTTGATCTCTGAGCTGCTGGGCAACCTGCTGGGGTAAAAAATCTGCCTCGCTGCGGCCCACAATGGCTTCTGCATTGAGCCCGACCAATTCAGCGGCAGCCGTGTTCACATAAATCCACTGGTGCTGACGATTCTTAACATACACAGGCTGAGCCGATTGGCTCGTTAGCGATGACGCGATCGCGCCTAAAAGCTCAGACATATCAGTTGACCTAGACGGAGTAGCCGGAAGACTCATTACGCAATTAGACGGTTGTCAGGTGGATTTCTACTGCTTAGATAAGATGCCCGCTTTTTTTCTAAAAATATAAGCCATTGTTGATACATTCTCCAGAAGGTTCTTCGATAAAGCGTCTAACTTAGAGGCGCTAGGAGGCGCTAACGACCTCGTTTGATACCAATCCTTTAATCAAATCCATATATTTACTGAGAAAACGGTCATTTATCGATACGCTGGTTTTCTCCTATCTACCGAACTTTTATCTTCTCGTTATGTTTTTAGCCTCTACTGATTCGGCACCGGCTGCTTCTGTACTGATATCACCTGCTTTTGATCCTGCATCGGTAGCAGTAGGTCAACCTCTTAATCATGCTTCGGATCAATCTTCAGGCGATTTATCAGCGCCGTTGCCGCCGATAAAACTAGGCATTATGGCTTCGGGAAGTGGCAGCAACTTTGAGGCGATCGCCCGCGCTATTTCTCAAGGTCAGCTCAATGCCACTATTGAGCGGGTGATTTATAACAATCCAGAGGCGACTGTGCGATCGCGTGCCGACCGCTTAGGGGTTCCGGCGCAGCTGCTAGATCATCGCACCTTTGAGAGCCGAGAATTGCTTGATGAGGCGATCGCTGAGTCATTTAAAGCTTCAGATGTGGAGTGGGTAATTATGGCCGGCTGGATGCGACGGGTGACAGAACGCCTGCTATCGGCTTTTCCTCAGCGTATTCTCAACATTCATCCGAGCTTACTGCCGAGCTTTCCGGGTGTAAAAGCCGTCGAACAGGCCTTAAATGCCGGGGTGAAAATTACGGGCTGTAGTGTTCACTATGTTGAGCTGGTGGTCGATAGTGGTCCGATTGTGATGCAGGCGGCAGTGCCTGTGCTGCCTGACGATACACCGCAGAGCTTACAGGCCCGAATTCAGGCGCAGGAACATGTGATTTTTCCTCGGGCGATCGCGATCGCTGCTCGGTCACAATGACTTTACTTGTCTGCTGACGCATGTTTGCTGACGTATTTTGCTGACATATTTTGCTGACATATTTTGCTGACGCATTCACAGATGGCACTACAATCCCGGTGAGTCGTGACGTAGGAATCATCATCGTTAATCAAACGAATTGATAACTATTGATAGCTTCTTAGCTCGTTTAAAAACAAAGCGAAAATATAAAGTCTGTGCCAAGTTAAACAGTCGCTAGTGAATCCACTTAAGTGTTACTGATAATATTTATGGAAGCAGATAAAACTAATAACAAATGTTGTGAATAACTAGGCTGAAAAATGTTTTTCTCAGTTATTTCTCGTCAGTAATTTCCGACTATTAGTTGCATTTACGGAGGGAGCAGTGACTTGCTTATTTGCCCTTTTGGCTATGTTTAATTATTGCTTTTTTGTTAGATTAAACCTCGCTTTTGGGGTAGATTCTGGCTTGTAAGAGTGCCTTGGTTGCCCTGATTTTAGTGAGCTTAAGATGGATTAAGCACTTTGTTGAACCCTTTGCTGAATACTTAGCTGAATGCTTTGAATCAATGATCTGTTTTGGTTAACGGCTTATACGTAAAGGGGATGTTTCTTTGTGAAAGATATATTAAAAAATATAGTTCTTTTAACGGAGTTGGATATCAATCTAAGTTGCTATGTTTTGTACATCAGGGAAGTGTCAATTCTCTAGTGATTTTATTTTTTTGTTTTGCTTTTTAAGAAATTTTTGTCCGGAGCATTACGCCGATTTAAAGAAGACAGAAATGTGAGTCACTAGGGTCTAAATAAAATGTTCGGAATGTCAAACTTTAAGTCGTCTGCTATCAAGTCATCGGTCTCTCGTTCTAGTGGGCTTGAGTCACTCGTTCGTATCGCGATGACCAATGGTGAGCTTGCACCGGGTGTTGCCCTGCAAATTAATCGCTATCGCTCAGGTAAGCTCTCTTGCGAAGAGCGGCGTCTGCTTGCAATTTTGGATGACGCTATTGCTGATGGCTGCATAACGCCAATAGAAGTGCCTGTAATGCAGTCCCGGCGTCAGGTGGCTTACAGTCTGGGATAACAGGTCTAGCAGATAGGGCTTAGCAGATAGGGCTTAGCAGATACGGTCTAGCAGGTAGGGTCTAGTAGATACAGTCAGAATACGGAATGGCCGCATCCGGATATAGACGAATAGACGATCCTTTGGATGGATGTTGAAGCGGTTAGTTGCCTCTATAAATTAAGATCTAACTTTGTCTGGTTTCGATCTGACCTAGATTAGGCGGTCACGGTAATAGCTGACCGCCTTTTTTGTTTATTTGAGCGATTTTGATGCCTCCCCGTCCGCCGCTGACTTGCTTGACCCAGCCCAATTTGCCGCCTGATTTGCCTCAAACTTCTTTGCCTCAAACTTCTTTGTCTCAAACTTCCTCCTCTACAATCCGGCAGTCTCAAAGTTCACCGTTCTCAAATCCGTTAGAAGTGTCTCGGTGGATTCTGTTTTCGATGGGTATCCGTATTCGGGTGCATCATGCTGATCGGCTGCCGTCGTCTCCTTTTTTGATGATTGCAAACCATCGCAGCTTTTTAGATGCGCCTTTGCTGATGGCGGCAGCCCAAAGACCCGTGCATTTTGCTTGTCACCACTACATGTCTCAGGTGCCGGTTATGCGCGATGTGGTAGGTGCGCTGGGCTGTTTCCCTTTGGATCAGCCTCAAAAGCGAGGGCGAGACTTTTTTAGGCGGGCGACTGACTTTTTGCGATCGCAATCTTCTATCGGTGTTTTCCCAGAAGGCACCGGTCCGATGGTTGATATCACCGCGCCTAACGAAGTCGGGCCGTTTCATAGAGGGTTTGCCCACTTGGCCCTACGCTATCAAAGTATGGCTGCCGACCCGTCTGTGAAAGATTTAAAGATTGTCCCGACTGCTATCGTGGCGCTAGAAGAAAAACAGCAGGACACAGTGCCCTTTCAGCTGCTGAGCTGGTTTGATCCTAGCGAGCCGTTGTTTCGCCAGTCAGGTCGGCATCCCGCTGTTGTTTATCGTCGGGTAACGGTGGTTGTGGGTAAGCCAGTTGCAGTCAGCGACTGGTTGCCTCAGGTGTATGGGGGTAAGCAGGCTGGTACGATGGCGAATGAGCTTAGCAATCATTGTCATGCTCAAGTTCAGGCTTTGCTTAAGGCGGGGTGTTTTTAGCAGTGACCAGTGGCCTTTCCAACAGCCAACAGAACTTAAATACCAATCTTCATGCAAGCGAGGTTGACCCTAGCTCGTCGGGGTATACCTATCCAATGAGTTCGGTTCAACTAATTGCGCCGAGAGCGCTTCAGCCCCATAAGCCTTTGTTCATTTTTTTGCCTGGGATGGACGGCACAGGCACGCTTCTCCGCTCTCAGATTGATCGGCTAGTGCCCTGGTTTGATCTGCGCTGTGTGGCCATTTCTCCTCATGATCAAACGGGTTGGGAGCCTCTGGCTCGTCAGATCAGTCGGCTCGTGAGTGCCGAAATTGCAGGGTCGAAGTCGAGGCCTGTGGGTCGTCGTCGGTCGGTGTACTTATGCGGCGAATCTTTTGGGGGATGCTTGGCTATGCAGGTGCTGACGCGATCGCCCCACCTGTTTGATCGAGTCATCTTAATCAATCCAGCCTCCTCCTTCCGGCGATTGCCCTGGATGCAGCTAGGCTCAATGTTGACCCGACAGTTGCCTAATGCGGCTTACCGCTATAGTGCCTGGGGCATTGTGCCTTTTTTGGTCGATCCATTTCGAGTGGACAGGCCCAATCGCGAAGCGCTAGAAGCGGCAATGGGGTCGGTGCCAGCCAAAACGGCGGCTTGGCGAATGTCGCTGCTGAGCCTGTTTGAAGTAGAGCGTTTGCCTTTAGAGCGGATGACGCATCCTGTGCTGCTGGTGGCCGGCGAGAGCGATCTCCTACTACCTTCCAAGCGTGAAGCCAAAAGTTTGCAGGCGCGTTTCCCAAACGCTAAGCTCACGTTGCTACCCAAAAGCGGCCATGCTTGCCTGCTAGAATCTGAGACTAATTTGCAACAGATATTGCAGCAGCAGTCCTTTTTAGAGCCTTAGCGATGTCTTTCTGGGAGGGATTGGTGGAGAGATTGGTGAAGAGATTGGCTCGTACAAGCGGCGCATTGCCTTTATCATTTATAAAAGAACGCGCTCTTCATTTTTTAATTAAGCCCATGTCAAAATCTTTTGGCTGGCTCCGTCAGCTACTGTGCCAGCTCGCCGTTGTTTTTGTGGTCGCCCTATTTTCTGCGCAGGTCGCGATCGCGCCTGCCTTGGCAACAGGCATTTACAGTATGCCGCAGTCGGCCAGCCGCGAATCTTGGTTTATTGACGAAGCCGACCAGGTATCACGGCTCAATGAAGGCAATGTAGAGAGTCGCCTCAAGCTGCTAGCCGAGGAGACCGGCAACGAAGTTCGTTTTGTCACCATTCACCGGTTAGACTATGGCGAAACTGCCCAGTCATTTGCCGATCAGCTGTTGGAGCGCTGGTTCCCCACGCCTGAGGAAAGGGCGAATCAAACGGTAATCGTGCTAGACGATGTGACAAACACAATAGGCATTAGCGTTGGTGAACAAACGGCGACATTGCTCACCGATGACATTGCCCAGAGCGTCATTGGTGAAACAATGAAAGTGCCGTTGCTGCGAGGCAACCAGTACAACCAAGCTTTTTTAACCGCGTCTGATCGGCTAGTAGCCGTGCTTTCTGGCGAACCAGACCCCGGCCCGCCAGAGTACGACAATACGATAGATACCGATAGGAATTTTGCGACAGCTGAAGAAACAGAGGCAACACGCGGATCTTCTACCACGCTGGTCATTGTCCTATTGATTGCGGCAACCGTGATTCCGATGGCAACTTACTACTGGTATGTATCGGCAGGCGGCTAGGCATAGAAGCTGATCGATGGAAGCTGAGCTATAGAAGCTGAGCTATAGAAGAATAAGACCAATGAGAACGGCAATTACGGAGAAGATAAAAGCCTGAATGCCGTCTTCTTTTTCGGGTTCTTGCTCGGCTCTGGAGAGAGTTCTTCTTCTAGCCTCATCTTCTCTTTCAGATGCTTGGATAATGGCGGCGATTTTCCGATTCAGTGGCTGATCGGCTTGTGAATCAGACAGGTGAGTGAGTGAGTGAGTTGGTAACTGTTCGAGGGATTTATAAAGCCGTTGGCTAGTATGCCTGTGGGAGGATGACAGGGGCAGCGGTGGCAGCTCTTTATGAAAGTTGCAGTTAAGACAGTTGAACATGTTGGCCGATCGCCGAACAATCGATCTTTTGCCGCATTTGGGGCATTCCACACTTTCTGCGGAGATGCTGCTAGGGCGAGTAGGCAAGTTAGCGACTGCGTCAGTCAATGAATCCTGTAGTGGCGTTTGCATGGGTAGATAGCACCTCAAAAAAGGGAATGTGAAGATATAGCAGTGCCGATACTTATCTAATCTCACAGTTATAGAGTGAGTTTCGCCCGAGAAACTACCTAATCAATTTTTGCTACTGAAGCTGAGACTGCAAAAAAAGCGTACATTTACTTAAGCTGTTTTACGCATCTGCTTTCGACCCATTTTAAGTTTATTACTCCTGTATTTCCTCAAATTCTTCAAAGATCGCTTGGCTTCTTTTCGGAAACTATTCCGGCTTGCTTAGGAATAAATGGTATTTATTCGCTACGCTAAACGGGAGGTGAGGCGCTGTAGCAAAAGCTCTATAGCAAAAGCGACATGACGACATGCGAAGCCGGTAAACTCTTACACAAACAGTCTTGATAATGCCTATGGATTGGTTGAATCGATTGCCGCGATGGATGTTTTGGGGTCTGGCTTTGCCAGTGCTGGCACTCAATGGTTGGGTTGCGCTGCAAGTTTATGCGTACTTTCGCTCGCAGCTGACGATTTTTTTAACAGCGACACTGCTTTCATTTCTTCTCAACTATCCGGTACAGCTCTTGGCACGATTTCGGCTGCGGCGATCGCTGGCCATTGTATTGGTGCTACTCGGTGCGCTCTCCATATTTGGCACATTGGGCGTATTGCTTGCGCCGCCTTTAGTGGAGCAGCTCAACGAGCTAATTGGCAGGCTACCTTCCTGGCTAGATTCGGGTACGGCCCAGTTAGCTGCTATTCAAAATTGGGCTGTGGAGCTTAATTTGCCGATTGACTTAACGCGACTATCGGTTCAGCTTCAGGGCAGACTAACCGCGCAGCTCCAAAGTATCAGCGCGACTTTGCTGTCTTTGCTGCCCGATGCCATCGGTAGCGTTGTGGATTTGGGGCTAACGGTCGTGCTGACCTTTTATTTGCTGTTGCATGGTGAGCGGTTGTGGGACGGTATTTTTCAGTGGCTGCCTCGGAGCTGGAATGAACGCGCGCGTCCTTTAATTCGGCAAAACTTTCAAAACTATTTCCTCGGACAAATCACCGTCGCGCTACTGATGGGCACGGCTATGACGATTGCCTTTGTGGTGATTCGGGTGCCCTTTGGCCTGTTGTTTGGGATTGCGGTGGGTGTCGCGGCTATTTTCCCTTTTGGCCCCGCGCTGAGTATTACGATTATCAGCTTTTTGACGGCGCTTAAGAGTATTTGGCTCGGTGTGCGGGTGGTGACGGTTGCTGCTGTGATCGACCAGGTGGTAGAGAATGCGATCGCTCCGCAGCTCATTGGCGGATTTGTCGGGCTTAACCCTGTTTGGATTTTGGTTTCTTTGCTACTAGGGACCAAAATTGCCGGATTTTTAGGTTTGATTATGGCCGTCCCCGTGGCTAGCTCTATCAAAGGCCTTTTTGAGAATAGTAAACTGCCGCCTTCTGTGTCTGATGAAGTCGTTAGCGAAGTAGAAGACACCCCTGCTGAAAATGCGGCCCTCGCGTCTGCCTAACGTTTTTCAATCAGCGTTTCTTTTAAGTCAGCGTTTCTTTTAAGTCAGCGTTTCTTTAAGTCAGCGTTTCTTTAAGTCAACGTTCGCTGAAGGTGGGTTTGCGCGACAATTTGCCCGTTTTTAATTGTGGTACGGTCTATCGGCGCAGCGCCAATCGCTTCAGAGACTGATTGGGCGCTCAAAATAACTAAGTCTGCGATATTTCCCGGTGCAATGCTGTGTTGATGAATGCCGATGGCTTGTGCTGCTTGGGTCGTAGCCATCGCTAAGCACTGTTGATGGTGGGCGGTGGTTCCTAGCTGTAGGGCCTGGGCGATGAGTGTGCAAATTTTAAGCGGGTCGCCATCGCCAAAAGGCGTAAAAAGATTTTGGATGTTGTTGGTTGCGATCGCACAATTTACACCCATTGCCATCAGCCGATCCACAGGTGCTACGCCCCGCCGAACGTTATGGGTATCTTGGCGGGCCATCATATACAAATCGGACGCGGGCAGCGCCAGTATAGAGATCCCGGCCTCGCGTAGCAGTGTGCCCATTGCTTGCAGTTCTGCGGGTAGTAGTCCGGCGAGGCGAGTCATGTGGCCTAGGCATACGCGATGTTGCCAGCCGCGCCGAATGGTTTCTTGCGCTACAAAAGGTAGTAGCAGCGGTGCATCGTCGTCCAAAAAGTCGAGGTGAAAGTCTATATCGCAGTTGAACTGTTGGGCGATGTCGAAGACGATACGAATGTTTTGCTGTGGGTTGGGGTCGGTATAGGGCGCCGATCCAATCACATCCCCGCCCATGCTCATGGTTTCTCGCAGCATCGCTTCGGTTCCCGGCTGGTTGGTGATGCCTTCTTGCGCGAATATGGCGAGCTGTAGAGTAAGGCGCTGGGCGTACGCTTGCTTGAGTGGCAGCAGTGCTTTGATTGAAGTGAGCTGTAGTACTGGATCAACTTCTACATGACTGCGAATGGCGCTGACGCCGAAGGCGATCGCATTGTCTAGCACTCTCTTGGCTCGCGTTTGAATATCTTCTATGGTAAAACCGCTTTTTAGCCGAAAAGTTTCTTCGAGCGCTTCTTGAAAAGTCCCTTTCTGTGCAGGATATTGTTCTAAAAGAAAGGCTTTATCTAAATGCAAATGAGGGTCTATGAGTCCTGGAATGACCAGCTTCCCTCCTGCATTTATTGTTGTTTGAGCTGTTGTTTGAGCTGTTGTTTGAGCTGTTGTTTGAGCAGGCGTTTTGATACTGGGAGAGACGTCAGTGATGAATTGATTTTGGATGGTGATGGTATGAGGCCCTTCATACCCAATGACGATAGCGTTTTCAATTTTGAGGTTTGGCAAGGGTTTCACAGCTCATGATGGGATATGAATTTGCTTGAATGTTAGAACTTTTCGTGCCGTTTGCTGTCAACAGTCCAACCGTTGTAAATAGGTTAATATCAGGATCAAATTGACATTAGGGCACAATAGCTTGGCTAAGCGCCTACGTTCTCTATTTGTCATCCATTTTTAAAAGGTCGATGTAATATGACTCCTTTTTTCTCTCAAACAGGACAGCTGAACCGCATTATATTAGCGCTATTAGGTACTTATTTTTTTGCCTATGCCGTTGCCCGGATTGAAGTGTTTCACGGAGTAGAAACCTATCCTAATAACAAAATGGAAGGGCGTCATTTGTACGTTGCTAAAAAAGACCAAGCGCCCGGTGAAGGTTGGGAGTACAAAGTCTTTTTCCCGGCGATTAAGCTGGAGGAACTGCTTAGAAACTTTTAGCGAAATGAGTTTTAGCGAAATGAGTTTTAGCGAAATCAGCTACTCGCGCTCCTTTTGACATCCAAATTGATCTGGCCAAAATTGACCTGCCCAGATTGACTCGCTCAAATTGACCTGCCCAGATTGACCTGCTCAAATTGACCTGCCCAGAACAATCTCAAAGCTGAGCTGATGTTGATTGCTCACAATATTCTGTGAACAGAAATCTGTTGTTAAACAGACGAATGGAATTGTTGCAGCGATCGCAACACATACCACACTTTTTCTATTGCTTTTATAGTCTTTCAGCGACCTGCTTGAGCCTTTGCAGCTGGCTTTCCATATCTTTTTTCGTCCAGCTCGCCGCAAACTGCTTAAACCCAAAGCTTACAAGCGGGTTGGGAATAGTGAATTCAAAGCGGTTTAGCAGCGTTGTCCCCGAGATACCCTCTCGACTTTCGGGCTGACATTCCCAGCGATCGCACCCCTGAAAGAACCCATCAAATCCCCACACAATTAGGCCTGGCGATCGCTCTCTGACAGTGCTCCGCAGCGTCGGTGTTAGTAGTGGCACCTTCAGCCTAAAGTCAAACTCACTGCCAACCGCTGTGTTCCAATCACCTACTGGCACACATTCTAAGGCCGGATTAAGCCACTGGTGCATCAGCTTGCGCTCGGTAAAACAACGCTCTACTGCCGTGGCATTTGTCCAGATAAAGACAGACTGCTCGTAAACATTCATGTACGGTCGCTCCCCATTTGCTGTGCGGCTTTCTCAAAGTCTGCTGTGGCCTTAAGGGTCGCTGGCACATTGAAAAAGGCCTGGGCGATCGCCTCAGAAAATGTAAAAGTATCAACGCCGCGAGCCGCTAAAAAAGAAATATCCTCAACTTCCCGAATACTCGCCGTCAGTAGTCGAGTCGTGCTATTTACGCCATTGAGGGCTTCTTGCATCATCGCCAACTCAGTCCTACCCGTTCGCCCCAAGTCGTTAATACGACCCAGATACGGCGCTGCATAGCGAGCGCCAATTGCAGCTGCAATGAGTACCTGATGCACAGCGTATACGGCTGTAATCGTGATGGGTATTCCGTTTTGGATTAATTTGCTAGCCGCAGCAGTGCCGATTTGAGTAGCCGGAATCTTGACAATGACTTTGGGATCTATGCTGCCAAGGGCCTGCCCTACTTCGTACAGCGCCGCTGTCGAACTTCCCCATGCCTGCATATGTACTTCCTGTGCGCCTAGCTGTAAAGCCTGCTGAGTCAGCGCTTTGATCGAACTGATCTGACAGACAATATCAGCTTGCTGTAGCAGAATTGGATTGCAGGTAACGCCGTAAAAAAGGCCCGTGGGTAGCCAAGTTTGCCACTGCTTAACGTCTGCCGTGTCTAAATACAGTCTTAAATGGGGCTTGGTCGCCTGTGAATCCATCGAAGTCTTGCGGAGAAAAAGATGTCTTCACAGGCTATCTCATTTGAGGCCATGCCTGACGGCCTTAACTGAAGTTGTTGAATGTTGAACCCGTTAGGAAATGGTTGCTTGGTAACCCGGCGACAGTAGAATCGGTTAGCTCGCTGGAGAGAGGGTCGCGGTGCATCGTGGGTTCACCGGTTGTCCCGATTGGTTGCTGAGCCTCGGCTAGCTCTAGCGGGATTACTTCGGTGACTATAATGTTGTCGATAAAGCCACCGACGCTGTCGCTAGGCCCGATGGCCCGAAAGGCTAAGGTACTCACGCTGCGATCGCCCCCTATCACCTCATAGTCAAAAGTTAACCATTCACCTTTGCCCCCGCCAGTCAGTGTATCTAGCTTCTTGCCCTCCCAAAACACTTCCACTGCGGTGGTGCTGTCGGGCCGACCACCATTGCTAAAGTCTACCGATAGCTGATAGGTCTGGCCCGTTAGGGTATCAATGTTTTGGCCAATCGTACTGTTTTGCCGGTAAATATCTAACTCTACCCAGGCGCTACCCTCAGCGGCTGCACCCGCGATCGCAGCTCGTTTATCAACCTGTAGCCCAATACCCGAAATGGTAGACCAGCCAACAATTCGCTTGTACATGCCATATTCGCCAATGTCCAGCGGAATATCTTCAAAGCTGCCATTTATCACCAAGTTTGGTGCCGGTGCTAGTGCTATGGGCTGTGTGTGGATATCAAGCGTCGTTACAGATCCCTCACCGCTGCCGTACAGGCTGCGAATGCCGTTGATGTCATCTTCCAATAAGAAAGCGCTGCCCGACGAAAAGCGGTTACGCAGTGTCGAATTCATGATGGCATCTGTGTCATCCTCATGGTCTAGCCCTAGAGAATGACCTATCTCATGAACTGCTGTTTCTAAAAACCTATTGGCAGTCCAGTTCTCATCGGCGTCAAAGGTGATGTCGCCATTCTCTGGGAAAAAGGCATAGGCTAACGTACCGCTAACGCCATCGATACTTTCAGCTGTCACGTAAATGTCTACGAGATCGCCCGCGCCCGGATCTGCCACTTCGACAAAATCTAAAGGCGAATGATTTGCCCAAGTTTGCAGCGCTGTTGCAAACAGCATTTTTGCCTGCAGTGTGCTGATACCGTTTAACTGAAAGTTATTATACGCAAATGTCACAGTTGTTGCTTTTCGTCCGTCCGCCTTGCCGTCGGTACGGAGCCACTTGCGCACATTAGGGGTGCTAGAGCTATCATCATTGTCAATCCGTTGCCCGCTTTGGCTCACGGTGGTAAATGCAGCGGCTTTTTCGGGGAGTCCCACAAGGTTGCTAAAAACAGAAGGTGTCTGTGAAAACCCCTGTGAAAACCCCTGTGAAAACTTTTGTGAAAAGTCGGTCTGCCGGGCGCCTGATAGGAATGTCAAAGAGTTGAGCAACGCTGCTGCTTCAGGCTCTACTGAGGTTTTAGAAAATAAAACATTGAGATCGGTAATTAAGCTTTGGCGTAATGCCGCCTGTTGTGCTCCTAACCCAAGTGGATCACCAAAGTGATCGGTAATTTGAGTCAAGGCGGTTAAAAAATTAGAATATATTGACGAATTTAGGGGCGAAGACATCAGAGTTTAAGGACAAAGTTTGGGTAAAACGACTTGAAGAAATAAGGTACAGTCCCCTTAACTCTCTCCATTAAGTTGGAAAAATGACTCAGGTGAAGAAGCTTAAGAAAAAATGCTACTGATAAACGTAAGCGTTACAAATAGGTTGGCACGATATGTGTGATACGGTGCCATCAACGGCGGTGTTCTTAATAAAGCGTGCATGAGTAATCACGGTGTTCGATTTTTTGCAGTGTCATTTTTTTTGCGGTGTTCAATTTTCTGCGGCCCGTTGGCTGTATATCCGCCAGTAAAGGGTATCCGAGATGAGCCTAAAACAGACTGCAAAACTAGTGGCTTTAGTGGATTAAGGCGTAGACGAGAGCCCACGTTTGCGAGTTTTTACTAGCTTGCTGGATTATTTTGTTGATAGTTTTATTTGTTGATGGTTTTACTTATTGTTGATAGTTTATTTTTTACCAAGACTAATTTTTACCAAGAAGATTTTTCATAATGACCGTCTGACACTGACTATCTGGCACTGACTAGCTTTTGCGTCCTATCTGGCACTGACTAGCTTTTGCGTCATTCAATATGGCGAGTAATTCAAGGCTAATCTAGATGCGAGGTTACTTGCCGGTACGATTCGCCGGTACGATGCGTGAGAGCGGTTGGCTTCTCTTTCTTCTGATTCTCATATCAACTATGGTAAATGCTTGGAGGATAGCTGCATTGTAGTGTGAAGCGATCTCAATATAAAGCCGTATTTCAATAAAGTTTTAGTGATGTGCTTCATGTAGCCAAAGCTTGTTTTTAATCGTAATTTTCGTGATTTTCTCTTGTAAGAAATTGGTTTATGAAGATAAATAAGGGATTGTGTTTGATGCCTGATTTCTGTTTCATGTTTTTTCGCAATGGTTCGCAACCAATGGTTCGCAACAGAAGTTATGACCAGCTTTGATATTTTAGGTCAGCCTTAAATTGCTTTTTCGCATGTAGCGGGCAACTCGTACTACCATAAGGCCATAACTGACGCTTCCGTAGAGATGAAAATCCATGACAGGTGAACTTGGTTACTCCTTACCTCCCGCCATTCGCCGTATTTCGACCAATTTTCGCATGGCCGGATGGATTAGCCTATGGGCACAGGCAATTATTGGCGTCACCTCTAGTCTGCTATTCATCATTGATGCATTAGAGAGCGATACCCGTTTTTCTAATGCAGGGTCAGGGTTTTTTGCCGCATTGGGGTTGCTATCTGCTTTTATTAGTGCGTCTTGGGGATTTCGTTATGTATTGCTCGGACGCAAGCTGCGCAAGAGTAATCCAGATCTTCGCCCTAAGCCCAAAGATGCCATCAGAGCCGTCCGGATTGGCATTATTATCAGCATGGTGGGTATGCTGTTGACTATTTTAGGTGGGTCTTCGGTGGTTGGCTCACTGTGGCTGCGATCGCTCCGACAGCTCTCTACCTCCAGCGTCATCGTTCAAGACAACTCGGCTTTTATCAACGCTGCCGATATTGCGGTTGTCTTTTCGGTGGTTAACACGATGGTTGCCCACTATATTGGGCTGTGTGTTTCTCTGTGGTTGCAATATGTTGTAGAGCGTCAGTAGCGACCTGCTAGAGCCTTTGAAAGTTAGAAGTTACAAGCTATTACAAGCTAAAAGTTACAAGCTAAAAGCTAGAACCGGGCTGCTTTAAAAACTCAATTTCTGCTGGCGTGCTTTCTCGGCCCAGGGCTTTATTCCGGTGCGGAAAGCGGCCAAAGCGCTCAATCACCTCTCGATGACGAATGGCATAGTCCAAGCCGTTTTTGAATCCTTCATTGAGATTCGGCACAGATTCAATTAGCCCTTGCATCAGGTTAACACAGCGATTTTGGTGGGCCATTGCTTCGCTATGCTCGAACGGCACATAGATAAAGAAGCGATAGGCGGGGGGTAGGGATTTATCTGCGCCAGTCTCTACTAGGTACTCAGCGACCTTCAGGGCTTGAGGGTCAGTAGAAAAGCTGCGCGCGCTCCCCCGATACAAGTTACGCGGAAACTGATCGAGCAGCAGGAGGAGCGCCACGGCGCTTTGCGGTGCATTTTGCCAACCCTCGAATGCTCCGGCAGCAGCCTGTTCTACATCAGTCAAAAACTGCTGACGAATTTCCTCATCAAACGTGTCGTCCTTAAGGAACCAAGCTTTCCGATATGTTCCGCCGTCTATGTTTGATTTGTCTATGTCTGATGGATGGGTCGCTAGTTTACTGGATGTGCCAAACCAAAACTCTAAAATGCGCTGAGCACGGTTGCTCTCGGGAATGTGATGGGGTACTAAGGTGGGTAAGTTCATATAAATTTAAAGATGAATGGGAACGGTTTGCTACATTGGCGTAATAAAACCGGTATCTTGACTCGGCTGCTATGTCTTTTCTTTCGATTATTATTGCGATCGCGCTTTTACTGGCCCTCATTAGCTGGCTCACTGGCTATCGATTGCCCATTCAGCGACGTACCCAAAGCTTAGGCGGCGGCAGTTCGAGCATTCAGCGTGAGCGGGGCGTCGCCCGATCTACTCGCAAAAGGCTGGTGGGCTTGGTCGGTGGTAATGCCGCTGTGGCCCAACGTCTGGTCAGCGACGTACAACACCGCAACCCAGGTCGTACCGAACAGTGGTGCTGGGAAAAAGCCATTTACGATATTGAACGCGATCGCAGAGCGTGACTGATAGGACATTACCGATAGGACATTACCAATAGGACCTTATTTAAGCCGCACTACCCTCAGTTTATGTTGACTGTGCAAACCAGATGCCAGCAAATCATCTATTACATCACATAGTCTTGATGATCCAGATGGCTCATTAGATTTTTGTTTGTGTAGTCTTTTAGACACAGATCTCAATTTTACTTGGGGTTTCCTTGGGTTAATTATATTCAGAGTCTTCAGATCTCAATCGGAATAACTTCCAGAACCCCGGAAAATCAACAGTAAGTAGATGTCTTATCAAATTTTCTTGACCTGTGAATACTTTTGGGAATTCTAAACTCAAGACAAGACAGCTGCCCTCTCCTCGTAGTTGTCTCCATATAGTTCTATCCATATAAATATTTAGCTGAGGACTTCTAATAGAATGACTGATACGAAGCGCGCACTGATTACCGGCATCACCGGGCAAGATGGCTCTTACTTAGCAGAATTGCTGTTAGAAAAGGGTTACGAAGTCCACGGCATTATCCGACGGACCTCTACATTCAACACCGATCGGATTGACCATATCTACGTAGACCCTCATGCAGAAGATGCCAAACTGTTCTTGCACTATGGCGATCTCAACGACGGCACAATGCTGCGTCGCATTTTAGAGCAGGTGCAGCCCCGAGAGGTTTACAACCTGGGCGCGCAATCCCATGTTCGGGTGAGCTTCGATTCGCCTGAATACACGGTAGATACAGTAGCGATGGGCGCACTCCGGCTGCTCGAAGCTATCCGCGACTATCAGCAGCGCACCAGCCAAGAAGTCCGCTTCTATCAGGCAGGCTCTTCCGAAATGTTCGGTAAAGTTCAACATGAGCTTCAGTCCGAAAAAACGCCTTTTTATCCGCGATCGCCCTATTCTTGCGCCAAGGTCTATGCCCACTGGCAAACCATCAACTACCGTGAGTCTTACGACATGTTTGCCACTAACGGTATTTTGTTTAACCACGAGTCTCCTCGACGCGGCGAAACCTTCGTAACTCGCAAAATCACCCGCGCATTGGCTCGTATTATTGCTGGCCAGCAAAAAAAGCTTTACTTAGGCAACCTTGACGCCAAACGCGACTGGGGATACGCCAAAGACTATGTCAAAGCCATGTGGCTAATGCTTCAGCACCACGAGCCTGATGACTTTGTCGTGGCTACCGGCGAAACCTACTCTATCAGAGAGTTTTTGACGGTGGCTTTTGAATATGCTGGCCTAGATTGGAACGACTATGTTGCCTTTGATGAGCGCTATTTGCGTCCTGCTGAAGTAGATGTGCTAATTGGCGATTCTAGCAAGGCTAAAAGAGTTCTCGGTTGGCAGCCTGAGGTGAGCTTTGAGGGCCTAGTCAAGCTAATGGTCGATTCGGACTTAGAAGCCATCGGGCTAAAGCCAATTGGCAATGCAGAAGGGAGCCTAGACATCGCCACTGTTCGGCGTCAAATGATCAGTTCAGTTGCCTAGCGCTTAAGCTGGCGACCCAAAGAGATAGCCAGAAGACAGATAGGAGCGACCGGCTGTCTTCTGGCTGAAGTCTATGTAATTTTTGTATTCATCAAAACAACGCCGACTTTGAGGGTAAAACGATTGGCTATGGAACTCGCGAATAAAAAGATTTTGGTAACCGGCGGTGCTGGTTTCCTGGGAAAACAGGTGGTCGATCAGCTCAAACAGGCGGGAGCCCAGCCTGAAAATATTTTAGTGACCCGGTCGCGCGACTATGACCTCACTAAAATGGAAGCCTGCTATAGGGCAGTACAAGGCCAAGATATCGTCATTCATTTGGCTGCTCATGTGGGCGGGATTGGTCTCAATCGGGAAAAGCCTGCCGAGCTGTTTTACGACAATTTGATGATGGGTGCTCAGCTGATTCACGCTGCCTACGAGTCGGGCACCCAAAAATTTGTATGCGTCGGCACTATTTGTGCCTATCCCAAGTTTACCCCTGTCCCTTTTAAAGAAGATGACCTGTGGATCGGCTATCCCGAAGAAACCAATGCCCCTTACGGCATCGCCAAAAAAGCGTTGCTCGTTCAGCTCGAAGCCTATCGTCAGCAGTACGGCTTTGACGGTATTTATCTGCTGCCGGTCAACCTCTATGGCCCCGAAGACAACTTTGACCCTCGCAGCTCGCATGTAATTCCGGCACTCATTCATAAAGTGCATGAGGCCCAACTGCGCGGTGACAAGGCGCTACCTGTATGGGGCGACGGTAGCCCAACCCGCGAATTTCTCTACTCTACCGATGCGGCTCGCGGCATTGTCATGGCCACGCAGCAGTATTCCGACGCGGCCCCTGTGAATCTGGGAACCCATTCAGAAATTTCTATTCGCGACCTAGCAGAGCTTATTTGTGAGGTGATGGGTTTTGAGGGCGAGCTGGTATGGCAGCCCGATCAGCCCAACGGTCAGCCTCGTCGCTGCTTAAGCACGGAGCGAGCTAAAAAGGCCTTTGGCTTTGAGGCGAAAGTTGATTTTCGCGAAGGGCTTAAAAATACCGTTGAATGGTATCGCCAAAACGCAGTTTTGCAACCTGCTTAGCCTAAGCCAGGCGATCTTTGGCTAAGGTTAAGATAGAACCCTGCTTAACGCAGAGGAAATTTAGACCTGAATCTTTCTATAACCTTCTATAATTGAGGCGCAGTATCTTTACTCAAATCTGTTCAATAGGTTTTACTGCGCTTGCAGGCTATGCAATGCATTTAGAGGTCTTTATAGAGGGCATTAAGCGGAAGAGTGATGGCAGACCAAAATAAAACAGATCAGGCCGCTGAAGGGATTATAGAAGGCGCTAAACCCGAAGATACGGTTGCTGAGACGGCGAAGCCTGACACAGATGCTAAGAGCTTGAAGGACGCAGACGATAAAAAAGCTGGTCAACCGGCGGCAAAGGTAAGCGCCGATAAGGCTGCTGGTGCTGCTGGTGGTGCTGCCGCTTCTAAAAAGGCCGCGACGACGAAAAAAGAAAAACCCCCTAAGCCCGAAGATAAGCCCTTTAGCGAGTTTATGGAGCAGCACTATTTGCCTAGCCTCAAAGCAGCGATGGCTAAAGAAGGCATTGACGAACTCACTGTTGAGTTTGCTAAGCGTAAGCTAGAGGTGATGGGTCAAAGCGATGGTGAGTCGTATTGGCAAGTGCAGGGCGGATGGGAAGAGCCTGGAGAAGGGCAGCGCCAGTTCAACATTGCCTTTATGGCAGAAGACATCACAGCTCAGAAAGTTTTTACGCTGACGACAAACGGCGCTACGCCTAGCACGATTGAACAATTTATGGGCGACGAACGCCGTATTACGTTGGATTTGATGGTGCTGTATACTTTGCAGCGCTTGAACGGCCAAAAGTGGCTAACCCGTAACTAGGATTTTTTGCTTAGCCATGATGGCATTTATCATTTCAGCCGTTGCTGTAGAACTGGTTTTATCAGAACTGGTTTCATAGACGATGGCTGGATAGATGATGACTGCATGGGCAATGACGGCGGCTTCTCTACTGAGAGGCCGCTGTCATTGCGAGTGGACAAGTGGACCGACCGTTAATGTAAAAAATGTCGAGTGCCGGTGAAGGCCATGATTAGTCCTAGCTCATTGGCTGCTTTAATTGAATCCTCGTCACGAATGCTACCTCCTGGCTGCACGATGGCTTTAATGCCTGCCGCCGCTGCTGTTCGTACCGAATCGTCAAACGGAAAGAATCCATCGCTTGCTAATATTGCGCCTTGGGTTTTTGCGCCTGCTTGCTCTAGGGCAATTTTTACGGCGCCCACGCGGTTCATTTGTCCGGCGCCCACGCCGAGTGTTTGGTTGTCGCGAACGACCAAAATCGCGTTGGACTTTACATGCTTAACTACTCTCCAAGCAAAGAGCATTTCGGCTAGTTCAGCTTCGGTGGGCTTTAGCTCGCTCGGTATTGTCCATTGGCTGGCGTCTTGCCGCAAGTTGTCTGCCGTTTGGCTGAGGAATCCACCTGCGATGACGTTGACTGTTTGACTTGGCCCAGAGATTAAATCTGGCAGTACTAGAACCCTCAGGTTCTTTTTCTGGCTTAAAACAGCTTTGGCATCTTCATGACAGCCTGGGGCGACAACACATTCTAAAAACGTACCAGTTAAGGCTTCGGCTGTTGCTTTGTCAATGGGTTGATTGAGTGCCACAATGCCGCCAAAGGCGGAGGTACTGTCTGCATCGAATGCCTGCCGGTAGGCGCTTGATAGCGAATTGCTTATTGCAACGCCACAGGGGTTGGTGTGTTTGAGTACGGCGGCGGCGGGCTGACCGTCGCTAGGAAATTCGGCAATAATGCGTCGCGCGGCTTCGAGATCGACTAGGTTGTTGTAGCTTAAGGCTTTGCCTTGAAGCTGCTGAGCTGCTGCCCAACCGCTAGCGATCGCCCCACTTTGATACCAACTGGCTGCCTGATGAGGGTTTTCTCCGTAACGTAAGGTTTGCTTAAGCTGTCCGTTAATGGCGTAGTTTACAGGCAGCGCTACCGACTCATTGGGTTGATCGGCGAGCGTTTGGGTTTGCGTGAGGTATTGCGCGATCGCACAGTCGTAATTAGCTGTATGCCAAAATGCCTGCTGCGCACAAGAGGCGCGAAAGGCCAAAGGCGGCACGCCCTGATTGGCCTTAGCGACCACTAAGTAATCGTCGTACTGGTTAGGATCGCACAGCACCGTTACATACTGATGATTTTTGGCGGCTGCCCGAATCATGGTGGGCCCGCCAATGTCGATATTCTCTATGGCTTCAGCAAGGCCTACGCCTGCTTTGCTAATGGTTTGCTCAAAGGGATACAGATTGACCACCACTAAATCAAACGGGCGAATGCCGTTGTCTGTGAGATCTTTTTCATCGGCAGCCTGATCGGGACGAGCCAAGATGCCACCATGCACCTTAGGATGCAGCGTTTTCACCCGCCCGCCCAAAATTTCAGGGGAACCGGTGTACTCGGACACTTTGATAACTGGAATGTCTGCCTCAATAAGGGCTTTGGCTGTACCGCCTGAGCTGACAATTTCAAAGTCGAGGTCTTGAGTGAGCGATCGCGCCAGCTCAACCAGACCGTTTTTGTTGGAAACACTCAAAAGGGCAAGACGAGGCATGGGCTTAAATAAAAAGGTAAGGGGCCAGAACCTAAAAGACTAGCAGGAAAAGATTACGAGGATCTATGATGATATGGCCGTTTTCCCAGTCTAAAGGGTTCGCCCCAGGCAGGTATCTTTTGTCTTTAAATGCGATCGCCATCACTCCAAACATTTCATCTAGCAGTAATGTCTCTGACCGGCTTTTAGTACTCCTACATGGCTGGGGCGCCAATGCTCAAAACGTCGCCGGACTCATTGAGGCAATCAACATGATTGCAATTCCCTTTAAAGGACTGCTTCCAGATGCGCCTTTCAACCATCCGATGGTTCCGGGTGGCAAGCAATGGTATGGATTTCCGCCCAACTATGACTTCCGCCGTCCTCATGACTTCGCCGCTCAACCTGACCTGATAGAGAGCCGCCAGCAGCTTAAAAACTGGATGGAATCGCTGCCTGCGCAAACCGGCATTCCGCTTGAGAAGACTATTATGGGTGGCTTTTCTCAAGGCGGCGCAATGACGTTAGATGTGGGACCCCAGCTGCCTTTAGCCGCCATGCTGATTTTGAGTAGCTACAGCCATGCGCCTATCCCAACCTGTGTAACTTCGCGCCCGGTCTTGGTAATTCACGGCAGACAAGATCCAGTGGTTCCACTCGCCAAAGCGCTAGACACTAAAGCCCAGCTAGAGCGGCAACAGCTGCCGGTCACCTATCGAGAATTTGATATGGGCCATGAAGTGTCGCTTGATGCACTGAGCGTCGCTAGCCAGTTTTGCCAAGATCTTTGAAAAAGTTCGAAAATAACGAAAATAACATTGGATGACGTTGAATTACGCAGTTAGATCTCGTCCCACCTGGTCAAATTCGCTTTGAGCCATTAATCCTTTGCTAATCGTTAAATATGATGTTGCTTTTGTTTTAAAAACTGCCGAAACATTCCTGTTTGTTTCGCTCTCTAAACATTTAATTCACAGCATATCAAGGAAGCATCTGATACCCTTTAAAATATAAAGAAGCCTAATGCTGTGTCTGGCATAAGCGTTGAGTGCAGCCACTTAGTCTAATTATCTAAGTAGACTAAATTATCTAAGTAGACTAAGCCAGTCCAAACTAAGCTAGCCCAAACTAAGCCAGTCCAAACTAAGCCAGTCCAAACTAAAGTTAATCGAAACTAATTCCAATTAGCGCTAATTTAATTTAGCTAGTCCAAGATAATCCAAGATAATCCAAGATAATCCAAAGTAATTGCATTGCATTGCTTTGTCTGCCTTATTACTGCAACTTGTCACTGCGAATTTGTCACTGCGTAGGTAACCAGCCATGCAATCAGCAACCACTCATATCTCCGCCCAAGAAATTGCTCAAATGACTCCGGAAGATGTAGCCCAGCTGGCCCAACGTCTGGAGCAAGACGCATACGCCAACGCTTTTGAAGGGCTCCAAGACTGGCATCGCCTTCGCGCCGTTGCCTTTCAGCGCTCCGAACTGGTCGAGCCCTACATGCATCTGCTCGATTTAGAAGCTTTTGATGAGTCGTAAGGCACAGACCTGGAACGACGCATGACCGCTTTAACATGAATGTTTTAATTGGCGTGACGGGCGGCGTTGCGGCTTATAAGGTGTGTGAAGTCGTCTCGACGCTGGCCAAGGCAGGCGTTGATGTGCGGGTGATGATGACCAAACAGGCCGAATGCTTTGTATCACCTTTAACCTTTGCTGCGCTTTCACGCCATTCGGTGTATACCGACGATCATTTTTGGTCGTCTACTCAGGCCACGCCAGATTATCGCCCGCTGCATATCGCGCTTGGTGAGTGGGCTGATGTGTTTGTGATTGCGCCCCTCACTGCCAATACGCTGGGCAAACTTGCCCATGGTCTGGCAGACAATTTGCTCACCAATACGGTGCTTGCTTCAGTGTGTCCGGTGCTGCTTGCGCCTGCTATGAATACGGATATGTGGCAGCAACCGGCGGTACAGCGTAATTGGCAACAGCTACTGACATACCCCCGATACCATGCAGTGGGGCCTGGTTTAGGAAGGCTCGCTTGCGATCGCATCGGCGCAGGCCGAGTGGCCGAAGCCGCCGAGATTGTTGCCTATGTGATGTCGCTGGTTCATACCCAGGGCTGTAAAGACTTAAGCGGCAAGCAGCTGCTCATTAGCACGGGTAGCACTCAAGAACATCTGGACCCAGTTCGCTACATTGGTAACCCTGCAACGGGACGAATGGGCATTGCCTTGGCAATGGCCGCACAGCATCGAGGCGCTCAGGTCACGCTGGTTCATGGCCCGCTTTTAGCTGAAGTCGCAGCGACCATTCCGGCTGAAGTGCGTGCGATCGCCATTACGACCGCTGCCGAAATGGAGCAAGCGATGCTAGCTCATCTGACCCAGGCAGACTGGGTGATAATGGCCGCTGCCGTAGCCGATGTGCGCCCTACTCGGTCGGCCACTAGCAAGCTGCCCAAAAGCGATTTACCCACCCAACTGCCCTTAGAGTACGTACCGGATATCGTGGCTCAACTAGCAGCCCATAAGTTACCCTCGCAAAAAATTGTGGGCTTTGCGGCTCAAACGGGGGACATTATTACCCCAGCGACGGCCAAGCTTAAGCGCAAGCATTTAGACGTGATTGTGGCCAATCCGATCGATCAGCCCGACAGCGGCTTTGGTAGCCAAAACAATGAAGCTGTACTTTTGTCTAGCGACGGTAGACAGCTCAAAATAGCGCATGGTAGCAAGCTGTTGCTTGCTCATCAGCTGTACGATTTTTTGCATAAGTAGTGGTCTACTGTGACGACTATTGTGGCGACTATAGCGTCGGCAAAGCTTTGCCTTTGGCGATATGTATGCATCCGCACGCCGCCCTACGCCGCCCTATATGGGGTGACTATATAGGGCAATAGGGCACTGAATAGGGCACTGATATTTTCAAGACAACGCTTTTTAAACAACGCTTTTTAAGGCGTTGTACTTTTTTTACATCAATAAAATTTTGTATCTGTGATTCTGCTCATAAATTTTTTGGTGTAAAAAATTGCCTAGTAACTAGTTAAATTACTGAGGCTTATTTTTTCTTCAGGATATTTCGTCGTCGTTTTACTATCGTTGTGACTGGAATCGCACTACTTTTTATAGTTACTGTTTCTTAGCTTCATAAGAAGGTGCTTCATTTCAAAGATTAGAAAAAATATCTCCGAGAAACTACGGATTATTTGCAGCCTGTTCATATGATGTGCATAGTTCTACTGATGGTCAGAACTCCTGAATAACGTCGTATAACCTTAAATAATAAAGCTGTGGTCACTACCCTTTCTGTTAAAACCCCAAAATCATCAAATTCTGCTCAAATTCAAATAACGCCAGATAAAGTAACGTCAGATAGAGACCAAGCTGCCAGGGTGGCTCATGTTGCTCGAAGCATTCAGTGGGGTGCTCCACTGCCTGCGGTTACGAGTTCTTTCAAACGCACTGTGGATATTACGGGCGCACTTGTCGGTCTAGCCATTGTTGCGGCGGCGGTTGTCCCCATTGCGATCGCCATCCGCATGGATAGCCCCGGCCCTATTTTGTTCCGTCAGCTGCGCTACGGATACAAAGGCCGTCCGTTCTACATCTGGAAGTTTCGCTCTATGGTTGTCAATGCAGCGGCCTACCAACACACCGTTAAGAACGAAGCTAGCGGCCTCATTTTTAAAAACGAAGCTGACCCCCGCATTACTCGCATAGGTCGTTTTTTACGTCGTACCAGCTTAGATGAGCTACCTCAATTCTTCAATGTGCTCAAAGGCGACATGAGCCTAGTCGGGACCCGCCCACCTGTTTTATCCGAAGTTGCTGGCTACAGCTCTCACCACTGGCAGCGCTTAGCGGTTAAGCCAGGAATGACCGGCAAATGGCAAACCAGCGGACGCTCTACCATAAAAGACTTTGAACAGATTGTAGAAATGGATCTGGACTATCAGGCAAAGTGGTCTGTATGGGGCGACTTCAAAATTATTTTCAAAACCATTTCTGTGGTCTTCGGTCGTAAAGATGCTTGCTAGAACAAAAAAGCGACTCAGAACAAGCATTACCTGTCTGAGTCGCTTTTCTGAGTCACTTTTTAGTCTGGCGCTCGTCCCTGCCTAAAATTGAATCGCTCTTAAATTACAACCTAACTGCTGGATTTAAGATGCTCAGGGTTTAAGGGTTGTTTTGCCGAATGTTGTTAATCGTTTCAGAATCGGGTAATAGCTCAATTCTTTGGAGCGTTTCGTAATCCTCATTTTGCATTTCTAGCAGCATTGCCTCTAAAGGTAAAACGCCAATGGTGATGGCTGCGCGAGCTTCAGGATCGGTTTCGGCTAGATTGTCGAGCTGAGCTTGTAAATCTGCGCTTGAGAAAAACAGCGGATAGATAGCGCCGTCGCCTTGCGGCACAGGCACTAAGGAACCGTCTTCGAACTGGGCATAGAAAAGGGGAACGCCGCCTCTGTACTCAGTGTTGATAGCAGATGCCTGAGAGACTTCTTCGGCTTCCGGAAAATACGTGAGGCGCAATGTTCCGTTGTCGCCAGCCACCGACTCCTTGTAAAGGTTCTCTAAACTCGTCAGGGTCACCTCTGCATTCGGTGCAAACTCAGGATTATTTTCGTTAGCCCGGGTCAAAAAGTTATTGGCATCTTCTTCATTCATGAACACAAAAAGGCTGGGCTCAGTAGGTTCCCCTTCTCGGTTGGCTGAGATCAGTACCAGACCTTGTTCACTGCCGATAACGTACACCGGAACTTGTGCGAGCTTTTCACTGACTTGCTCGGTGGTCAGTGCGATCGCCGGACGAGTTATTGTGCTAATTCCAACTAGGCCAGCGCCGATGGTGCCTAGAATAGCTGCTTTGAGTAAGGCTTTTACAGCCGTAGCGGTCACTTTTTTAGACATCTGATGGCGGATGAAAAAATTCATAAATCTTCCTTGTGTTAAGTCCACAATGACTGTTGATGCACTTCTTAATGCAGCTTCATAATGTGAGTGTTCACCCCGTCGCTCAAGCCGCTGTGGACGATTAATAAATTGACCTGTATAAAATCTAACCTTTCCTTAGTAAGGTGGGTATCTACTAGGCTAGATATTCAGCCTAATTTAGCTAGATTTTAGCCTATGCGAAGGTCATATCAGCTTAATTCAGAGTCCACTGCATCATCTTGGCCAGGTTCGCTGGATGAGCCGCTCATGATTGAGTTTCAAGCGTTTTAATCAGGGTCTTTCAATCGGGATGACAGGATTCGAACCTGCGACATCCTGCTCCCAAAGCAGGCGCGCTACCAAGCTGCGCTACATCCCGGCCCCCACTGTATCACGTTTAAATCGCTATTAAATGTATGTTTCTTTATCAACTAAGCTTGACATAGTGAAACTGCCAAAGGCTTACCTTGTGAAATCTGCCAATCATTCCGTTGCTCAGCTTCCTGGACTGAGTCAGTCACAGATAGAACAGCTCAAGGCTATAGGCATTGTGACGACTTTTGACTTACTGCGCCAAGGCAATAGCGTTGTTCAGCGGCAGCAGCTTTCTAAAAAACTCAGCACAAACATCAAACATATTCATAAGTGGGCCGCTTTGGCTAATCTGTCTCGTATTCCCTCTGTGGGCTGTCAGTACTGCGGGCTACTGCTGCATGCCGGGGTCAGTACGCCTCAACAGCTCGCGACAATGAGTGTTCAGCAGTTACATCCTCAGCTCCTACGGTTGCAAGTGCAGCTATTTAACCGGGTTGATAGGGCACCCGATACCGCGCAGGTGGCAGCTTGGATTCAGCAGGCGCAGCAGATATTGGCTTGACGGTTGCTTTTTCGATCTGAGAAATTTGACGACCTGAATTTGACCTAAGAATTGACCTGAGAACAGGAGTCGAAGGTTGGGTCGAGGTTTAGTCGGGATACCAAAACATGCCTTTAATGCCTTCAGGGTCCGGAATAAAGCCGAGTTGCCTATAAAAATTCACCACGTCAGGATCAGCAAATAGGGTAACGTTGCTAATATCTTCGCTGCGTAGCTTTTTGATCAGCTGTTTCATCAGGGCTTTGCCTAGCCCTTTGCCCTGAGAGTCTGGGTGGACAACGACGTCCCAAATGGTGGCGTTAAAGGCATGATCAGAGGTGGCGCGAGAAAACCCGATCAGGCGCTTGCGGTTACCACGCTGTTCCCACATGGTAATGACCAAAAAGCTGTTTTGAATGGCTTTTCGCACTTTGCGGATGGGGCGGCGAGACCAGCCGACTGCATCGCAGAGTTCTTCTAGCTCGTAGAGGTCTATGGCGCGCTCGGTGCTAAAAAATATGCGTGTGTTACTATCGGCGCTGTTAGCTTCGGCAAGGTAACCGGCAGTGGCTGTTTGCTGGGAAGCTGAAGCGATTTCAGAGGGGGTGAATAAGCTTTTCCAGAAACCCATGCAGGCAAGTTGTTATTTTCGTCGTTGTGAGCTTATTTAGAAGTATATCGTCTGGTTGTTCACTTCATGGGGGAGTTTATCTTTGACGGCATCTAGTAGTAGAGGGGGAAACCGGGCAAACTAAACTGTCAGTTATGTCGATCGCCCTTATGCCAGCTGCCCTTGAACCCTCTACTTTGGATTTGCTCAAGCGGTTTAACCGAGCGTTTCCTCAGTTCTACGAGCAGTTTGTCGGTAGCGATATTCAGCTGCAGAACCTGCGTTTGGCCTATCAGCTTTTTAGAACCCAAAAAGCGGTTATTGAGCTGACTGATGAGGGCGATCGCACGGCGATTCACTTTGCCTATCGCAACCAGTCTTTTTTACTCAGTGATATTTTTGGCGTGCTAGCCGCTTACGGCCTTACCATTCACAGTCTGAGTCTGTACGGCCAAATTTATCCGCCGATGTTGGTATTTGCCAAGCTGGTTGTGTCGCGTAGTGGCAAGGAGCTGACGCCCAAAACCGCCGATAACGTGAGGCGAGCCGTCCGAGAAGCGCTAGCTGGTCGGTTTGAGGTAGAGGATATGCTCAATGTGGAATTTAATTTGGATGCGGGCTTAGAACAGGTCGAAACAGAGTTTTATGTCGATCCGGTTTTTCATTTGCCAGCGCTGCTGATTGAGGCTGACAATCAACCAGGCTTATTTTACAAAGTGATGTACACCATTTGGCAGGAAGATTTGCTGGTGGTCAATGCCAACTTGCTGGTGTGGCGAGGGCGAACCCGTTTGATTTTGTACTTGCTAGGGCCTAATGAAGGTGTCATTCCAGAGTATTTAGGGCAAAAAATAGCAGAAGGCGTTAGGTATCGTCTGTTGGGTAAGTAAAGGTGGGTAACTAAGGGGAGGAAGCCTTAGTAGGACGCTTAGTAGGGCGCTTAGTAGGACCCTTAGTAGGGCGCTCATCTGTTTTGCGGGCTGTTTGGTCTGGCTGTTTTGCGGTGTGAGTGACGCCTTCTAAAGCCGTCATCCTTAAGCTGTTTTAGAATGGGTTGCCCCTGGCCAAGTCTGGCTAAAGTTTTGGCTAAAAATTTACCTGGCAAAAAGTTACCTAGCAGCACCGATAAAATGAGCTGTCACGTTAGCATGGCTATATGCCAACTGTTGACATTTTGGGTGCTCCCCACGCTTATGAGCTGTTGCGATCGCCGACGGATTCGTCGGCCGAAACGCTGGTATTTATTCATGGCTGGTTGTTGAGTCAGGCGTACTGGCAGCCATTAGTTTCTGCGCTATTGCCTTCCCATTGCTGTCTTACGTATGATATGCGCGGATTTGGCGATTCGATTCATAGGCATCACGAAGCGGTCGAGGGCACCTTAGAAGCCCGTTTGCCTGCTTCATCTGTTTCCTCCGTTTCATTGCAAGCCAAGTCTCGTTGCGTTTCGCTACCGTCGCAATATGCCTGGCAGCCAAAAGAATCTGTGGAAAAGGAATGTGTGGAAAAGGTTAGAGAGGGGAAAAAAGCTTCTGTCTACAAGGCCTCGGCGTTTAGTTTGGCGGCTTATGCTCAGGATTTGGGTGAACTGCTTGATCGCTTAGGTTTGGATCGCGTTTGGTTGGTGGGCCATTCTTTGGGCGGTAGCGTAGCGCTATGGGCGGCCTATTTACTTCCTGAGCGAGTGAAGGGGGTGATTTGCCTGAATGCGGGCGGTGGCATTTATATTCCCAAGGAGTTTGAAAAGTTTCGGGCAGCGGGCCAGCAGATGGTGAAGTTTAGACCACCGTGGCTGGCTGAGTTGCCGTTGTTGCCGAGGGTGTTTACGCGGGCAATGGTTCATAAGCCGCTGGAGATTCGTTGGGGGCAGCAGCGCCTGCGAGATTTTGTACAGGCTGACGGTACTGCGGCTAAAGGTGCTTTGCTGGAGTCTACGACTTGCGATGAGGTGCATCAGCTGCCTCAGCTAATAGGTCAGTTGAGGCAGCCGGTTCGTTTTATTACGGCGAGTCAGGACACCATCATGCCACCGCGCTATGTTCACTATTTAGCAAGCTTTCATCCTCAGTTTGAGGCGGTGGAGATGGTTGCGGAGATTCCAGATTGCGGCCATATGTCGATGGTGGAGCAGCCTCAGGCGGTGGCTGCGGCGGTGCTAAAGGCTTTGTCCTCGGCCTTGCCGTCGGTATAGAGCTGGGCTATTTCGGTGAGGCAGAGTTTGGACTGGCCGCCGAGGGTGAGAGGCGAGGTCTCTCCTTGCGCAAAGTGTTCTGCCGCTGCGCAGGCAATCATGGCGGCGTTGTCAGTGCAGTATTTCATCGGAGGGAAAATGACTTTGAGACCTTGCGGTGCAGCGGCGAGCTGGAGCTGCTTGCGGAGTTCGCTGTTGGCTGCGACGCCGCCGCCGACTACCAATGTGGAGAGTTGATGATCGCTAGCGCAGGCGATCGCTCTTTTTACCAGCGCCCGTACAACGGTTGCCTGAAAGCTAGCCGCAATATCGGCGATCGGCAACTGTTCTGCTTGAGCGTCTTTATCTAACGGGCTCTGAAGATCCAACTGGTTCTGGAGCTTTTCAATCAGGCGTAGCACTGCTGTTTTGAGTCCGCTAAAGCTAGCATCATAGGGATGAAAACCGCCTTCAGGCAGGGAAATTTTTCCTTCGGGTAGCGGAAATGCCTTTGGGTTTCCCTGCTGTGCGAGCCGATCAATAATAGGTCCGCCTGGGTAGCCAAGGTCTAGCAATCGGGCCACTTTATCAAAGGCTTCTCCGGCTGCATCGTCACGAGTTTTACCCAAAATGACGTAATCACCTGCGCCTTTTACTTGGACAAAGCTAGTGTGGCCACCTGAGACCAATAGGCATAAAAACGGCGGCTGAAGCTGGGTGTCAGTTAAATAAGAGGCATAGATATGACCCTCTAAATGGTGAACACCTAGAAAGGGCTTGTGGTGGACCATGGCTAGCGTTTTAGCAGCGGTGATACCGACCATAAGTGCGCCGACGAGGCCGGGGGCACAAGTAGTGGCGATCGCATCAATATCGTTCCAGCCCACAGGTGGCTGAGCTTCGTCAAATGCCTGCGCGATCACCGTACTCACCGCACTCACATGCTCTCGCGAAGCCACTTCTGGAACAACACCGCCATAGCGCTTGTGAATTTCGATTTGGGAAGCGACGACGCTGCTAATCACCGTACGGCCTCTGACGATTGCCACCGCTGTTTCATCGCAGCTAGTTTCTATCGCTAAAACCGTTGGACTAGAAACAGGTTGAGAAAGGCTGGTCGAAGACACATTAGCGGCTGTATTCATGCGGCTGTATTCATGCGGGTGTGGTAGGACGGCTTGAAGGTCTTTGAGTGCTGTTTGATTATCTGCTGTTTGATTGGTGTTTTGGTTTGATTGGTGTTTTGGTTTGATTGGGTCTCGGTTTGATATTGTCCTAGCTAGACTTAATATTTCTTAAGGCATCTTTTAAGCTACTCCTCAAAATATTTCAAAATATTTTCAAAATATTTCAAAGAGAGAAAATAAACAGAACTTACTTATAGATTAGCTTTTAGATTAACTTTTCTAGGTGTTTTCGCTAACGCTTTTGCCTTCTTGGCTTTGAGCCTCGTTTCGAGTAAGTGTTTCGGGATGTAAAGCCTTACCATAGCTTTCTTTACGCGGTTTCCAACCGGAGAGTATGATGACCTGAAAGCTGGGCTAAGCCTGTAGATTTTAGTTGGTAAAACTTAATCAAAAGAGGCAGGTTTGCCTGAGCCTTTTAGTAATGAGAGGAAACTAATTTATGAAACGGTTGTTTGCTCTGGCTTTAGTCCTATGCATTTCATTCGGTTTTGCCGCTCCGGCGACCGCAGGGATTGCAGGTGACGATGTGGCAGGTCTGGTACCTTGCAACGAGTCAGCCGCTTTTCAAAAGCGTGCCGCTGCGGCGACTACTGAGTCGGCAAAAGCTCGCTTCGAGTTCTATGGCAACACTAGCCTTCTGTGTGGCCCTGAAGGACTGCCTCACCTCATCGTGGATGGTGATTTGGCTCATGCTGGCGAATTCTTAATTCCTAGCGCTTTGTTCTTGCTGATTGCTGGCTGGATCGGCTGGGCTGGTCGCTCTTACGTAATCGCAGTTCGCGCAGATAAGTCTCCTGAAGAAAAAGAGATCATCATTGATGTGCCACTGGCAATTAAGTGCTCATTGGGCGCAGCTGCTTGGCCTCTACTTGCCTTCAAGGAGATAACGACAGGTGAAATGTTCGCTAAGAAGGACGAGATTACCGTCTCCCCTCGATAGGACTATTTTGCTGATTTTGTCGGTTATGCAAAAGGCTCGCTTCGGCAGCTCTTTTTCATGGCCGATCCGTTTTTACCACTTGTTATCCCTGAGGCTCCAAGGAGGAGTGCTATGAGCAGTAATCTTTTGAAGTATCTTTCAACAGCCCCTGTAGTTGCCACCGTTTGGATGGTGATTACGGCTGGCATTTTGATTGAGTTCAATCGGTTCTTTCCTGACTTGCTGCTACACCCTTAGTTTGGGGTGGTTGGAGAATCGCTGACTTTTGCCCGAGCTCTTTTCTATCTGTTTGGAGAGGCTTTTGGGTAAGCCTTTGTGTTTGAGTAAGTTTGGAGAACCACGTATAGATATGCCTACATCATCGAAGTTCATTAAGCCCTATGCGGGCGACCCTCAGATTGGCAACCTAGAGACCCCTTTGAATTCATCGGCGCTCTCTCAAGCCTTTTTGAGTAATTTGCCTGCCTACCGACAGGGCATTTCTGCTCAGCGTCGCGGTTTAGAAGTGGGTATGGCTCATGGCTATTTGCTATATGGTCCGTTCGCGCTGCTAGGCCCTTTGAGAGATTCTAATGTACCTGCGATCGCCGGTCTCATTGGCGCGGTGGGTCTGGTGCTAATTTTGACCATTTGTCTGTCGCTGTACAGCGGTGCGAACATTAGCCCTGAAGTTTCACGTAATACCTTGCCCTATACTCCACCTGAAGGTCTTAGTACCGATGAAGGCTGGAGTGAGTTTGCTGGCAGTTTTTTAGTCGGTGGTATTGGCGGCGCAGCCTTTGCCTATTTACTAACCGCTAACCTTCCTCTGCTTTCTTCTTTGGTAGCAGGCGCTCAATAGGCGTTGGCTTGGCACTGAGTTGAGTGCTGGGTTGATGATCGCGTTGAGTGTTGGGTTTTACTGTTAAGAGCCCCCCTTTTTGCCTCTCTGTTGTGGATGGCTAGGAAGGGGGGCTTTGTTATGTCTTCGGTTATGCCTTGGAGTATGTCTTTTTTTGTGTATTTCGCGTGTGTTCTTTAGAGGCGCTTTTCAATCTTTTTGATCGCAATACTGCTTGAACGGATTAATAAAGATAGTTCTGAAGATACAATTTTCATTCCTATGATGTATTTAATATGTTTTTGTTGTTCTGCTCGGTGAGTGTTTTATGGATGTCGGTGTCCCCAAGGAAATAAAGGATCAGGAATTTCGAGTGGGATTGAGTCCTGCTAGCGTTAAGGAACTGTGCGATCGCAATCATCATGTTGTGGTCGAAACACAGGCAGGCGTGGGCGCGGGCTTTAGCGACGAAGATTACCAGGCGGCTGGTGCAACGATTGCGACGAGCGCTCAGGAGCCTTGGGCGCAAGACATGGTGGTGAAGGTAAAAGAGCCGCTGAGTGCCGAGTACGACTACTTAAGGCCGGATCTACTTCTGTTCACTTACCTTCATTTGGCGGCAGGACGGCAACTCACCGAACGGCTGATAGAGAGTGGCGTGAGTGCGATCGCATACGAAAATGTGGAAAAGAACGGCGCTTTTCCCCTCTTGGCACCTATGAGTGTCATCGCTGGGCGGCTGTCGGTTCAGTTTGGTGCCAGATTTTTAGAAAAACAGCAGGGCGGACGGGGTGTGCTGCTAGGCGGGGTGCCAGGCGTAATGCCTGGGCATGTCACTATTTTAGGGGGCGGCGTTGTGGGGACCGAGGCTGCGAAAATGGCAGTCGGTCTTGGTGCTCAAGTGACGATGATTGATATCAGTATTGATCGGCTCTCTTACTTAGAAACGCTCTTTGGTTCTCGGGTAAATTTCCTCTACAGCAACAGCACCCAGATTTCGGCGGCAGTTGCAGCAGCGGATTTACTGGTTGGGGCAGTATTAGTGCCGGGGCGCAAGGCACCCACACTTGTGACTCGCGAAATGGTGGAAACCATGCGAGCCGGATCGGTCATTGTCGATGTCGCGGTGGATCAGGGCGGCTGTATTGAAACTGTAAAGGTGACCTCACACAGTGAACCCGTCTACACAGAAGCCGGTGTGGTTCACTACGGAGTGCCTAATATGCCAGGGGCAGTGCCTTGGACGGCGACCCAAGCACTAAACAACAGCACGCTGCCCTATGTTTTGCAGCTTGCTGACAAGGGAATGGCCGCACTCGAAGGGGAGAGTGCAATGAGCCATGAGCTATCGAAGGGCCTAAATACGCATGATCACAAGCTAATACATCCTGCTGTCCGCAGTGGTTTTCCGGATTTAGCTTGACGATAAAGCGCTACCAAATAAAGCGCTGCCAAAAAAAGCGCTGCTAAGTAAAGCGCTGCCAAATAAAGCGCTACAAAACCTTTTCGCCGCCTGCTGTGATGGCTTCTAGGTGGTCGAGCCTGATGATGGTATCGTCTGCTAGCTTGCAGTAGTCTGCGCCGTCTTTGGCATAGACATCAACGATTTGGCTCTCGACGTTGATAGGGTTACCGGCCTCGTTGCGATAGGTAATTTGGCTAGTGCGGTGGAGCGTTGCGATCGCCTCTAATTTGTCATACAGTTCACAGCTGACGGGCGTGTAGTTAGTCATAGTGATTGACAGAAGTTTCTAATGATACAGCTTATACATGTATCACTGGGATGACTGATATGGCCTCTATCGGCGTATAGAGTTCGGCGTAAGAGTATTGGCCCGCTGCATATCTGCATACAAATATCTGCATACAAATATCTGCATACAAAGCAGTGAGCCTTTAATCGGATGATCTAGCGACGCGTCTACTCCATGTGACGATCTGCTCATGACCTGCTGAGCGCTTTCTACTGGGTGCTAATAGTCAGCACTTGAGGCGGCGTTGCATCGGGCGGATAGAGAAACTGAACGTTAACGTTTCGCTGTTCGCCCGGTTGAAGCGTCATTTCTATCAGTGGCTGGCCTTGTTCGCCCCTATTTTGTTCTAGGTAGGTATAGGCGGCTCTGGATCTGCCGTCATCTTCTTTGTATATGAACAGAACCGTGCCTCGGAAAAAGACGCGGGGTTCGGGAGATCGGTAGAACTGAAGGGCGTTGTTAAGGCTCTCATTTTGGAGGGGTGTTTGTACCGTGAGTGAAACGGTTTTGGGGCTATCGGTAGGGTTGGTCAGGGGCAAATCGAGATTGTATTCGATGCCATAATTGCCGTTTGCGACATAAGCTGTATCGCTATACCGCTGTGTGATTGGGGCGCTTTGAATTTGATTTGTGCCGAATGTGTTGCGCTCTAATGTGCTCAAGGCGTAGGAGATATGTTCTCCGGGGGCTGGAATGGCGAGCTGATCGCTTTTGCCATCTGTAAGTTTGGCTTTCCATTGGGAGCCTATAGCGATGCCTGAAACACGGCCATAGCGAAAGGGGTTTTCACGGCTACCGGGTCTGCTAGGGCTGAGGTCGCGAGGGGTTGATAACTTTCCTTGAAACAAAAGCTGCTTCCAGTCTTCAAGGCTAGGGACAACCTCTTGACCGTTGGTCTGAGGCGCGTGCATGCCCAAACTAGCGACATATACCGGGCCGCTGCTGTTGAGGCGAATCAGGGTCGAGCGAGCGTTGAGCCGGGGACCTTCTCCGGAGGGGGCATTGCTAGGGGGCGGGCTAATGGGACTGCCAGGGGCAAGGGTGCCGTCGGTCGCGACATTAAGACGGCGTAAGGGAATAGGGGCGTTGAGCAGGAGGTGGCTTTGGCCGGGCGCGATGGTGACTTGGTCGGGGAATGTGGCTTGACGGCGATCGCGCAGCACATCATTCATTACCCGGCTACCGGGGCCTGAAAAACTGTTGCTGTATAGGTTAGAAGTTCCTGAAGCGATTTCGTTCCAGGGCGACTCTTGACTAATGTAGGATGCGCCATCGCGGATGGTAAGAGTAACGGGGCGATTAGATGGGTTATGCACCATAATCGCTTCGTATACGGTGCGCGTGTCGGTATCGCTTTGGCCGCGGGCAACATGGTGCGAAAAAATGTCAAAACGTCCGTTAAAGGCATAGTTGAGGTGGGCGCTAGGGTCGCTTTTGCCTCGGTTGGGAAAGGTGGATAGCAAAATGCCGTCAGATTCGATGATTTCGGGGCTGTTGCTGTTGAAAACAGGCACATTGTCTAAGCCGCCAGGGAGCGATCGCACCGTCTGCGGAATGGTAATGATATTGCCTTCTGCCTGGGCTACCTGGGCTACCTGGGCCAATATTGGCGGATGTTCTGCCTTAAGGAAGGCTCCCTGCGTGAGTTCGGTGTTGTGTATAGCCTTAGCAGCTACTGGGACCTCGGCCAACCCGATATTGCTCAGCAGGTTGGTGACAGAGATAAAAGAGAGGAGGGAGAACATCAATTCGATACCTAAATTTAGGTAGCTCAACTTCAACAAGGTGTTTGATTCAATCTGCGTATCGTTGAGCGATCGCAGTCATAAAACGAACGGCTAAGAACATATCACCGTAAGTAGACGACTCGCAATCAAGAGTGGACAGTTACCATTTGCCATTCTCATTTGCCATTTGCCGGTATTTCAAAAACCCCCTCTGAAAAAACACGGAATGCTGCTTTGTCAGGAAAATAAGGGCCCTAAAGATCGCTATTTTTACGGAGAACCTTTTATGCGGAGGGTCTATTTTTCAACAGAAGAAATAAACACTCATACCCAGTTCAAACCATCGGCTTGTGTTTGTTTCATTGCGCTGTAGTCCTTGGGTATGTTCGTTATACAGTACGAGATTTTGTGTCGCTACTCTCTTGCTGGCCTCAAGGTATAAAAACATCATGAAACAGAAGTATCTACGTTGTTTATGGGTTACACCCTGTGTTTGGTCAGTGGGCCTTTTTGCGTCGTCCTCTTCAGTGCAAGCGGGGGTTGTCGCAACTCCAGGGGATGCCGGGACAACGGTGATCTTTTCGGGTAACCGCTTTGATATTGAAGGGGGGACACAGGCTGGCGGCAACTTATTTCATAAGTTTGATGCGTTCAACGTGGATACCGGACAAGCCGCTAACTTTGTTGGCGATGCAAGTGTTCTTAATATTGTTGGTCAGATATCAGGCCGCAATTCTTCCTACATTGATGGGCAGGTGCAGGTGCAGGGCAGCGATGCCAATTTGTATCTGATCAATCCAGCGGGCGTACTGTTTGGCCCTCATGCTCAGCTGTCTCTTCAGGGATCTTTTACGGCGATCGCGGCAGACCAAGTTGGGTTTAATGACGATTGGCTAGATGTTTATCAGACCAATCCTGACTATTCGAGCCTCACCGCTGATCCTTCCGCTTTTCGCTTTACCGGTAGTGAGGCCAGTGCGGTTGTTAACCGAGGTAATTTGGCGGTCGCGGCAGGCGAGTCGATTTCGCTCATTGGCGGAACTGTTTTGAGCACTGGGACGCTAGAAGCTGCCGGGGGTGAAATTGGCTTGGTCGCCGTCGAGGGTGAGAGCACGGTGCGTTTTACCCAGCCGGGTAGCCTGCTGAGCTTAGAGATGACTCAGGGCGATATTCCGATAAATGTCGGCGGTGGCTTTGCAGTCACTGATTTGCCCGCTTTATTAACAGGAGACCCTAGGCGGCAGGCGAACGACCTGCAAATAATTGCTGATACTGAGGGCGCTCTGGTGTCTCTTGATGGCAATGGGGTAGAGGCTGGGGAGGTAGCGATTTCAGGTGCGCTCTCTACCCGATCTACCACCGCTAACGGCGGTACGATTAGCCTGCTGGGCCGCTCTGTTAATGTGCTCAGCGCGGTGGTCGATGCTTCTGGTGTTAACGGTGGTACGATTCGCATCGGTGGCGGAATGGGTGACTCATCGGACTTGGGAGACAGCGCAGCCACGCTTCCCGAGTCTGACGGGGTGCTGTTTGAGACGCTTTCGTTTAGCAGCAATGCGCCAGTCATCCGAGCAGATGGATTGGCAGGCGCCGGGGGTGATGTTTTTGTGGGAGGTCAGCTGGCTGCAATCCTAAATGGCGTGATTTCAGCGCGGGGCACAGCACAGGGTGGATTGGTTGAAACTTCATCAGATAATTTGAGTTTATCGGAGACTTTGACGGTACTGACAGAGGGGTCAACCGACAACGGCCGCTGGCTGATTAGTTCAGATGCTATGGAGATTGTGGCGGCGGGGTCAACCTATGGCACGATCGCGCACGGCCTGATTGAGCGGACATTAGATGCCGGTACGGATGTCGAGATTTTCACTAATCCAGCGGCTGACGCGCTTAACGATATTACGCTCTCTAGCAGTATTCAACAAACCGGTAGCAGCACAGCTGGCCTAACGCTGACAGGCCAACAGTTTGCGGTGCAAAATGGTTCGACTATTGATCTGGCCAGCACGGGTGGGCTGACGTTCAATATTGACGTAGGTAGTACAGATGTCACAAAAGCGCAAAGTAGCCGTTCGGTTGAAGATGCGATCGCTGCAATTGGCAACATCACTGGTGAGAGCACCCTTAACTTAGGTGCGGGAACCTATGACTTTTCAGCCCCTGTGTCGCTAGATACCCAAGTCAATATCTACGGTTCTACGATAGGTTCTACGCTTTTAAGAAGTTTCGGCGGCGACCACCGCATTTTGTCTGTCACTGCCGACGGAGATGTGCAGCTACGCGATCTTATTTTAGGGGGGGGCAGTGGATTTGGTGGCGGTATTCGCAATTTCGGGGATCTCAGTGTAGAAAGCAGTCGGTTCATCGGCAACATAGATGAATTAGGCGGAGCTATTTTTAGTGGAGACAACAGCAATCTAACGGTACTGAATAGTGATTTTGTCAGCAATGGCAGTCAGGACATTGCGATTGGCGGATCGGGTGGGGCGATCGCGCTGTTAGGTGCAACCGCCACAATCGAAGGCAGCACATTTTTCAACAACATAGCCGCTGACGACGGCGGCGCGCTTTTCATCAGAAATTCCAATGCGAGGATTTCCAACACCAACTTTACCAACAACACTTCTGTTGACGACGGTGCAGGTGCCGCTGTGAATGGATCAGGCCAAACCCATTTTGTAGGGGTTACTTTTGCGGGCAATAACGCTAACGACGGTGGCGCCATCGCAATGTGGGACGGGGGACAGGCGACTTTTGATGACGTTACGTTTACGGGCAATACGGCTATTCAAGCCGGTGGGGCCGTCAATCTCTTCAGTAGCACGGCTACTTTTATCAATTCTCGTTTTCAGGACAATACAGCACTCAGTGGTGGCGGTATCTCCGCAGTGAATTCTACAGCGGTCATTCAGGAGAGTGAGTTTGAGCGAAATATAGCTAGCAATAGCGGTGGTGCGCTCCGGGCGATCAATACAGACTTTTCCCTGACAGACTCTACTTTTGTTGACAATTCTGCTAGGCAGGGTGGCGGCGTGGCTGCCGTTACGCCAGTTAACGCCATGATTACCAATACGCTCTTTAAGAACAACCGCGCCCAGCAAGAGGGCGGCGCTATTTATGCGCTCTCTGGTACAACGACTATCACGGATACAACGCTTACCGGTAATGAATCTGATGGCAGCGGCGGCGGACTTGCATTGACAGGGGGTTTAACTGAGATAAAAAATTCTCGAATTGAAGGGAATATTGCTGGCGGCGGCGGCGGCGGCCTTTACGTGATCAACGGAACCGCTCGCCTAGAGGCCAGTGAGGTTGACGGTAATCAGGCTCAGGATGGGGCCGGTTTAGCGGTGAGTACAGGTGGTGCTGGGATAGCAGTAGATACGACCTTTAGTAACAACGAGGCTGCTGCTCAAGGCGGGGGCATTCAAATACAGTCTGGGGCGAGCCTGGATGCTACGCGCATCACCATGCAAGGGAACCGAGCACTTTTGGGCGGTGGGCTAGCCAACAGAGGGACGACTACGCTGACGAACACCACGCTGAGTGGTAACAGTGCTGCTGATCAAGGCGGTGCTATTTACTCCTTTGACTCGAATACGCAGCTTACCCTGAGCAGCAGCACCATTAGTAACAACAGCGCAGGTGTTTCAGGCGGGGGGATTGTTGAGCGTAATACTCAATCATTAGACGTGCAAAATACCCTCGTGGCTGCTAATACGAGCGTTTCTGCTGCTGATGTCAGTGGCACTTTTGAAGATCAGGGCAACAACCTGATTGGTTCAGCAGAGGGTTCGGTTGGATTTACTCGTAGTCTGTTGGTGGGGAGTGCAGCCACGCCGCTCGATCCTGAACTCGCGCCCTTAGCGGATAATGGCGGGCTTACTAGAACTCATCTACTCCAGTCTGATAGTCCGGCGATCAACGCTGCTAGTCCCGATCAGACATTAGGGATGGATCAGCGAGGATTGGCACGGGTGGTGGGTGCTGCAATGGATATTGGCGCGGTGGAGGTGACGGCGGGTGAGGTATCTGCTGATATTTTGGCTGCGATCGCGCCTAATCAACCGCCCACCGCTACTCCTGGCTCGTCCGTTCCCAACAGCAATCCTTCCGAGACTTCCACCCAGCCCATTATTGAAACTTCCACCCAGCCCATTATTGAAACTTCCAATCAACCTGTTATTGAAACTTCAGAACACTCTCCGGTGACTGTCAGCTCTGCCCTCTCTGATCTTTTATTACAGCAAATATCGGCTGCTGAAGCTGCTGAAACACTTGATATAGAGCAGAATATAGAGCAGAGCTTTCAGCCCCAAACAACGTTTGAAGAGAGCGCCGATAACACTGCTATTCGTCAGCTAGAACAAACCTTTAGCCAAAGCTTTGCAGACTACTGGGATCTTTCTCTTGGGCCAGATTTAACCTTTGATGAGGTGCAGGCTATTTTGCGTCGCGCTCAATCAGAGTACACCGTCAATTCAGCTGTCATTTACGCCATGTTTGCCTCAAGTGATAGCGACGCCTCTGATAGCGAAGATTCCGCCAGTTCACAGTCCGACATTTTACAGTCCGACATTTTACAGATAGAGGCCCAACCCTCTCCAAGCGATTTGTTAAATCTGTCGCTAGTGATGCCAGATGGTGAGCTAGTAAGCTACGAGCTACCGGTGACTCGGCAAGAAGTCACCCAGCAAATCAGCCTGTTTCGCACCATGGTCTCCGATCCTGAAGATTCGTTTGGCTATCGCCCGTTAGCGCAGCAGCTATACCAGTGGCTATTAGAGCCCTTAGAAGACGTGTTAGCTGCTCAAAATATCCAAAACCTGATGTATGCCTTAGATGCTGGCCTGCGAACAGCCCCGGTGGCTGCGATGAGTGACTCTTCTGGTGGTTTCGCATTAGAGCGATACGGCATTTCTGTGGTGCCCAGCATTGGGTTAATGCAGGCAGATTTTCCCATGCCAGTCAGGCGCTCTACTATTGCTATGGGCGTTTCTGAGTTTGCGCAGGAGAGCCCACTGCCCGCGGTGCCGATTGAGCTGGGCATGATTAAATCCTTTGTGCCTGCTTCTGAAACAGTGCTCAACGAATTTACTACGCTAGATGCGTTGCAGCAGGTTCAATCGTTAGACCAACCCGGTGTGCTGCATTTAGCCACGCATGCGATGTTCGATCCGTATTCTCCTGAAAGCTCCTCTATTTTGCTATGGGAAGAGCCGCTCAGCATGGCCGCGTTTAGCGATCAAGACTGGCATGGGGCTGATTTAGAACTCTTGATCTTAAGTGCCTGTTCTACCGCGCTGAGCAGTGCTAACGCCGAGCTGGGCTTTGCCGGGCTTGCGGCTGCCTCTGGGGTAGATGCGACTATCGGTAGCCTATGGCAGGTCTCAGATGTCGGCACATTGGCTTTAATGAGCGAATTTTACGCCCAACTCGAATCTCACGACCTGCGGTTTGAAGCGCTCAGGCAGGCGCAACTCTCACTGCTCAATGGCAAAACCCGAATTGAAAACAATCAGCTAATCACCAGTCGAGGCAGAATTCCCCTGCCTGAAGACTGGAACCTCCCCAATAAAGCGATGTTAGATCACCCGTTTTTCTGGTCGGCCTTTACTATGGTGGGCAATCCCTGGTAATTGTAGAAATTTATGCGAGATTTTCATCTGCCTGGTCGCTCTCCTGCCTATGGTCACCGTGGAATGGCTGCAACTTCCCATTCTTTGGCGACGCTCACAGCGATCGATATATTGCGAGCGGGTGGTAATGCGGTGGATGCGGCGATCGCTGCCTCTGCAGTTTTATGTGTTGTCGAACCTCAAGCGACCGGCATTGGCGGCGACTGCTTTGTGCTCTATGCGCCTGCGAACCAAGGCAGCGTGGTTGCGCTGAACGGTTCAGGCAAGGCCCCAGGCAAAGCCAATCTCAGCTGGTTTGTCGATCAGGGGATGAAGCAAATTTCCCTACAAAGCCCGCATTCTGTGACGGTGCCGGGCGCGATAGATGCCTGGTGTAAGCTGCATGATGACTATGGACGCAAGACCTTTAGCGAACTGCTAGCACCGGCGATTCGTTTAGCGATAGAAGGCTATACAGTGCATCCGCGCGTGGCTTATGACTGGGCACAGCTCGCCAAAAAACTGAAGGCTACCGAAAATGCGACACAAACGCTGCTGGTTGATGGCGAGGCTCCGAAGGCGGGCGATCGCCACCGGCAACCCAAGCTAGGCCACACGCTTCAAACCATTGCCGATCAAGGCCGTGACGGTTTCTATGCCGGGCCAGTGGCAGAAGATATTGTCAGCTATTTACAGTCTATCGGTGGGCTACATACGCTAGAAGATTTTGCTGCACCTCAGGCGGAGTATGTCACGCCGATTTCGACTCAGTATCGAGGGTATGACGTATTTGAGTGCCCGCCCAATGGTCAAGGTTTGACGGCGCTGATTATGCTCAATATTCTCTCAGGGTTCGACCTTACTGACTTTTCGCCGATGAGTGCGCAGCGGCTGCATTTGGAATGTGAGGCGGCAAGGCTAGCGTATGGGGTGCGCGATCGCTACATTGCTGATCCTAATCAGGCCGATATCCCGTTGGCGTTTTTGCTGTCGCCAGACTACGCCGATCAGCTGAGATCCAAAATCAGCCTAGATAAAGCCATGCCACCTTTGGCTGACTCAGACTTTCCCGTTCATCCGGACACTGTTTATTTATGCGTTGTCGATCAAGAAGGGAATGCGGTTAGCTTTATCAATTCGGTGTTTCATGGCTTTGGCAGTGGATTGGTGAGTCCAAAAACAGGTGTTTTGTTGCAGAACCGAGGCGCAGGGTTTGTTTTAGAAGCCGGACATCGAAATGCGATCGCTCCTTACAAACGCCCTCTACATACGATTATTCCTGGAATGCTCATGAAAGCAGGCCGCGTTGTGATGCCGTTTGGTGTGATGGGTGGTCAGTACCAGCCCACTGGTCAGACTCACTTTCTGACCAATCTGTTGGACTACCGGATGGATGTACAAACCGCGCTAGATTTTCCCCGTGTGTTTCACGATGGCAAAGTCTGCCAGATAGAGCGGGGTATTCCTGATCAAATCAAGCATGGATTAGAGGCTATAGGCCACAAAGTCGTTCCAGCCGTTTTACCCCATGGTGGCGGACAAGCGATTTGGATAGAAGAAACTGGCAGCCTAGTGGGGGGATCTGATCCGCGTAAAGACGGCTGCGCACTAGGTTACGAGTGAGGGGAGTGTCAATTTAAGGAGAGTGATTTTAAGGAGAGATAATCTTAAAAAGATTATTTCAACTGAGTGCGTCGCCACCGTGAGTACAGTAATGAGTACAGCAATAAGTGATTCCGCTGCTTCAAAAAAAAGTAAATATAAACGCTAATAATGGCCAGCAAACACAACCCACTCAGGCTGTTGTAGCTATCAATAATGCGCTGATCATTCCATCCATGGCCTACTAGGCGGTTCATATCGCCGCCTGCATCACCAGAGCCAAACAGCATGGTTCCCCAAGGAATTGATTGCAGGCCGCTTTGAATTTGTCGCCAACGCATGGTTGATCCGACAAAGGTAAAGCCTGCCAGCAGCAGGACGGGGTAGCGGTAAAAGTCCCAGCGCCATTTTTCAGGCATTGGAAAGTAAAAGCTGATAATTAGCAAGCTAGATAGATAAAATTCACCACCTACGCCCCCAAACGAAAGTAGTAGATCGTAGGTATTTTCTGAGATGAGCCAAGTGAGATAAAACTGAAGGATAGCCAGTGCGATCGCTAGCACCATCGGCCAACGCTTTTGTTCTTTTTTTCCTGTCCAAAACAACAACAACAACAGCGTTAGCACACCAAAGTACACAAACAAAGACTTGTGCAGTCCTGTGTTCGTCCAACCAAAAGGCAGCGGAAGCGCCCGGTATCCACATAGCCAAGCAACCGTCGCATGCCCGCACTCATGAATCCAAATGGTGACTCCACCAAGTAAAAATTGGATTACTGGCATACTATTTAGCAGCGCTGCTATCAACATGAACCCTGGGAAAAATAGGGTATTGCTAAAGCGATTATTAAACGAGTACAAATCTTGATCGTCTGCGGTGGCTTGAATCTTGGGCATTGGAAACGACTGTTTCCATAGGGTTTTATGGTTGTTTTCTAATCCATATAGCCGGACAATATCTACTCGGCTCAACCCATAGTCGGCAGGGTTACAGGCGCTGAGCAAGTTATAAACCTCTGCGGCTATTGTCTGCTGGCTCGTATCCGGCTCAATCGCAATACCCAAATGTAAAATTTGCCCGCGTAGGCTGGCTCGTCCGACTATCCCTTGATGGGCTAAAGCCTCTGTCAGACTTTCCGGTCGGCTCCCTGTTTGGCTCTCTGTTTGGCTCTCGGCTGGGCTCTCTGTTCGACCCTTCTCTACAAGCAGCGTTCTGGCTTCAGTTGCGCTGCTTGTCGCTGAAGTCGTGGGTGAGAGTTGTTGTTCACCTCGCGTTGTTAGCAGATGCCGTTTTACTTGATCGCGAGCCGTTTTCAGCGCTGGTATTGCCTCTCTGTTTCCGGCGCATATCATCTGTCCACGCAGTTGAAAATAAGCATCGTCTAAGTCTTTGAGGTTGGCATTATCAGGCAGTCCTAAATGCTGATAACAGGCCTGTAGTTTGTCAGTTCTCATCTCTACTTAGCGCCCCATCAAGTTCGCGATCGCTTGATGTCAGCATTCCCAGTCTATGCTCTATTCACAAGTGGCTGAGACAAGTGGCTGATAGTAATTGACTGATAGCCAGTCGCTGATAGCAAGTGACTGGCAAGTTACAAGTCGAGTGCATCAACGCCTTGCTTGCTGTAGTGAATACGTAGCTTAATGCCTAAGGTGATTTGTTTCATAACCCAATACAGCACAGCCAAAATAATAAATGTCACAAATACAACGGTGGCTGGGCGTTTTGTTGTCAGCGTATTGAGTGTCGTAACCAGTACGCTGGTCGGATCGGTTGCCAAATCCCAGCTATTTAGTCGGACAAAGCGTCCTAAATAAATACCAATCGCGCTCAGTGCATGAAGGAGCAGCTCGGTCGGTAAAATAAATTGCTCGCTGCCTTTTTGTTTGAGATAGGCAGCCAGGTTGATGATCGAGAGGGTATAGGCTTCAAAGCTGAGAATAATAGCGATCGCATGAAGCGGAATAAAGACCAGTGCAACGACCCATACTCGCAGTACTCCCGAGCTAATGCCTCGAATTAAATGCACAATATCGGTCAGCACATAGGGCGCATTGGGCAAAAAGGCGATAAAGGCGACTAAGCTAATCCACCATAGGATCGTGCGTCTACTTTTTTCCCGCTTAAATAAAAAAATGCTCATCGCCAGCGAAATGCCCATCAGTAAGACCCACCAGCCTAGCTTCATTTGCACAGTGCGATCGCCCGTTGAAAGCGCCCCCATGATTCGCATTTGTGCCTGCATAATCCGAGGCAGTCGAGGCCAAAGTCCGACGACGCCCACGGCGGTCATCAGCGCAAACGCGCCCCATACCTTTGTTTTAGAAAGTTCGTTGCGCCGAAATAGCAAAAAGCTCAAAAATAAAGGCACGGCGGCCAAAAACAGGTTCCATAAAATCCAACCACTGTATACGTTGGAAAATGCGGTGAGAACATCTGCCAGGGCTGAGCGCAAAATCATAAGAGCTTACGGATAAGTAAATTATTTCTACTCACATTAACTCGAAGACCCAGGACTGTTTCTTGAAATGTCCCACTTTTCCGACTTTTTCTAAGCCAGCCCACAACGGTCACTGCCGTCGGAAAAACGTCCCAATTTCGCTGCAAATTGGGACGTTGAAGCTGTTTTCTGTTGAGGGGTTATGCTGGGCGTGTTTTGCCCGGTGTTTTGTCCGGCGTTTTACCCATTGGACAACCGTTAAACAACTGTGCTGGCAGTTTTGTCTTTTTGTACGCCTTGTACGCCTTGTACGCCAGCTTCCGGACTATCTGCCTCGGAAGGCGGCACTACCTGCCAAAACTGAGAAAGATAGTGAGGCCAATCAGACAAAATTTGCTTGGCTTTGGCGCTATTGGTGCGGTTGGCATGGGCTTCAATGAGCGACTTAAGCTGCTGCTCACCTGCGGCTGTTAGCACCCGCTGCACCTGAACAATCTCAGGATTTACGCGCGTTTGAAAGTCGCCTGCTTCATCTAGGAAGTAGCCCAGGCCGCCAGTCATGCCTGCGCCTACGTTGCGGCCTACCTTGCCAAGGACAACGACCACACCGCCCGTCATATACTCACAGCAGTGGTCACCTGCTCCCTCAATGACCGCTTTGCCTTTAGAGTTGCGCACGGCAAATCGTTCGCCTGCAATCCCGCTGGCATACAGCGTGCCGCCCGTGGCTCCGTAAAGACAAGTGTTGCCAACGATCACGTTGTCAGCAGCTTGATAGGTGGCTTGCTCAAACGGCTTAATGACAATTTCACCGCCGTTCATGCCTTTACCGACATAGTCGTTGGCTTCGCCCACGAGGGTAAGGCGCATGCCGCCGATGTTAAACGCGCCAAAGCTTTGACCAATGCTGCCTTTAAACGTGAGGTTGAGCTGACCGCTAAAGCCGGTGTTGCCATATTTTTGAGCGATCGCACCCGCAATCCGAGCGCCGACCGTTCGATCGGTATTAATCACGTTCCAGTGTTTGGTGACGGTGCCTTGCTGGGCGATCGCGGCGGCCACATCAGCATCTGCCAATATGTCATCGTCTAGGACGGGGCCATTGCTATGGATATCGCCATGTGTCAGCCAAGCTCTGTCGCTTTTTACATCGGGGAGCTTCACCAGTGATGACAAGTCTAGCGCTTTCGTTTTGGTTAGCGACACGTCATCGCGAGCGACTAGCAAGTCAGCTCGACCCACAATTTCATCCAGTGAGCGATAGCCCAGTTTTGCTAGCAAAGATCTCACTTCTTCGGCAATGAAGTAAAAGAAATTGACTACCTTACCCGGTGTGCCTGAAAATCGCTTGCGCAGTACCTCTTGCTGCGTGGCGACACCGACCGGACATTGATTGGTATGGCACACCCGAGCCATGATGCAGCCTTCTGCAATCATCGCAATCGAGCCAAAGCCATATTCCTCAGCGCCCATCAGTGCGCCCATAATGACATCCCAGCCTGTTTTAAGGCCGCCATCTACTCGGAGCGTGACGCGATCGCGAAGCTGATTGTCCATCAACGCCCGATGCACTTCAGTGAGTCCTAGCTCCCAGGGCAAGCCAGCATGCTTGATCGAACTCAGCGGTGAAGCGCCCGTGCCGCCGTCATGACCCGAAATTTGGATCACATCAGCATTCGCCTTCGCGACGCCCGCTGCAATAGTCCCAATGCCTACTTCAGCCACGAGCTTAACCGATACACCTGCGCGAGGATTGATCTGATGCAAATCAAAAATTAGCTGTGCGAGATCTTCAATTGAATAGATATCGTGATGAGGCGGTGGTGAAATCAGGGTGACACCCGGCTTAGAATTGCGCAGCGAAGCGATGTATTCGCTCACCTTTTTGCCGGGGAGCTGACCGCCTTCTCCAGGCTTAGCGCCCTGTGCCATCTTAATTTCAATTTGCTGGGCACTCATCAGATACTCAGGGGTCACCCCAAATCGACCTGAGGCTACCTGTTTAATTGCCGAAGAAGCGGTATCTCCGTTTTGCAGCCCTTTGAGGTGAGGCAGCGTGGCCGAGAAGCCATTGCTATCAACGTCATCCAACACTTCAAATCGAACGGCATCTTCCCCGCCCTCTCCTGAGTTAGACTTGCCGCCAATGCGGTTCATGGCAATTCCGAGGGTTTCATGCGCCTCTCGCGAGAGAGATCCTAGCGACATTCCGCCTGTACAGAATCGCTTCATAATCGACTCAACAGATTCTACTTCGGTAAGCGCAATGGCCTCTCTGTCGCTCTTAAAGTCCAGCAGATCGCGCAACGCTGCAACCGGGCGACCGCTGAGCTGCTCGCGATAAACCTCGTAGTGATCATATTGCTGGGTTTCAACTGCCTTGTGCAGCAGCTTGGTCATGGCGGGGTTGTTCATGTGGTATTCACCCGATGGCCGCGACTGTACGAAGCCCATATTTTCTAGCCGCTTGCGCGTTAGCTCTGGAAAAGCCTTTTGGTGGAAAGACATGGTTTCTTGAGCGAGTTCTGAAATGCTTAAGCCACCTAGTCGGGAGACGCTGCCTTTGAAGGCAATTTCCCTGAGATCTGTGCCGATTCCAACAGCTTCAAAAATCTGTGCGCCTCGATAGCTGCTCAGCAGGGAAATGCCCATTTTTGAGAGAATTTTGAGCAACCCGTTCTCAACTGCCTTGCGATAGTTGGTCTGGGCACCGTTAAGGGTAGAAACAGGCAGCTTGCCAGTCTCCATTTGCTTTTGGGTTTTTTTGTCAGCCCACCAGTGACGCACGCTCTCTAGGGCGAGATACGGGCAAATAGCGGTGGCACCATAGCCCAGTAGGCAAGCAAAGTGATGGGTACTCCAGCACTGCGCGGTATCGACAATCAGCGAGGTTTCCATCCGCAGGCCTTGGGCGATCAGGTGGTGATGCACTGCGCCAACGGCGACGAGCGGTGGAATGTAGGTTTGCTGGCCCGAAAGCGTTGTGGTTTCGCCGGTCGAACTGATGCGATCGCTCAAAATCAAAATCTGACTGCCCGTGCTAACCGCTTTTGCCGCGTTATCACACAGGGCTTTAATCGCCGCTTCTAGTCCAAGCGGCCCCCCTTCTACTGCATATAGCGTAGAAATATCGCTGACCGGAAAGTCCGACTTGCGAATCATCGCCATCTCGGTGTCGTTAATAACCGGCGACTCCAGCTTCATCAGCCTGGCCTGATCAGGATGCTCCTCTAGCAGGTTGCCTTGAGCCCCTAGCTGGGTTGAGAGCGACATCACCAGACGCTCACGCAGCGGGTCAATAGGGGGATTGGTTACCTGAGCAAATCGCTGCTTGAAGTAGTCGTACAGGAGATGAGGCTTCTCGGAGAGCACGGCTAGCGGCGTATCGTTTCCCATGCAAAAAGTCGGCTCTTTGCCCTGGGCGGCCATGTCCTGAATGATCATATCCACGTCTTCGGCGGTAAAGCCAAAGGCGGTTTGCTGGGTAAGCAGCGTTTGCTCATCTAGGCGGGTTTGCTCGCTAAACAGCTGCGGTGAAATCTCTACTCGGCGCTCAGCCAGCCACTGTCCATAGGGTTGTGCTTGGGCAATGCGCTGCTTAATCTCCCAATTGTGCAAAATTTCATGGCTGTCTTCAAAGTTCACCGCTAGCATTTGGCCAGGGCCAAGTCTGCCTTTTTCAACAATGTCTTCTACTGGAATGTCAACGACACCTGCTTCTGACGAAACAATCACATAGCCGTCTCGGGTGATGACGTAGCGAGCCGGTCGGAGACCGTTACGGTCTAGCGTTGCGCCAACCTGTTTGCCATCGCAAAATACAATGAGTGCTGGGCCATCCCAAGGTTCCTGAATGCTGCTGTAATATTCGTAGTAGTCAACAATTTCGGGATAGTCGGCCAGTTCTGGCTGGTTGTTGTAAGCCTCAGGCACCATCATGGTCAAGGCTTGAGCAGGCGATCGCCCGGTCCTCACCAGCAGTTCCATCACATTGTCTAAGTTTGCTGAGTCGCTGTTCTCTACGTTGACCACGGGCTTGAGCAGGGCTAAGTCTTCGCCCCAGCTGGGATGGGCCAAGTTGGCTTCACGCGCACTCATCCAGTTGATGTTGCCAATGAGCGTATTGATTTCACCATTGTGTCCGAGCAATCTCATGGGATGTGCAAGCGGCCACTTAGGCAAAGTGTTCGTGCTAAATCTCCGGTGATAAATGGCAAAAGCGCTCTTATAAGCTTCGTTTTGTAGGTCTGTGTAGAACTGACCAAGCACGGCTGATTTCACCATGCCTTTGTATACAATGGTGCGAGCCGAAAAAGAGCACACATAGGCATTGGCCAGCGCTGGACTGTCGGTTTCTTTCGCTTTTTGGGCAATCAGCTGCTCAAATCGACGACGCGCTAAAAAGAGCGATCGCTCAAGTTCATCTCCCTTGCTTTCAGCTGAAGTCACTAATGCCTGAGCAATCTGTGGCTGAAACTTAAGCGCTAAAGGCCCTAGCGTTTCAGGCGCCACAGGCACTTCTCTCCATCCTAAAAAGGTCAAACCTGTTGCACTCACCGCCTGTTCAAAAAGCGTTTGAGCCACTTTTAGGTCACTCGCTTGCTGAGGCAAAAAGACCATCGCTACGCCCGTTTGCTGAGGCGTGAATGCTTGGATTCCCGATTCGCTGGCCCATTCTTGCAGCAGCTCCCATGGAATCGCCGTCATAATACCTGCACCATCGCCCGATGACTGGTCGGCACACAGTCCGCCCCGGTGCTCCATACAGTCCAATGCGGTTAGCGTGTCTACAACCAGGCGATGGCTGGCTCGACCTTTTTGATCGGCAATAAATCCGACGCCGCAAGCATCACGTTCTTCAACTAGCCAGCTTGGCCCCAAGGATTCCAATACATCTGTCTGAAAAGTTGTTGGGTTGAGAGTCACGTATGTGTTACCTGAATTGCACAATCTTATATAGAAATATTAAGTGATCTTGAAGCGAGCTGTGAAGAAAAAATGCGATCGCCTTTGCCTGTCCTGCTCTTGTGTCAGTCGAGGCAACCTTCGTGAAGCCTTGTCAAGCAGGGCTGAACTCCGTGTTATTACGGCTTTATTTGTCTGGTTTGTGCGAGATTATGCGGAGAGCATAGAAGTCAGCAATTATAGACAATCGAAACACTGTCAGCACCCGGCTTTACTCGTCCGTCCACAAGGGCAAGATGAGGGAGAATTCAAACGGACTTTACGGTAGGTTCCACAGAAGCGTGCTTTTGCGGCGATCTTTTAAAAGACTGACTAGAGAAAAGACTGAAAGCTTCTTGGGCCTAGCTCTTGAGAAGTTTCTGGGAAACGCCCGTAGAAAAGCTGTCTTAAGAACTATCGCGATCGCTTAAATAAATTCTTCTTTAAGTAAATTTCTGAAAAGATTTACCGGGCTCGCCCCTATTTCAGGTGAATCTTACAAAACATCATCTAGCATCTCTGACGCTACTTGGCCCTTATCTTCTGAGCCCATTATCTGCGCTCTTTTTAACCTTGGCTATTTCCTTTAAGGACGCTATCAAAGCGCTGCTTCATGATTCTTCAGCACGCTCAGCTCAAGCGACATCTGCTCGCATTCGCCCGTCTGCGGCTAAGCGACTCACCAATGAGCGACTCACTCATGAGCGACTCACTCATGAGCGACTCACGAAGCTAACTCGGCTAACTCGGCTAACTAGGGCGCAGATCGTCTCGCTGCGACTTGTTTCGCTTGCTGTGCTAACAGGGCTGGGTTGGGCGGTTTTCAATATGGTAGAGATACGGTCTGCTACGCAGCTAGTTTCTTCTTCTGGATCTGATTTGCTGCTGCCGGGTGATGTTGCCCCTAATGCGTTGCAGGCGGTGGGTGGTATGGAAACGGCCCCAGAGGTCGCGATGGATAGGGCGTCCCACACTGTGACTGCGACCACAAATGCTCAGAGTTCTGCTGCTCAGAGTTCTGCTGCTCAGAGTTCTGCTCCGGAGCCTAGTGCAGAGGCTTTATCTTTTCATCTGCCCTCTTTTGAGCTGCACACAGCGCAGTCAGTTGCTAAGGCGGATGATGGGGCTCGTGTGTCGGGTAATCGCATCCAGCTCAATTCTCAGGCGATCGCAGGTCGTTGGCAGCAAAGGAATGGTCGTATCGGCATTGCTAGCAGCGCGCTCACAGGGGTACTGGGGGTAGAGTTACTCAATACTCAAGATCCTTCTGTCCAACCCGTTCGCTGGTTTTCTGCGACTGGAGACGACATTCTGACGCTGCCAGCTTGGTGGGATGCGACCGAGCGCTACATTGATATTGCTGATCTGGTTGCAAGATCTAGATGGAGCCAGCAAGTTGTCGGCAGTACGCTACAGCTGAATATGCCTGCTAGCCAAGTGAACGGCATTCGTCAGGGCAGGCAAACCTGGGGCGATCGCATCGTGGTCGATCTCTCCGCACCCGCCACCTGGCAGCTAGAAGACGCCGATACCTACACCGTCACCATCAATGGCACCATCACCCCTCAAATGGTGCGCTCCTTTCGCGCCGCTTCCTCAACCCTAATCACTCAGCTCCATGTAGCGCCGCTCAGCGGTCGCACAGTGCTCAAAATTAAAACCCGAGAGGGCGCACAGCCGCAAATTTGGTCTACGGGTAATCCTGCTCGCATCGTGATCGACATTCGTCGCGACGCCATGATTGAGCGAGACGTGGCTTGGGCTCCAGGATTACGCTGGCGGCAGCAGTATGTCAGCGTGGGCTCGCATCGCTTTCCGGTGTATATGTTCATTGCTCGCCCCAACCCCGCTACCTTGGCGCTTAGACCGATTCACGCTCGTGCTGGCAGCGCCATTGGCATTGAACCTCTCGTGACTCAGGCACAGCGTCAGCAGGTAGCGGGCGCTGTCAATGCAGGCTTTTTCAATCGCAATAATCAGCTGCCATTGGGCGCTGTTCGCAACAATGGCCAATGGGTTTCTGGCCCTATTTTAGGACGGGGCGCGATGGCCTGGAACGAACAGGGCGACTTGTTCATGGATCGTTTTGTGCTCTCTGAAGTGGTTAGAACCCAATCAGGGGCAGCGCTGCCCGTGCTAGCGCTCAACAGTGGCTATGTGCAGGCGGGGATCGGTCGCTACACTAGCGGCTGGGGCACTACCTATGCGCCAATTGTCGATAATGAAGTGGTCGTTGCCGTGCAAGGCGATCGCATCCTCTCTCGTCAGACGCTAGGCAAAGCTGGTAGTGGCAGTGTTGCTATCCCTGCCAATGGCTACTTATTGACCTTGCGTAGCAACAATAGCGCTGCTGACAAATTTGTCCCAGGGGAGCAAATTACGGTAGAGAGCCAAAGTCAGCCTGCTCTGTTTGACCAGTATCCCAATGTTATGGGCGGCGGCCCGCTGCTGATTCGCGATCGCAATATCGTGCTTAATCCGCAGCTAGAAGGCTTCAGCACTAACTTTATTCAAGGTGTTGCCCCGCGAACAGCCGTTGGTAAAACTGCTGATGGCACCTGGATTATTGCAACGATGCACGACCGAGTGGGCGGACGAGGGCCTACGCTGAGTGAAACCGCTCAAATAATGCAGCAGCTGGGCGCGGTTGACGCGCTTAACTTAGACGGCGGCAGTTCTTCGAGTCTGTATTTGGGTGGGCAGCTGCTCAATCGTTCACCTCGCACGGCAGCAAGAGTCAACAATGGTATTGGCTTATTCGTGACTGGCGGGGAATAATATACATGAAGCAATCCCCTGCACCGCGTATTTTGTGATTTTGATGCGTTGTTTAATCCCAAAGGATGAAGAGTCTGTAGAGAAGCTGCTTTATTAGCCGGTGGACGCTACACCTTTTTTAAGGGTCTTGCTAAGATCAACCAGCTGATAGCTTGGCATATGAGCCTAATTCATATGAGCCAATTATTATGAAGCCATAGTTGAGCAGTTGAGCCAACAATGAGTTGAGCCGAGAGTTAGCCGAGAGTTGAGCCGACATTTAATTGAGTTGAGCCAACATTTCTTTTTGAAAAGGCCTGAAAAAAGGCCTGAAAAAATCAGAATCCTCTGTTGTCATCAGAAGTTTCTATCGCCATAAGTTTCTATGGCTTAACTGCCTGTTCAAAGACCCAATCAGAACACCGTAAGAGGAGATCATTCCAACATGGTTCAAACTCAAGAGTTACTACCCACCGTTAAGCCAGAAGAATCTAAGAGCTTTGCAGGTGTCGCTGCAACTGAGCTGAGGCCTTGGGGCTCGTTCACAGTTTTGGAAGAGGGCGCTGGTTACAAAATTAAGCGGATTGAGGTTAAGCCCGGTCATCGTCTGAGCTTGCAGATGCATCACCATCGTAGTGAGCATTGGATCGTTGTTTCTGGTACCGCTAAAGTAACCTGCGGCGAGCAGGAGATTATGCTCTGCACGAATCAGTCTACCTATGTGCCTGCCTGCACTAACCATCGCCTAGAAAACTCTGGCGTAATTCCGCTAGTACTCATCGAAGTTCAAAACGGTGAGTACTTAGGTGAAGATGACATTACTCGCTTCCAGGATGACTACGCCCGCAGTTCTGACCGGTAGGTAGTTCTGCTCAACAGGCAGTTCTAACCAGTAGGTTCAAAGTTGGGTATTACTGAGCATCTGTTAAAAAAAGGAGCACTACAGTGCTCCTTTTTTAGTTGAGTGGAACCTAACAGCAGTTAAAGTTATTCTGTGGCTTATCTATCTACTGTTGGCTTCTATTGTTGGCTTCTATAGCCAATCAACTCGTGGCCAATCAACTCGTGGCCAATCAACTCGTGGCCAATCAACTCGTGGCCATGCAACCTCTGGCCATGAAACCTCTGGCCAAATCAATGCAATGCTTATCGATTTAGCTTGATCCCTCTGGCTACTCATATCTTCATGATTCAGCTTACGTCTGCTGCCTACCAAGAAATCAACCGTTTGCGCATCAGGGCAAATCAGCCAAGCGCGCTGTGCCGATTGGATTTGCAGCCTAGCAGCTGTGCTCAGTGGTCATATTTGCTCTCCTTGGATACCGTTGTCGCCGAGGATGACGAGGCATATTGTTATGAAGGCGATCAGGGCTGCGAACTAAGGCTGTTGGTAAAGCGCGATCGCCTCGACTACATCCGCAATCTCAAAATCGATTTTTCCGAAGATTTGATGGGGGGAGCCTTTCGTTTCGATAATCCTTTAGCGACTGAAAGCTGTCGCTGTGGATATGCATTTGCCATCCGCTAGTCCCTGCTAGTCTCTATTTTTCCTGATTCGATCAAGTTTTGCCGACTCTATTTACTGCTCCCCTCCTCAGTTCCTCACTTGGCAATTTCAATAACCTTCTTAAAATAAGTTTGACAAGGTCAAAAATAACTTGATAGTATCGGAACTCATGAAAACTTATTTTGCGGAGTAATTACCCCCCGCCCTATATGCCTACGATTCAACAGCTCATTCGCACTGAGCGCTCAAAAGCCACTAAAAAGACGAAGTCTCCGGCGCTGAAAAGCTGCCCTCAGCGTCGTGGCGTCTGCACTCGTGTATACACCACAACGCCTAAAAAGCCCAACTCAGCTTTGAGAAAGGTTGCTAGGGTTCGATTGACATCAGGGTTCGAGGTAACCGCCTACATTCCTGGTATTGGTCACAACTTACAGGAGCATTCTGTGGTTATGATTCGTGGAGGCCGTGTCAAAGACCTCCCTGGCGTTCGTTACCACATTATTCGCGGTACCCTCGACACAGCGGGCGTTAAAGACCGCCGTCAGGGTCGCTCCAAATATGGCGCCAAAAGGCCCAAAGAATAGCCCCACAAACGAATAGGTCAATAGACCTGAAACAAAAGACCTAAGACAATAGACCTAAGAAAAAGCCGTTTGGTTAAATCCATACAGCCTGAAGTCATACATTCTGACAGTTCTGGTGTAGCCTAACTGATCCATAGTCCAGTCGAGTAATGCTGATACTCCTGGTCAACATCTTTTAGGTTCGTTGCGCTTTACACCCCCAAGTCATGGTTAGCAATTCACAGGGTTAATCGTCCCGATTAATCCGGGGGCTTAAGTCATCGCTGCCAACCTTTGGGGTTGTGGCAGTTAGTGATTGCCAAGCCCTATGAAGAGAGCAAGCCACAGACTTAAAGACAAGCTAATCTTTTTGTCACTCATCCATTTCTCAAACATCACTCGCACAAGGTTAAAGCCTAATGTCACGCCGTTCAGCTGCGCAAAAGCGCACGGTTCCCGCCGATTCTGTCTATAACAGCCGTTTAGTGAGCATGATGTCTCGTCGCATTATGCTCAGTGGTAAAAAGTCTGTCGCCAACAAAATTCTCTATGGTGCCTTCAAGATTATTGAAGAGCGCACGGGTAGTGAGCCCCTTGAAATATTTGAGCAGGCTGTTCGTAATACAACGCCCCTTGTAGAGGTCAAAGCCCGCCGAGTAGGGGGTGCTACCTATCAGGTGCCAATGGAAGTTCGCTCTGAGCGGGGTACGGCCCTATCTCTTCGTTGGTTGACTCAGTTTTCTCGTTCTCGCGGCGGGCGCACCATGGCAATGAAATTGGCCAATGAGCTCATTGACGCTGCTAACGAGACGGGTGGCGCGGTCCGTAAGCGCGAAGAAACCCATCGGATGGCTGAAGCGAACAAAGCCTTTGCTCACTATCGTTACTAGAATCGGTCTCAACCTTGTCTTAAATCGGCTTCTTAAATCGGCTTAAGCTTTAGTGGTGTGTTATCCGAACTAGCGCACCACTAAACGGGCGAGTAATTTTTCGAATTATCTTTTTATAATAGTTAGGCTTGTAGGATCTGTTGTCACTAGGATCTGTTGTCACTGCGGCTAGCTAACAGGAGGTCATTGTGGCCCGTAACATTCCCATAGAAAAGATCAGAAATATTGGGATTGCTGCGCATATTGATGCTGGCAAAACCACAACGACTGAGCGAATTTTGTTCTACTCAGGTGTTGTCCATAAAATCGGTGAAGTCCACGACGGAAATGCTGTGACCGATTGGATGGAGCAAGAGAAAGAGCGGGGCATTACAATTACAGCTGCTGCAATTTCTACGACGTGGAACGACCATCAAATCAATATTATTGATACCCCTGGTCACGTAGACTTCACTATTGAGGTGGAGCGCTCAATGCGTGTGCTGGATGGCGTTGTTGCTGTTTTTTGTTCGGTAGGCGGTGTGCAGCCTCAGTCTGAGACGGTCTGGCGACAAGCAGACCGATACAAGGTGCCGCGTATCGCCTTTGTTAACAAGATGGATCGGACTGGCGCGAACTTTTTTAAAGTTTATGAGCAGGTGCGGGATCGATTGAGGGCCAAAGCTGTCCCCCTCCAGATTCCTATTGGCGCTGAAGATAAGTTCGAAGGCGTGATTGATTTGGTGCAGATGAAGGCGCACATTTACACCAACGACTTAGGGACAGACATTAAAGTCTCTGATATTCCTGAGGGGATGATGGCAGTGGCGCAGGAGTATCGCACTATTTTGGTGGAGGCGATCGCTGAAGCGGACGATGCTCTGATGGAGCGCTACCTCGAAGGCGAAGAAATATCTTCCGAAGCTCTGATGGCAGGCATTCGAAAAGCTACTATTCATGACAAAATGGTGCCAATGCTGTGTGGCTCAGCCTTCAAGAACAAGGGTGTACAGCTCTTGCTAGATGCTGTGGTAGACTACCTGCCCTCACCACCCGAAGTTCCTGCTATTCAAGGCATTCTGCCAAATGGGGAAACGGGTACTCGTCAGGCCAGAGACGATGAGCCAGCCGCCGCGCTGGCGTTTAAAATCATGGCTGATCCCTATGGTCGTCTTACCTTTATTCGTGTGTACTCAGGTGTTTTAAAAAAAGGCAGCTATGTTTACAACGCCACTAAAGACAAGAAAGAGCGCATTTCGCGGCTGATTATCTTAAAGGCTGACGACCGCATTGAAGTGGACGAGATGCGAGCAGGTGACTTGGGCGCTGCACTAGGCTTTAAAGATACCTTTACAGGTGATACCATTTGCGATGCCGATGCACCCATTGTGCTGGAGTCGCTCTACATTCCTGAGCCAGTTATCTCGGTAGCGGTTGAGCCTAAGACCAAGCAAGACATGGAGAAGCTTTCAAAGGCACTCCAGTCGCTTTCTGAAGAAGATCCTACCTTCCGGGTGAGTATCAACCCAGAAACCAATCAAACCGTGATTGCGGGCATGGGTGAGCTTCATTTGGATATACTGGTCAATCGCATGCTACGCGAGTTTAAGGTAGAGGCAAACATTGGTGCCCCTCAAGTTGCCTATCGCGAAACGGTGCTCAAGTCTGCGAATGCAGAAGGCAAATTCATTCGGCAAAGTGGCGGCAAGGGCCAGTTTGGCCATGTCGTTATTGAGCTAGAGCCTGCTGAAGAGGGCTCAGGTTTTGAGTTTGTCAGTAAAATTGTAGGAGGAGCCATTCCAAAAGAATTTATTAGCCCAGCTGAGCAAGGCATGAAAGAGGCTTGCGAATCTGGTATTCTAGCCGGATATCCATTAATTGATGTAAAGGTTACATTGGTGGATGGTTCTTATCACGACGTTGACTCCTCGGAGATGGCATTCAAAATTGCTGGCTCTATGGCAGTCAAGGAAGCAGTGATGAAAGCTTCTCCGGTTCTTTTGGAACCCATGATGAAGGTCGAAGTGGAGGCTCCAGAAGACTTCCTCGGTGACGTGATGGGAGATCTTAACTCTCGTCGTGGTCAAATCGAGGGGATGGGCTCAGAGGAGGGTGTCACCAAAGTTACCGCTAAGGTGCCTTTGGCTGAGATGTTCGGTTACGCAACCGACATTCGCTCAAAGACCCAGGGAAGAGGCTCCTTCTCTATGGAGTTCAGTCAGTACGAGGAAGTTCCGCGTAACGTGGCTGAGGCGATAATCGCCAGAAACAAAGGGAACGCATAGTTAGTTTTAGGAACACACAAGAAAAATTCATGGCACGCGAAAAATTTGAAAGAAGCAAACCCCACGTTAACATTGGCACAATTGGCCATGTTGACCACGGTAAGACCACTTTGACGGCGGCTATCACCATGACCCTTGCGGCGAGTGGTAGTGGTAAAGCTCAGCGCTACGATGAAATCGACGCAGCGCCTGAAGAAAAAGCTCGCGGTATTACTATCAATACGGCTCACGTAGAGTATGAGACCGAAGCTCGTCACTACGCTCACGTGGATTGCCCTGGCCATGCTGACTATGTGAAGAACATGATCACGGGCGCGGCGCAAATGGATGGCGCGATTTTGGTGGTCTCTGCGGCTGACGGTCCTATGCCCCAAACGCGTGAGCATATTTTGCTAGCGGGTCAGGTCGGCGTTCCTAACATCGTTGTGTTTTTGAACAAGCAGGATCAGGTAGACGACGAAGAACTGCTTGAGCTAGTCGAACTAGAGGTTCGTGAATTACTCAGTTCTTACGATTTCCCAGGTGATGATATTCCGATCACAGCGGGTTCTGCACTCAAAGCGGTTGAAAAGCTGATTGCTGATCCTAAAACTGCTCGGGGTTCTGATGAGTGGGTGGATAAAATCCATGCGCTCATGGATGAAGTAGATGCTTATATCCCCACGCCTGAGCGTGAGGTAGACAAGCCCTTCTTGATGGCAGTTGAAGATGTATTTTCGATTACGGGTCGAGGTACGGTTGCGACTGGTCGGATTGAGCGGGGTGTAGTTAAGGTCGGCGAAACTGTTGAACTAGTCGGTATTCGTGATACTAAGAGCACTACGGTAACGGGTGTGGAGATGTTCCAAAAGACTTTGGACTCTGGTATGGCAGGGGATAACGTGGGCGTATTGCTTCGCGGTCTTCAAAAAGAAGACATTGAGCGTGGCATGGTGCTGGCTAAGCCCAAGAGCATCACGCCCCATACTGAGTTTGAGTCTGAGGTGTATGTGCTGAACAAGGAAGAAGGTGGCCGTCATACGCCGTTTTTCCCTGGCTACAAGCCTCAGTTCTACGTGCGTACAACTGATGTAACTGGTTCTATTGAGAGCTTTACGGCTGATGACGGTAGCGAAGCTGAAATGGTGATGCCGGGCGATCGCATCAAAATGAACGTTAAGCTCATCAACCCGATTGCGATTGAGCAAGGCATGCGCTTTGCAATTCGTGAAGGTGGCCGCACAGTGGGTGCGGGCGTTGTTTCTAAAATCACTAAATAGGTGATGGGTAAATAACGATAGATTCTATAGGTCCGTAAGTACATGGCACACTATGCACTTACGGACCCTTGAAATCAAAAAAAAGAAATCAAAAAACATAGCCTGAAGGCCATGTTTGCTTGAACCTAGAAAACTAAACATTCGCGCCTAAATCAGAGCGCTTAATTCTCAATGGCTACTACTATTCAACAGCAGAAGATCCGCATCCGCCTCAAAGCATTTGATCGCCGCTTACTGGATACCTCTTGCGAAAAAATTGTCGATACTGCCAACCGCACGAACGCCACAGCCGTTGGCCCAATTCCTTTGCCGACTAAGCGTAAAATTTACTGTGTGTTGCGATCGCCCCACGTAGACAAAGACTCTCGTGAGCATTTTGAAACCCGCACACATCGCCGCATCATCGATATCTATCAGCCTTCTTCTAAAACCATTGATGCCCTAATGAAGCTTGATTTGCCTGCTGGTGTAGACATTGAAGTTAAGCTCTAGTCAATAGATTTTGGTTTTGAGATTTTAAGGCTCTCCATGAGGAGGGCCTTTGTCGTTAGCGACTTAGAGAGGCTGGTGTTTGTGTAAACGCTTGATCCCAGCCTGGTTTCTTCGCTAGCAGGTGATAGAAAGGGTGCGTTAGAATATAAGCAGCATCTAAGAACCTGAGCCTTTCAACTGCGCAGATGCTTTAGCCTTACTCTGGACATAATGGATTTCTACTCTTCGGTTGCCGTTCGCGAACTTCCCCTATTTCCGTTGCCCGAACTCGTACTCTTTCCAGGACGGCGGCTACCTCTCAATATCTTTGAGCTTCGCTATCGGATGATGATGAATACCATTCTTCAAGGCGATCGCCGCTTCGGAGTGCTGATGGTTGATCCGACATCGGGCGAAGTTGCCAAAGTCGGATGCTGTGCGGAAGTCCTTCACTATCAACGAATGTCCGATGACCGTATGAAAATTACGACGCTCGGCCAACAGCGTTTTCGAGTGCTGGACTATGTTCGTGAGACGCCCTACCATGTTGGCCTAGTTGAGTGGATTGAAGACGAGCCGGTTGAGGAAAGCCTAGAGCCCTTGGCTAGTCAGGTAGATAGCCTGCTAAGAGATGTGGTTAGACTCTCTGCTAAGCTCACCAGCCAGAATATTGACTTTCCTGAAAATATCCCAGAGCTGCCTTTAGAGCTTTCATATTGGGTGGCTAGCACGCTATACGGCGTTTCGCTTGAACAACAGTCACTGTTAGAGATGCAAAATACATCCAGTCGGCTAGAGCGCGAGGCTGAGATTTTGACCTCTACTCGTAATAATTTAGCTGCTAGAACCGCGCTTAAAGATGTTTTGGAATAGCTGCTGTCTGTACTGGGATCGCAAGATTTATCAGGATTTATAGCACCTTTTCAATAGTCGTTAGATTGTAGCTGCCGAAGAGTTTCAATTTTTGGGTGTGTATTTGCAGCAACTCTAAGGCCGTTTGGGTGGTTTGTTCATCGGCGCTTGCTTCGATATCGACAAAGAAAATATATTCGCCGAGTAGCCGCTTCGTGGGGCGTGATTCAATCCGGCTCATATTGATGTTAAGGGCTGAAAAGAGCTGTAATGGCTTGAGTAGGGCGCCTGGCTCGTTGCTATTTAGGCTAAAGGCAAGCGAGGTGTATTGGCCGCTAGTGGCGGCGGCTTGCCCTAGCACCCAGAATCGGGTGTAGTTATCTGGATAGTCATTGATCGGATGTGCCAGCACAGGTAGGTTATACATTTTGGCTCCCCAGTTAGAGGCGATCGCGCCAACGGCCGAATTTTCTTTCACATAGGGCAGCGGTTCTGCTGTGGAGCTGGTATTTACCAGATTGACATTGGGTAGATGCTCGGCGAGCCAACGCTGGCATTGGGACAGCGCCTGCGGGTGAGAGTAGACTGTTTTAATCTCGCTAAGCTGGCTGGCTTTGGAAATGAGTGCGTGCTGTACGGGTAGCGTAAACGCCTGCTGAATTTGAAGCTTTTCGCTCTCCCACAGTGTGTCTAAGGTGAAGGTAACGCCGCCGCCAATCGAATTTTCGACAGGAACCACACAAAAGTCTGCTTCTTGCTGGGCGATCGCATTGATCGCCTGCGTAATTGTAGAATATCCCTTGAGCTCCGTAGACTGCGTCTTTAAACTGTCTGCATAAGTAGCTGCCGCAAATTCTGAAAAGGTGCCGCTAGGGCCTAAATGAGCAATTAAAACTGACATAAAAATACGAACCCAGTTTTACGAATATATCGTTGAACAAACCGATATGTAAGCAAATCGATATAAGAATGCTAGGGTTAGCTTATACGCTTTTCATTTCATTTCACCTGCCGCTATGCTTCGCTTCAGCGCTTCTCAATCGGTGACTATTTCGGTCCCACCTCAGCCGCTGTCTATTCAATCCTATTTAAGTGAAGTCAACCGTCTGGTCTATGCCTTGGTGGATGAGCAGCAAGTAGAAGTGCTTAATCCTAACCTATTTAGAGTGAAAGTCCGGCCTATTAGGTTTGTGGGGCTATCACTACAGCCAGTATGTGATATTAAAGTCTGGCTAGACGAAGGAACCGTTCGGCTCAGTTCCGATCAGTGCTACCTAGAAGGGCATAAATCGTTTAACGATAAGTTTTCGATCAATATGCAGGGCTATTTAGTGGTTCAGCCAACTTCAAAAGGATCGCAGCTGCGAGGACAGGCTAATTTAGGACTCGGCGTAGATTTGCCTCAGGCAATGCGTTTTACTCCTAAACCGCTGCTAGAAAAAACAGGCAATAGTTTGCTTAACGGAATTTTGATCACCTTAAAACAGCGAATGATGCGTCAGCTGATCAAAAACTATTCTGCCTGGGCTACCTCTTCTTCTGCTGTTCAGCTTTCTCGCTTGCCTTAAGCGAGGTCTTGCGGTTCAGCGTTCTAAGGTGATTTTTTGACTGATTTTTTTGACTGATTTTTTTGACTGATACGGCCTAGTAGATACTGACTGATTGTTAGGTTTCACTACTTATAGGTTTTACTACTTATAGGTTTCACTTGGCAGCTCCGAAAAGATTTTCTATGCTGCCGGCATATGCCTAAATGGGTGATGCCAGCTAAATGTTTGGCACTGCCATAGCCCTTATTAGAGGCAAGATCGTAACCCGGATATCGGTTATCCAGTCGGACGATGAGGGCGTCGCGCCACACTTTGGCAACAATGCTGGCCGCTGCGATCGCCAGCTCTTTTTGGTCGCCTTTGATTATAGTTTGTTGGGCGATTACTAGCCCTGGCACCCGTTGATTGCCATCTACCAAGCATAGCTGTGGCACAGGTCGTAGCTGTGCCACAGCCCGACGCATGGCTAGTAAAGATGCCTGAAGAATATTGATCCTATCAATTTCGTAAACCGAAGCTAACCCAAGCGAACAGTAAGAAACCTGACGAATCTGATGTGCTAGCTGCTGACGTTTCACAGGCGATAGCTTTTTGCTGTCAGTGACGCCAGCGGCTGCTAGTGATGCGATCGCTGATGCTGGCAAAATAATAGCAGCTGCTACAACCGGCCCAAACAGGGCTCCTCTCCCCACCTCGTCAACGCCAGCAACTTGCTCGGAGCACAAGCTGCTGTATAAATTGTTCACTTCAATCTATTTACTTAAGTTTATAGTCTAATCACTGGCTGAGGAGCGACGACGGCGGCGGCGGACGACAGGCGCTTCTGGCTCAACTTCTGGCTCAACTTCTGTCGCTGACTTCGCTGATGCCTCTGTCTCTGAAGTGCCTTTACTGGAAGTACTTACAGCACCTCTACTGGATTGATTCATCACAGGCTTAGAGAAGCCAACCGCGGGCTCCTCGTCCGTCAGCGGGTTCGAAGAAGACATCGGCGATCCTATTGGGTCTACTGCGGAAGATACGGACCCTGTTAGGGTCTCTTCTGTCTTCACAGCACGGTGATTACTAGAACGTCTACGTCTTCGTATGGGCGCAGCTCTGCCACTAGCGTTATCGTTGGGTTGCCCACTGGCTATCCCATTGGCTGAATTATGTACGGAATCTACCTCTTCTGAAGCCACTGTCTGACTTGAGGTGTCTGCATAGTGGTCTACATCATCGTCATCTTCGTTTCCTTCAGCGTCATCCGACTCGTCTTTTAGCCCAGCGCGCTTAGCTTCTGTCTGTACAGGCGTTTGGATAATGCGCTTATTTGAAACCTCTGCCTCCGCCTGAGCCTTCAACGATGCCATAAAGGTTTCAGCTTCTCCCGGTAAGACAACCGAAACAATCGTATTTTGAGGATTTTCAGCGGTTTTCTCGCTATACACTAGCGGAGAAAGTCCCATAACCGCGTAAATGCGCTGCTCTTCTGGCGGCATTTCGACGGCAATCATTTCAGGCGGTTCTTCTGGCTTGCGGCGACCACTGCGAGTCCGTTTATTGCGAGTCGTCGGTTCTGTATTGGCGGTATCCTTTTCATCTGACTGGAGAACCACTTTTTCTTCGGTGTCGGGAAGATCAAGGCGATTATCTACAACAGACCTATTTACATCGCCTCTCTCAGTCCGCTCATGTCGATTTCGACGCTGGCTATGACCTAAATCATCTACTTCTTTTAGGTTAGGCACCGGGCTTACTGGGCCTGTTTTAATGCTTCGTGAAGGCTGCTTTTCTGTGCCTCGACGACGACGACGGCGATTGCCTCTACCGTTTTTATCCTGATAGTTAGGATGATTTAACAGATCTAACTCTTGTAGCTCTGAAGGGGCATCAAAACTAGCCGCCCTATCTTCTTTTGCCAGAGGACGACTAGAGAAGCTTTGCACAGGAGAACTGTATCCCTGCGGACGGATTGTGCCGCCCGACAGGGCTTCTGCATGACCAGGAGCTTCCGATGGTAAATGGGCTAAGTGGCCTAGTCCACCGCAGGTAGGGCAGGTTTGGCCAAATAGCTCATAGATATTTTGGCCCTGCCGCTTGCGGGTGAGTTCCACGAGTCCCAACTCAGAGAGCTGCGAAATTTGTGGGCGGGATTTATCGGAGCGCAGGGACATGCCAAATTGCTCTAGAACCTGCATCTGATCGCGACGCGATTCCATATCGATAAAATCGACAACAATAACCCCCGCGATATTTCGCAGTTTCAACTGCCTCGCAATTTCGATAGCGGCTTCACAGTTCGTCCACAGTACTGTTTCTCGGGCGGTAGATGAGCGAGTGAACGAGCCGGAGTTTACGTCAATGACTGTTAACGCTTCGGTTGGCTCAATGATGATATATCCACCAGAAGGCAAATCTACTCTAGGCTTGAGTGCTTCGCGAATCGCAGCGTTGACGCGAAAATACTCAAGAATATGCGTTGATTCACGGTGATGATCGATTAAAATTCCAACTGGAATACGTCCATCGCTCCAACTAGATAGATGCTGTTTGGTTCTTTCATAACCGCCTGCGGTGTCAGTTACAATCCGATTGACGTCGTCACTGTACACATCTCGCAACACCCGCTGAATAAAGTCGTCATCCCGGTTTAGTAGGGAGGGAGGACGCGTATTCATGGCCTCTTGCTGAATACTCTCCCAGCGCTTTTGCAAGGCTTCCAAATCTTCGATGATGGCATCTTCAGAAACGCTTTCGGCTTCTGTTCTGATAAGCAGGCCCATGCCAGGTGGCTTAATTAAGATGCCTAAGGCTCTGAGTCGGTTGCGCTCTGCTTCGTTACGAATTCGTCGCGATAGGTTAACTCCTTTGCTGTAGGGCATGAGCACTAAATATCGCCCAGGCAGTGTGACCTTACCAGTGAGCCTTGGCCCTTTGTTGCCAGTTGGCTCTTTCATAATTTGAACGAGCACTTTTTGGCGAGGCGCTAACAGCTCAGTTATCGAACCTGCCATGCGCTTTAGCCTGAGCGGCCCTAAATCATCAGCATGCATGAAGCCATTTTTATCACTGTCGCCAATGTTTACAAAGGCGGCGTTGATACCCGGTAAAATGTTCTCCACCGTGCCGAGATAAATATCTCCGACTTGATGGCTACCGGTGGCAACGATAATTTCTTGGATCTGATCTTCTGAGAAGACGGCAGCAATACGATGCTGCTCTGCAATAACAATCTGCTTAGGCATTCAATATTCCTCTGAAGCTCGCCCGCAACTGCCTTTGTTTTAAGGCTTGGCTGCTAACGAGTCCTTGAGTCGTAGGTAAAAAAAGTAACAAAAAAACGAATGTCGCGAAAATGAGTGTTTTGAAAAGTCCTGGCCGTGGAACTGGTAAGGGACTGTAATTTTGGCTGCAATCTTGTAGTCGGGAGCTGGCGCCCTCAATTGGGGTTGCTATCAACAAAGGTAAACCCTTAGTGAACGATTCATAAAAATGTCAAAAGCACCGTCTTCAGCACCGAACCTATCAATAACGCCTGTAAATAGTTATTCAGGCTAGGAGTGTCCGGGCAGTTTGCTAGAAGGCCCGAATTTTGGGTGTGAGTTTGAAAGGTCTAGGCAATACAGAGCATTTGAGTAAACCATGACAAGGGGAATAATCTCTCCCAAATTTAGGTTTGCCAACCGGCTCATCGGTTTGTTCATTACAAGATAACGAGAGAGTTGAGAGGGCGTTGAGTATGTTCAAAACAAAAAGCTGTGGTCGTGGAATCCCTCAACAATTTATCAAGAACTATTCGAACTGTTAAACTCAAACCTTTAGCTAGAACTAGCTCAGAATAATATTCACAAAAAGCTGGCTGTAAATATTTTCGTTGCTAGAAACCGGTACGCTGAACTAGGCCAGACGTTATTGCTCAAACATATTGCTTTAGAGATTTGTCTCAAAACTTCTAATGCAACAGCTTGATCTAACTAATTTTCGTTAGTTCTTTGCTGTTCTTGGCTCTTTCTTAGCTTTTAATGAACTAGCCTTTTGTGAAGCGTAGCTTCCTCTCGATACTGGCTTCTTGCCAGTACTGGCTTTCTCGTGAAATAGCTTCCTTTGGAATGCTTCCGCAGGCTGCTTTTCTTAAGCCTTACACACTGGCTGACTTCTAGGCAAGGTGTGATTGCCGAACCGTAACCGCCTAACTCCTTATAAAGCCTGATGGTAAGCCCTATTTGGCGCTATGACAAGTTCAATAGTGAGCTGTCACTAACATCTACGCTAATAATCAGCGCGGATGCTGGCTTGCCTTATAAAAGTAGCTTTCTGTGGCTGTATTATAACGCCAGAAGAGCTTTTAACATGGTTGCCTATACAAAATTTTAATTTGACTAATAATTGAACCGATAGTTTGCTTTAGTTTGCTTTGGGTTTCATGCCAAAAAGGCCACAAATGCAAACCCCCAGCGTTAGAAAAAGGCTGGGGGTTACTTGTTGGATGTTGTTGGGTTTTAAGAGGCAGAGGCTGTAGACAGAGAGCGTTTGCGCCGAACTGGACTCTGCTTAGCGCTGTTGCCGTTGTCGTCAGGGCTGTCAGTGACTGAACTTCCTTCTCTCAATGCGCTGCTTGCTGCACTAGCGGCGGTTCCGTCAAAATGCTGGAGCATCAGAACGGTCACGGGATACTGTTTGGGCAGTTCGCGGCGGACAAAGCGGCGCATGTCTTCTTCTAGTCTGGACTGTAGTCCTTCCCAGTTTACGCTGGGGCGATCGCTATTAGGATTTTCAACCACCTCTTTCCATCGTTCGCTCAGCGATTTTTTCACTGTAATAATTGCACCGCGCTCCCACTGTTCTTGGGTTTTGACGGTCACTACGCCACGTAAATTAATCGCAGGATCGCCTAGTAGTTTGCCCTTCCCATCTACTGTGGCCGAAACGGTAATAATCCCATCTTCAGCCAGTTGCTGACGCTCTTTGAGAACCCCGCGCTCTACAATACCGGTGCGCGAAGCATCGACTAGCTCAATGCCTGCGGTCACTTTACCGTCCACCTGCATACTGGTAGACGTGAGCTTAATGACATCGCCATTATTGACAATCGCTGCATTACCTTCTGCAACGCCTAGCTGGTGGGCCATCTCAGCATGCTTAACTAGCATGCGGTGCTCACCGTGGACTGGAATAAAGAACTTAGGCCGAGTTAGCGCCAGCATGAGTTTGTGATCTTCTTGATAGCCATGACCCGACACGTGAAGGCCTTTCTGCTTGCCGTACATTACTCGGGCACCTTGCTGCATCAGCTTGTCAATGGTGCCAACAACGCTGATGGTGTTACCCGGAATGGGGTTAGAGGAGAAGATAACTGTGTCACCCTGCTGGATTTTGATTTGACGATGAGAACGATTGGCAATTCGGGTTAGGGCTGCCATAGGCTCCCCTTGAGAGCCTGTCGTGAGGATCATTGCTTTTTCGTCAGGGCACTGTTTAAGCATGTTGAGTGGCTTAAATAGGCTATCAGGTGCGTTGATATAGCCTAAGTTGCGAGCATGGGAGATCACATTGAGCATGGATCTACCCACAACGAACACATCGCGTTTGTGCTTTTGTGCTAGCTCTAGCAGCATGCTGACTCGATGAACTGAGGAGGCAAAGGTCGTGACAAATAGGCGTCCTTTGGCGTCGTTGAATTCCCGATCTAAGTTGGGAAATACCGCCCGCTCGGAAGGAGTGTTTCCTGGAATTTCGGCATTAGTGGAGTCGCTAATTAGGCACAGTACGCCTTTTTCTCCATATTCAGCGATTTTTTGAAAGTCAAAGAACTCGCCGTCTACAGGGGTGTGATCGACTTTAAAGTCGCCACTATGAATGATAGTCCCCACGGGTGTTTCAATCGCCATGGTGAAGCTGTCGGCCATGGAGTGCGTGTTGCGGATGTATTGGGCTTTGAAATGCTTGCCAAACTGAACGATATCGCGAGGGCCTACGCTGTGGAGTTTTGTGCGATCGCTCACGCCTGCTTCTTCGAGCTTGCCCTGTAGCAGCGCCATAGCTAAGCGGGGGCCATGAATCACCGGAATATTGAACTGTTTGAGGTGAAAGGCAATTCCACCGATGTGGTCTTCATGACCATGCGTGACGATCATGCCTTTGATTTTGTGCTGGTTTTGTTTGAGGTAGGTAATATCTGGTAGGACGATATTGACCCCATGCATGCCCTCTGTCGGGAATGAAAGCCCAGCATCTAGCAAAACGATTTCGTCGTCATACTCAAAAACGCAGGTATTTTTTCCGATTTCATGCAGTCCACCCAATGGAATAATTTTGAGTGCTTTTTCTTGCTGACTTGCGCTGCTGCTTTGAGTGCCTCTCGCACTTCTAGCTTGGCTCGTTCTGCTTCTGCTAGGGCCATTGTTCTGGCTGTCTTTAGTGCTGTTTCTGGGGGTGGGATTGCTGTTGTTGTCGGTTGTACTTCTACTCATGTAGATTCCTTTTTATACGAGTTGTAATGTTGAAAAACTTGAATGTGAAAACTTAAATTTGAATTTAAGAAAGCTTGGCATCGGAGCATTTTTCTGGCTCAAGACGGTCTGTATCGGTTGACCGCTTTTGATGGCCGCTCTGAACGTAATCGATCCGTGTCAAACGATTTTTATGCTGCAACTTTTATGCGGCGAGGATGCCTGTGATGTAGTTTTGGGGGACTGCTCATAAAGGGTGATATAGACAATTTAAGTGGAGATAGGCCTACTTTTTCTTAACCTACTTTTCCTCAATTTATTGGCTCAATTTATTAGATAGATAGGTTAAACCCACTTATAAAAGGACAGCCCAAGGGACAGTAGAGGTAAAAGAATAGTAGAGGAATAGATTTGGTTAGAGAGATAGAGGTCTGGGGAAAGGTTAGATTTTATAAATTTTATAGAGGGAATAGGTTTTGGTAATGGGTTTCTTGATTTTGGGTAAATAGATTTCTTGACGGAGCCCTGAATGAACAACTGATCTAACTAAACAGCCTGGTTTTACAAAGAAGTTAAAAAAGCAGTATGTCATCTGCCTATATAGCTATTTCAAGCGATTGCGGTAGGTTTGGTTTGTGTGGGCTTAGCGATTGTGCGGCTATTGAGAGCCCTGGAAAACGCTTTGAACGTTGAGACTTCTCAGGAGAAGGGTTTCTCTGAAAATAAAATGCACTGACTCTATCATCTCGTCTATGAAGGTTAAGTCTAGTGACCTCGTTGCCTCTTTGTGTCCTGGCGGTGTTTCTTCTTTCAGTGTTTCTTCTTTCAGTGTTTCTTTAGTTTGTTTCCTTTCAGCGACTGATAAGTAATAGATATTAGTTTCGGCGGGCTTAGAATCTAAGGGCAGCCAGTCATGTTATAGAAGACTGTTGCGGCATCGAAACTATCTTTATATATATATCTTTCAGCTATATATATTTTCAGCTAGGCCTGCTTAAAGCCAGTTATCACTCTAGTCTACTGTCAGCATACCTAATTCTAACAGTGTGGTTCTTACCCTCTGTTTTAGTTCAGACGATCCTTCGCATAGTGGTGGCCGGCAGTTACCGACTTTCCAACCCTGAAGTTCTAGTGCAATCTTTAAAGGAATGGGGCTAGTGACTGAAAACAGAACCTTAAACAGAGGAACCAATCGAAGGTGTAAGGCAGTGGCCTCACCGACTTGACCAGTTTGGTAGGCGCGAACCATTTTTTGTAGCAAGTTCCCTGCCAAATGACTTGTTACGCTCACAACTCCTACAGCGCCTATTGATAGCATCGGGAGTGTTAGAGAATCGTCTCCAGAGTAAATCTCGAAGTCGTTAGGACATAGCCTGCTAATTTCGCTGACTTGATCAAGATTCCCACTTGCTTCTTTGATAGCGACGATATTGGGGATGGCTGCTAGCTGGACGACGGTCTCAGGCAGCAGGTTACAGCTAGTACGCCCAGGTACATTGTAGAGCATGATGGGTAAATCAGGGACGGCTTTGGCGATCGCGCTAAAGTGACCAGCCAATCCTGCCTGAGGGGGCTTGTTGTAATAAGGGACAACCTGCAAAGACCCATCTAGTCCTAATTTCGCAGCCTTTTGAGTCGCTTCAATGGCCTCTTGTGTACTGTTAGAGCCTGTCCCTGCCAAAATTTTTGCCTTTCCACCGACAGCACTTTTCACGGCTTTAAAGAGGTCGTACTCTTCATCCCAGGTGAGGGCGGGCGATTCACCTGTTGTCCCACATACTGCGATCGTGTCTGTACCATGATCCGTTAGGTAGTTCGCCAGCTTCTCAGCCTCTGGATAGTTGACCCCTCCAGAGGGTAGAAAAGGGGTTGCCATCGCGGTCAATACTCGGCCAAATCTAGGCTCGGTTTCTAACCCATCTGCCTTTTGAAATCCATCTAAGGTAGACGTGGGAATATCAGCGCTAGTCATACTCATTGCCTGCTAATTTCGGCCTTTTGGTTTCCGGACTGGTCATAGTTTGATTCCCAATTATCGACCTATGCAGCGACGGGCGACTTGAGCTTAAGCCATTGCTTACTGACGACAAGCTCTGCGATTTGGACTGCATTGAGTGCAGCCCCTTTGCGAATCTGGTCACCGCACAACCATAGCTCCAGCCCAGATGGATGAGATAGATCTTGCCGAATTCGGCCAACTAATACATCGTTTTCTCCGCTGGCATCTATTGGCATCGGAAAATAGTTGGCATTCCAGTCTTCTACGAGCTGAACGCCCTGTGCCTGTTCAATGGCTTCTCTGGCTTCGGCCACATCGAACGGCTGTTCAAACTCTATATTGATAGCTTCCGAATGAGCTCTGAGAACGGGAACCCGAATGCAGGTCGCTGAAATTCTAAGATCGGGCAGGTTGAAAATTTTGCGGGTCTCGTTGACCATTTTCATTTCTTCCTCGCAGTAGCCCTGTTCGTTAATGGGCGTGTTGTGCGGGAATAAGTTGAAAGCTAGTGGATATGGAAAGCTCTCGGTCAGTGGTTTCTCCCCGTTTAAAATGGCTTGGGCCTGCTGTTTAACCTCTGCCATGGCCCTTGCCCCAGCGCCGCTAGCGGACTGATAAGTCGCGACAATGATTCGCTTGATGGGCTGAACTCGCTGAAGGGGCCATAGCGCCACGCTCATCAAAATAGTGGTGCAATTTGGATTAGCAATAATGCCCTGATGACTTTCGGCGGCTTCAGGGTTAACTTCTGGCACGACTAGCGGAACTCGGCTATCCATTCTAAAGGCGCTGGAGTTATCGATCATTAATGCGCCCGCTTCAATGATGGTGGTTGCCCATTGTTTAGAGGTTGAGCCCCCTGCCGAAGCGAGGACGATATCAATTCCTTTGAAGGCTTCTGCGCTGACGGCTTCGACTGCGATCGCCTGTCCCTTAAAGTTAATTTTACTCCCCGCTGAACGAGGAGACGCCAATAACTTCAACGACTTCAGCGGGAAATCGCGTTCTTCTAGCAGCTGAAGAAGCTCAGTCCCCACTGCTCCAGTCGCCCCTAAAATGGCCACGTTGTAAGAATCAGGCAAGTTAAACATCCTCCTGCTTAAGTCACACAGCTTAAAATTACATAACGATGAAAATTATATAGTTTCTGCTTCTGCAATCACTATACATCAAGTGAAACGGCCCCTTTGGGGGGACTTCGCTGTTTTCTTTCCGATTTCGTTGAGAGAGATAAATTCCAGTAGAGATCTTGAGTTTATTTAGAATCAATATAATGGGGTGTATGATGTCTTACTGCAATGCATGACTCACTTTATCGTCTTATCCGTACCAGCTAGACGTTGTCCCAATTGTCTTGAAATTCTGATCGGATTTGGTTTATGTCAGCAGTGTGTGGCACTGTGAGATCTGATCACCAAAGTATTTGTCCAAACCAGATTTGTATATGAAAGTTACCCAGGAAAATTTGCCCGATAGTCAAGTCGGACTGGAAATAGAAGTTCCCGCAGAACTCACTAAGCAGAGTTATGAGAAGGTTTTGCGCGACTATATGAAGTCGGCTAATGTCCCTGGATTTCGTAAAGGCAAAGTCCCGCGTCAGATTTTGGTTCAGCGCATCGGAGCTCTACAGCTTAAAGCCGCCGCACTAGAGGACCTCCTGCAAAAAACGATCGAGCAGGCGGTGAAGCAGGAAAAAATAGAAGCACTAGGAAACTATCAGCTGCGTTCAGATTTTGAAAAACTGCTAGGCGAATACGAGCCAGGTGCCGCAATTACAATTTCTGCCTCCGTAGATGTCCCGCCTAGAGTGACGGTGAGCGAGTACAAAGGGCTATCCGTAAAAGCTGAAGAGATCAAGCCTGTTGAAGGTCGAGTCGATGAAACGCTAGAGAGCTACCGCGAGAATTTAGCGACTCTGGTGCCAGTAGAAGACAGAGCCGCTCAGGAAGGTGATGTGGCCGTCGTTGACTTTGTCGGTAAGGCTGAAAATGCGGAAGGGGAGCTAGAAGCCTTTGAAGGTGGTAGCGCCGAAGATTTTCAAGTTGAAATTAAGACGGGGCGCTTTATTCCTGGCTTTGTCGAAGGCATCATTGGCATGGCGCTAGAGGAGCAAAAAGAGGTAGAAGTCACTTTCCCTAAAGACTATCCTCAGGCAGAGCTAGCCGGTAAACCCTCCACCTTTAGCATCACGCTTAAAGAGCTAAAGGAAAAAGAGCTGCCTGATATTGACGATGACTTTGCTGAAGAGGTGAGCGAATTTGAAACGCTTGAGGAACTGCGAAAATCGCTAGAAGAGCGTTACCAAAAGGAAGCGGCTGACGCTACCGAGAGCAACATTGAGCAGGCATTGCTTGATGAACTTGTCACCCATGTTCAAGCCGAAATCCCAGATACGTTAGTGAAGCGTGAGGTTGACTTTATCGTGAACCAAACGGCGATGCAGCTGAGTCGGCAGGGTATTGACTTGAGTAAAATCCTGACGAAGGAACTGGTCGATGGTATGCGCAGCAATGCTCGGCCAGAGGCGATTGAGCGACTAAAACGAACCCTGGCCCTAGGCGAGATTGCCAAGCAAGAAGCAATTGGGGTGGAAGAAGCTGAGATTAAGGCGCGCGCCGAAGAAATGATGGCTAAGGTGGAGAATCCTAGTCAGGTCGATCCGGGTCGTCTGAATGAGGTGGTCAAGGAAGATCTGATGAAAGAGAAGATTTTGACCTGGCTGAAGGAAAATTCGGAGGTTGAACTGGTGCCTGAAGGATCGCTTGCGCCTGCGGAGCCTGAGGCGTCTGAAGAATCTTTAGAGGAATCAGAATTCTCAGAGGAATCTGAAGTTTTAGAAGACGATGATGAGGCTACGGCAGTTGAGGTTGAGGTGGTCAGCGACGGCAAGTAGTCGTTAATCTTTCTTCGAGAGGGGCTCTGATGCTATATCAAAGGCGATGCCTTTGCATGTTTGTCTCTTCATGTCGGGCTTTTCATGGTCTGCTCTAAAGGCTTCCTGAAAGGACAGGGCATTGCTCTTGGAGGGAAAGCTTATGGTTAAGGAATGTCGAAAATAGATTGATTCGTTACAGTGGTATCGCATCTTTGCGCTTGAGTTCGGGCTCGGATGCGGTACATTAAGCACGTATATAGGCAGCTGTTTCATTTTTATGGATACATCGATTTTTCAGGGAAGTGCTCAAAACGTAGTTCCTATGGTGATTGAGCAGTCAGGACGAGGTGAACGGGCCTTTGATATTTACTCTCGGCTACTGCGCGAGCGCATCATCTTTTTGGGGACGCCTGTGATGGATGATGTGGCCGATTCTATTGTGGCCCAACTGCTGTTTTTAGATGCTGAGGATCCCGAAAAGGATGTGCAGCTGTACATTAACTCTCCCGGTGGGTCAGTAACTGCAGGCATGGCTATTTATGACACCATGCAGCAGATTCGTCCGGATGTGGTGACGATTTGCTTTGGGTTAGCAGCAAGCATGGGCGCGTTTTTGCTCTCGGGTGGCGCTAAGGGAAAGCGGATGTCTTTACCTAGCTCCAGAATTATGATCCATCAGCCTTCAGGTGGCGCACAAGGGCAGTCGGCTGATATCGAAATTCAAGCTAAAGAAATTTTGTATCTGAAGAAGCGTTTGAATGAAATGCTCGCAGAGCACACAGGTCAGGACTTGGCGCGGATTGAGGCAGATACGGAGCGAGACTTCTTTATGTCTGCTGAGGAAGCCATGACCTACGGCTTAATCGATCAAGTGGTGACCAGAGAAAAGCTGGCTGAAACTAAGCTGACTGCAGTAGGGTAAGGGTTATGTCTAAGTATGACTCGCATTTGAAGTGTTCTTTTTGTGGTAAGTCACAGGAGCAGGTTCGTAAGCTCATTGCAGGCCCTGGCGTTTATGTCTGTGATGAGTGCGTTGATCTCTGCAATGAAATCTTAGACGAGGAGTTGTTTGACTCTAATTCCTCTGTGGCTGCGCCGGCTCCTCGCCGTGAGCAGTCGCCAGAGCGTCGGCGCAAGTCGCCTTCGCCGATTTCACTGAATCAAATTCCTAAGCCACGCGAGATTAAAGCTTATTTAGACGAACATGTGATTGGCCAAGATGAGGCTAAGAAGGTGTTGTCGGTAGCGGTGTATAACCACTACAAACGTTTGAGCTTTATCAATGCCGATACGGTTGATGGTGAAGATGAAGATATTGAGCTGCAAAAGTCGAATATTTTGCTAATTGGGCCGACGGGCTGTGGTAAAACGCTGCTAGCGCAGACGCTGGCGACCATTTTAGAAGTGCCGTTTGCGGTTGCAGATGCGACGACGTTGACCGAAGCCGGCTATGTGGGTGAGGATGTTGAAAATATTTTGCTGCGATTGCTACAGGTCGCGGATTTAGATGTAGACGAAGCCCAGCGCGGCATTATTTATATTGACGAAATAGATAAAATTGCGCGCAAGAGCGAGAACCCTTCAATTACTCGGGATGTGTCGGGCGAAGGTGTTCAGCAGGCGCTGCTAAAAATGCTGGAGGGCACGATTGCTAATGTACCGCCGCAAGGTGGACGTAAGCATCCTTACCAGGACTGCATTCAAATTGATACGAGTAATATTTTGTTCGTATGCGGTGGGGCTTTTGTCGGGCTTGACAAGATTGTGGAGCAGCGTATTGGCAAGAAGTCTATGGGCTTTGTGCAGCCAGGACAGGAGCAGGATGCTGAAAAAAAGGCTACCCAAACGCTGAAGCATTTGGTGGCTGATGACATTGTTAAGTTTGGGATGATTCCTGAGTTTATCGGGCGAATTCCGGCGATTTCAATTGTAGAGCCGCTGGATGAAAAGACGCTGGTTTCGATTTTGACTGAGCCTAAGAATGCTTTGGTGAAGCAGTTTAAAAAGCTGATGCGGATGGATAATGTGGAGCTTGAGTTTCAGCCTGAGGCGATTAAGGCGATCGCAAAGGAAGCCTACAATCGCAAGACGGGCGCTCGTGCCCTCCGCAGTATCATTGAAGAAATTATGCTAGACGTTATGTACGAGTTGCCGTCTCGGGACGATGTAAAGCGCTGTGTGCTGACGCGCGAGATGGTAGAAAACCGTTCTACGGCTGAGCTGTTAGTTCATCCTTCTTCAATGCCTGAGCCCGAGTCTGCCTGATGTGAGTGAAGTCTAATCTTTGCAGTGTAAGCTTTGCGTTATAAGCTTTGTATCGCGGGCTTTGTATTAGGGATTGCATTACCAGCGGCTGGCTTTTTATCATTTCTGGTAAATGCAAGATTGTTGAGAATTCTACAGGGCAATTAGCTTCATGTCTTACATTAGCGTCAACGGCGTTGATCACTATTACCAATGGATTTCTACACAAGACCATCCCGGTAATGACTTAAAGCCGGTGATGGTTTTTTTACATGGGTGGGCGGGCTCTGCTCGTTACTGGGAGTCTACCGCTGAGGCGATTAAGGATGAGTATGACTGTTTGCTGTACGACATGAGGGGGTTTGGGCGATCGCACGCGCCTACCCCAGAAGTGATCGCTGCCGATCCATCGCTTAGCTCACTAGAAAGCTTTGCCGAAGATCTGGTCAGTTTACTAAATGCGTTGAGCTTGACTCAGCCCATTTACATGAATGCTCATTCCTTGGGAGGGACAGTCGGTCTTTACTTTTTAGACCGTTACCCAGAGCGAGTAAAAAAGGCAATTTTGACCTGCAATGGCAGCTTCCCTTACCAAAAATGGGCTTTTGAAGCGTTTTATTTTTTTGGTGCGTATGTTGTCGCCTTTCGTCCTAAGTGGCTGGGCCAAATTCCCCTAGCCCCTCAGATGTTTATGTCCCGTTTCTTGAAGCAGACCATTCCCTTAGCTGAGAAACAGGCATTCCTCAATGACTTTTTGATGGCCGACGGGCCCACCTCTATAGGCACGCTAAAAGCTGCAGTGAGCAAGCATGCCACTGAAGTAATGCCGGTTGCCTTTGCAAACCTTCAGGTTCCAACTTTAATGATTTCGGGCGAGTATGACAAGATTACACCGGCCAAATTAGGCAGAGAGGCTGCCAGCATCAGTGAGCAAATGCAGTATGTGCTAATGCCGAACACGGCTCACTTTCCAATGCTAGAAGATGCTGAGAATTATCTACGGATTACTCGTGCCTTTTTGACTGAAGCTGAGCAACCGGTTGGTGTCTCAGCCTAGTCCTAACCTAGCCTCCCCACCTAGCCTTGGCCTAGCTAGTCATTAATCCCTAGTTCAATGTCTTCAACATATCGGTTGTAGGGCGTGGTTCTTTCGCGTGAATAGTTTAAAGATTCTCTTCGGGCAATTTGGCGGTTGAGATCCTCTAACTTGCCTTGTACGCTGCCGATTATGCTGTGCTCAGTTAGCAGTGAGACCAAATATTGGTTGAGGTCAACGCCCTCTTGTTCGGCGCCTTCTGCAAGTTTGCGATGTAGGCTCTTAGGCATTTTTAAGAGCGCTTCGCCGCTGTACTGGGTTTCATGGGCTGCTTCATTGCTTGAGGCTTCGGCGGCTGGCATAGATTGGGTCGTTTTTAGGTTGCTCATTACGTGGATACTACGTCTAATGTTTGTGAGGGTCATATTCAAAGAACGCTTAAAAGAATGCCTCATGACTCTCACTTCTGTATTGGTTAATACACAATTCTTTAGTCGCTAGTGCCTTAGGGCTTTTTTCTAAGCGCTACTGATTTTTGGCTTATGCGAGGCTTGCGGCGCTCACCAAATAGGCAGATTTTTTCTTCACAGGCTTCTACTTTTCGGGATGTCCGTAATCAGGGACATTCGCTAGGCCTGTTTTAATTATTTTGAAGGTATCTCGTTTGCTAAGTAGTGCCACAAGATACGGGTTTAAATTTTATGCTTTCTCGTTTTGCATTTTCTGCAAGGCTGTGATGGAGATACTGTGCATTCTCAGCATTGTTCGGCACTTACAATACTAAATTCCCCTGTCCTGTTACGGGACAAGGGAATTTGGCTAATATTTTGCTAATTCAGATTTGTCGTTTAGCTGAAGCTAATCTAACCCAAGTTCACGCTTGAGCAGTCCGATGGACTTTTCGCCGATGTAGTTTTCGCAGCGAATGATTTCCGGGGGGCGGATGATGTCGTTGCGGGCGGCGAGGAGGGCTTCTTTGATGGCGGGGTAGCTAGCGGTGTCTAGGGCGACGATGGTTTGGGCGCTGCGGACGACGGCGCTGAGCTTTTGGGTGTCTTCGGTTTGGGCGGTCATGACGAGGATGTCGTCACCGCGCAGACTGTAAGAGAGAACTTCGGCAATGCGGATGATGCCGGTGCTGAGGCTGACAAGTCCTAGGCAGGTGTCTTTGGGTAGGTTTTTGAGCAGTTCGCGCTCTTTGGCATAGTCGTAAATGTCGATGGGGATGACTCGAACGGATTTGGGGGCTGCGATCGCCTCCGCTTCATTAATGAAGTAACGACTCGTTACCACCGTTCCCGACCGCGTTTGGGCTAGCACCTGATCTAGCTCTTCCAACGGCACTAGCTGCACGGGAATTTTTAATGCCTGCTCTAGCTCGCGCACCATCAGCTCGCCTGCGCCATCTTCTTTTTGAATGGTGACGAGTACTCGGGCACTACAGCGTAGCCGCCAGTCTACCTCAGTCATAAACAGCTCACGGGCCTGATGCAAAGAGCAGCCCTGACGCAGGAGCTCATCTAGGCTGTTTTCTACCAGTTCCTGAGCTTTGGGAAACTTATCGAGCAACGGCGAACCGGGCTTAACAATTTCTGTAGTGCCCTCGGCTCGCACGTAAATACCCGAACCCGGCATCGCTTCTACCACACCGGCATCTTCTAGCTGGCGGTATACCTTGCTAATCGTATTGCGGTGCAAACCCGTTTGCATCGCTAACTGGCGCGTACTGGGTAAGCGGTATCCGGGCGGATATTGACGAGAGGCTATGGCAAACCAAATTTGGTCATAAAGTTGTGTGGATGCCGGTATTTCGCTGTCTGTTTGAATATGGAATTGAACCACGGCTGCGTGCCTCCCACTTGGCAAGGTTGGCTAGGTCAGGCACTGACAATCACTGTACTTATGACGTTTGACGTTGACCCAACGGAATTCTAATACAATTTGTCTTCTGCTAGTCGTTCCTAAGCGGCTTCCTAATTTAAAGATGCCTGCTTATACGACTCTTTTAGAGGTTAGTCGGGAATCTACCGTTCGTGGGAAGTGATTTTATTTTTTTAGGGCCTGCTTAACTATTCTTGATGATAACTGGGTGTTTTTGCCTGGGTTTGCAGATGATTAGGCTCTGTTTGTGAGGCGTTTCATGCTGCTCAGTTAAAAATCACCAATAACCCGATATATTTAAAAGCTACGTATATATCGACATAGATAATGTTTTCAGCAGAAGATTTTGCAAAAGCCCTGGAACAGCAAGACTATCAGTTTGAACGGGGCAGCGTAGTCACCGGTAAAGTGGAAACGCATGAGTCTGATGGAGCCTATGTTGATATCGGTGGCAAGTCGGCGGCGTTTTTGCCCACTAAAGAAGCTTCTTTGGAGTCGAACGTTGATTTAGAAGAAGTTCTGCCCATTGGCACTGAACGTAAATTTTTGATTATTAAAGACCAAGATGCCAATGGTCAGATGGTGATTTCTATCCGAGCGATGGAAATTAAAGCGCTGTGGGATAAGCTCCAAGAGCGCCAGGAAAATGGTGATGTGATAGAAGTAACGGTTTCTGGCAGCAACAAGGGTGGCGTTACCGCTGATGTGAGCGGATTACGCGCATTTATCCCCCGGTCTCATTTGGCCAGACGAGTAGAAGATCTCGATACGCTTATGGGCCAGACTATCAACGTGGCCTTTTTAGAAGTGAACCCAGAGACGAACAAGCTGCTGCTCTCCGAGCGCGTGGCAGCGCGTTCGGCGGCGATGAGTCATTTGAATAAGGGTGAGTTGATTGAAGGGACGATTGCGTCGCTAAAACCGTTTGGCGCCTTTGTCGATTTTGGCGGCGCTTCGGGGTTGCTGCATATTAAGCAAATTAGTAAAAGCTATGTATCTGCTTTGGGGGATGTCTTTAAAGTGGGCGACCTGGTTAAGGCTGTGGTGCTTAATATAGATGATGAACGGGGTCGGATTGCGCTCTCTACTCAGGTGCTAGAAAAGTATCCTGGTGAGATGTTGAAAGACAAGGCCACGATCATGGCTGAAGCCGAAGAGCGAGCCAAGAACCTATCTAAGTCGGTGTCGGAAGGCGATAATAACTAAATCAACTAAACTTATGGGCACTGTTTGGGAGCTGGATTTTTATTCCAGACCAATTTTAGATGACAGGCAAAAAAAACGCTGGGAGATACTGATTTGCGAGGGATTGCAGTCGGTAGATGACGATCCGGCGCAGCTGTTTCGCTACAGTAAATTTGTCTCTAACAGCGAGGTGAATTCTGATCAGCTCAAGGCTGCGATAGAGGAGGCGATCGCGCAGACCAAAGAGCCCCCTACCCGCGTCCGCTACTTCCGCTACCAAATGCAGAACATGATTAAGCGAGCCTGTGAAGAAACAGGCTTGCTGCCCTACCCTAGCCGTCGCACCTTAGCTTTGCAGCAATGGTTAGAGGATCGTCGCGAAAATGTATATCCCCACGAACCAGGCTACAAGGCGGGGAATTCGCCTTCTGTGTCTAGCCCCTTAGAAGTTGTCAATCCTTTGCCGGATGCGCTGTTGGGGCAAAAGTGGGCTTTGGTTAGCCTGCCTGCTAAAGACTTTGCCGACATGAGCGAATGGGATGTGGGCTTTGGTGAGTCGTTTCCATTGAGTGTGACAGGCACCGCGCCTGATACTCAGATTCCAGGATTTATTATTTACTCCAATCGAGCCACGCCTTTGGCGGCCTGGATGTCTGGCTTGGAAATTGCCAGCGTTCGCGCGGGTAAAGAAGAGTCTAGTAACTATGTGTCGCAAAACACGGCGACGGCTCGGCTGCTAATGGATACCGGTACGATTGATACCTGGCTACTGGCTGATTTGGTAGGGCCAGAAACGCAGGCAGAAGGGGAGCGGTTTGAGCAGGCTAAGCAAGCGGCGGCGGGTGTCCATTTCATTGCGGTACAAGATAGCCCCGATTCGGAATCTTTTGCGGGGCTGTGGCTGATGCAGTCACGGGAGTTTGGCTAATGGAGGTGACTCAATGAGGCTGAATCAAAGCTGGGTGAAATCGGCGTTGATGTATGGACTCTTGGGGGGGATTGCGATCGCCATGCTTCTCCCACTCCTCTGGCAAGTGAGCACCGCCTTCAAAGCACCCACTGAGAACCTCTTTCAGTTTCCGCCTCAGTTTTTGCCCCAGTCTCCCACCTTGAGTAATTTCAAATCGGTCTGGCAAAACAACCCCTTTGGCCGCTACTTTTTTAACAGCACGCTCATCGCTGTTGTTACCGTCGTTTTAAATTTATTGCTGTGCTCCCTAGCGGCCTATCCCTTAGCAAGACTGAACTTTAAGGGGCGAGAAGTCATTTTCTCCGTCATTGTCTCAACGATTTTGATCCCTTTCCAAATCGTGATGATTCCGCTGTATATTCTCACCGTGCGGCTCGGACTCACCAACAGCTACCTGGGCGTCATTTTTCCGTTTATTGCCTCAGCTTTTGGGATTTTTTTGATGCGCCAGGCGTTTCAGTCGGTTCCTAAAGAGCTAGAAGAAGCTGCCCGTATGGATGGCTGTAGTGAGCTGGGCATTTGGTGGCATATCATGCTGCCTTCGGTGCGTCCGGCGTTAGTAACACTGGCAATTTTTGTATTTGTCGGCTCGTGGAGCGAATTTCTCTGGCCGCTTTTAATTCTCGATCAGCTAGAGAGCTACACTTTGCCCCTGGGTGTCGCTAGGCTCGCTGGGCTTAATCCTGATGAACGCTTGACTTCGGCAGGTGCGGTGATTTCAATTGTGCCGGTGATTGTGCTCTTTTTATTGGCGCAGCGCTACATAATGCCGTCTGAAGCGGGCAGCGGCGTAAAAGGCTGACCTGGGTTGCCGGGCTTGGAGTATAGCAACACAGCTAAACCCATTACTAAACAACGGGCCGAGTGGCTTATAGCATCGGAATGCATTGAGCATTGGAATGCATCCGCATGCCGCTATATTACTCGCTACTATTAAAAACAGTTAAATAAAACAGGACTATAGCCCAGCTATGAAAATTGCCGTTACGGGTGCGACCGGGTTTGTGGGGTCTCGCTTGGTTGCTCGCCTTGTAGACGAAAGCCATGAAGTAAAAGTGCTGACTCGCCAGGTAGAAAAGGCGCGTAAGGTTTTTGCTGCAAGTAAGTTTAAGCCTGTCGAGTTTGTAGCTTACGAGCCTACAGAGTCGGGCGAGTGGCAGGCTGCTATTTCAAGCTGTGATGGCGTGGTTAATTTGGCGGGTGAGCCGATTTCGGAGCGCTGGTCGGCTGAGCGCAAAAAGCGAATTATTGATAGCCGCAAGGTTGGGACGCAAAAGCTGGTAGAGGCGATCGCTAACTCTGCGCAAAAGCCCGCTGTTTTGGTCAGCAGCTCTGCGATTGGTTATTACGGTACCAGCGAAACCGCAGAATTTTTTGAAACGAGCGAACCGGTTGAACAGGATTTTCTTTCTCAGGTGTGTCAGGCCTGGGAAACCGAAGCCAATAAAGCTAAAGAGATGGGCGTTCGCACGGTGATTATTCGCACTGGCATTGTGTTGGGCGACGGCGGTGCCATTGGCAAAATGATTACGCCTTTTAAGCTCTATGCGGGTGGCCCTATCGGCAGCGGTCGCCAGTGGTTTTCCTGGATTCATATTGACGATTTGGTCAACCTTTATCTCAAGGCATTGCTAGACTCGTCCATGCATGGGGTGTATAACGGCACTGCGCCGGAGCCTGTGCGGATGAAGGATTTGGCTGATACTTTAGGTTCGGTGATGGATCGCCCTTCGTGGTTGCCCGTTCCTGACTTTGCGATTGAAGCGCTGTTAGGGGATGGCGCAGTTGTGGTGCTCAAAGGGCAAAAGGTTTTGCCGGAGCGAACTCAGGCGGCGGGTTTTTCATACGAGTATTCAGAGGCTAGAGAAGCCTTGAAAGATGTTGTGAAAAAAATCGGCTGATGATGTCTCGCATTTGACAGCGGTGAGGCGCTTTGGATTGGATTCTACAGGGGGCCTTAGGGCTCGCTGCATGAGTTTATAAATTGCCGAGCAATGCTGGTTGTTCGGTTTGCGGCTGTCTCTTGGGCTCCCCAGTGCAGATGGACGTAAGAGGCGTGAAGGTTATTTTTTTGGTATCCTTCTTGCTGTAGAGCGCCTTTTTCGCCCCAATAGCGTTGAGTGTGGTAAGCCGGTGCGACTAGCGATTCCACGATGCCGGATCGGTGAAATTCATGTCCGGTGATGACTTGTCCTTTTTTTAAGAGCGGGCCATTTTGAAGTGCTTCAGCGGTTCGATAGCCTAGGGCTAGCTTGCTACCCATCTTTACAGTCTGAGGAATACTGCCCACCATCGGCCATGATTTGCCTTCAAAATCAATGAGTGTATTGCTTAAGTACATGAGTCCGCCACACTCTGCATAGGTAGGGATGCCTTGCGCGATCGCCTCCCTTACGGCTTCTATCATCGGCATATTTTCACTGAGCTGCCCGGCAAATACCTCGGGGAATCCGCCGCCAAAATATAGACCGTCGGCTGCCGGCAGTGCCTGGTCGCTCATTGGACTCCAGAAAATGAGTTCTGCACCCTGTGCCTTAAGAATTTCAAAGTTGTCTGGGTAGTAAAAGTTAAAGGCGGCATCATGGGCGATCGCAATCCTGACCTTTTGCTCATCTTTGATCTGTGATTCTTGGATCTGCGATCCGGCCGGAATAGGTGGCAGGACAGTTTCGCCTAGTAACGGTGCCAACTGCCTCCAATCAAAACATTTTTCACCAAGCACGGCTAGGCGCTCAGCAATTTGTTGAAAGCCTTGAATTTCTCCGGTGGGTACTAGCCCCAAGTGACGATCGGGCAGCTGAATGTCTTTTTCTCGTCTGAAGACACCTAAAATCGGCATGTTGATGGCTGCGATCGCTTCTTGTAACAACTGTAGATGGCGATCGCTCCCCACGCGATTCAAAATCACCCCTGCTACGTTCACCCGCGAGTCAAAGCTTCGATAACCCTGAATCAGCGCTGCTAGCGATCGCGACATGCGCCCACAGTCTACCGCTAGCACAACCGGCAGCCCTAACAGCCGCGCAATATGCGCTGTACTTGCCGTATCATCTATCCCGGTTGCACCATCAAACAAACCCATGACGCCTTCGATCACGCTGTAGCGTGCACCTGCGCAATGCTGGCGGTAACTCTGCTGTACATACGCTTCGCTAGTCAGCAGCGGGTCTAAGTTGTAGCAGGGGCGATTGGTCACCGCCGCATGAAACATAGGGTCGATATAATCTGGCCCAACTTTAAAGGATTGAACGGTGTGGCCCCGGTGTTTGATGGCGGCAAGCAGGGCAAGCGTGAGCGTTGTTTTGCCGGTGCCGCTGCGATCGCCCGCCAGAATAATGCCCATAGTCTGGAATGCCTATAGTCTGGAATGCCCATCTTCTGGGATTGTCAATAAAAATATCTAAAAGTTACTTAGCTAATACATGTGCTATTTGATACATGTGATAGATCTATATCACTTTGGTTGTACCCCTCGTCTATGCCACCTATTGGAGCTTCACAACGCAGATATCTTCCAAAAAGTAGCTGGTTATACTTTAGCGGGAGAGGGTCTATCTATGGCGTTTTTTACTTGGCTAGAATGCGAAGAATTCTATGAAACTTTTACGCCACAAGCCAAGTAAGTTGGCGCGTACAAAAGCATCCGCACGCCACTATAAAAGCCGATTGTAATTGAGTTCATGTCCATTCCATATCGTTTATATTTTAACGAAATGACTTTTCAAAATCCTCGTACTCAAAATCTTGACCAGTCGATTGTCAAGTCTGCAACAAGCACTAAAGTTCATAGCGCTAGCCGTCCTTTTGATCGCCGAAAGCTGGTGATTGGCCGAAAGCTAGCGATTCGTCTAACCAGTGGCTTGATGGCATTGGGGCTTAGTTTAGGCTCAGCCTTGCCGACCGTCGCGGCAGATCCCTTTCGGGCCAATACATCAACCGCTACTCATGATATTGGCCCGCTAACTGAACGCGCATTCCAAGCCATCTTTAAAGAGGGCAACTATATTGAGGCAAAAAGGTATTTGGCGGAGGCTCAAACGGCTGAATCTGAGGAGCCGCTGGTTCATGCCATGCTTGCTTCTATGTCTTACCTAAGCGGTGACCTGCCAGCGGTGAATGCAAGTGCGATCGCTACCAAAAACGCAGCTGAAACGCTAAAAGCGGCTGATCCGCTACGGGGGCATTTATACAGCGCAGTCGGCACTTTTTTACAAGGTGCCTACATCCTCAAAACCGAGGGCGTTGCTAAAGGCACACCAGCGGCATTAGGCATGCTACAGCAAGTATTTAGCGAGCTAGATGAAGCAGAAAGCATCAATCCAAGCGACCCTGAACTGAACCTCATCAAAGGTTATATGGATTTGATGTTGGCGGTGAACCTGCCTTTTTCTAATCCAGAGGGTGCTATTTCTCAAATGAGCACTTATGGCAGTCCGGTGTATTTAACGCAGCGCGGGATTGCATTGGGATATCGTGATTTGCAGGAGTATGGCAAGGCGATAGAAGCGGTGGATCAAGCGTTGGCGATCGCGCCTGAGAATCCCGAATTGATCTATCTCAAAGCACAGGTTTTGGCGAAACAAGGTGCCCAGGCAGACAGCACGGCCCTGTTCCAACAAGCGCTCGCCTATGCCGATCAGCTGCCTACTTCTCTGGTCAAGCAAATGACTTGGGAGCGCTGTTTGGCTGAAGGGATTGCCAATGCAGAGCAGTGTAAAGTGCAAAGAAACGCAGCTGAAGGCGCATTCTGAACCCGGATTCTGAACCCGGATTCTGAACCCGCGCCGTTTGCATCACCTGGCATGAAAAAGCTCCATCTGCTTTTTTAAACAAAAAGAGGCTAGATGGAGCTAGAGACGCAGTTAGGAGGTATCTTGCCTAATACCTTATCGACTCCGACGAAAGCGGCCCTAGCTTTTAATAAGTTCTTAATGTAAGCACTAGAAATGTCAGGAAATAGAACCGACTTTTAGGGTTCTAAGCCGGTTTATGGCCGCAGCTAGCTCAAATCGTCGAAATTCAGCGAGATCTCCTGACATAATCGGACGATCCGGCGATAGCCCTGTGGCTAAGCTGTCTAAGCCACCCCGCGCTATATCGCTCATAACGCTGTCAAGAATTTGGCCAAGCGACGTTTTTTCGTCAAAATAATAGCGTTGAGCGTAGAGCATGGCTTGAGCGATCGCTCTCACCTGATTGGTTTCGGCAATTTGTTCAATAGCGCTCAAGTCAATTGGTTCATAACCCAGCATCAGTCCATGTCGATGAACCTTTATTTTGGGCAGTCGATCTGCTTTTCCTGACGGTATGCTCTCTGGCAAAATAGCCCGCTGGTTAATTTTGCCAAAGCCTTGTCCGCCCTCTGTACGGCGCTGCATTGGGTCGGCTTGGGCGATCGCCTTAGCTCTTTGAGTCACCATTCGAGGCTGATAATCTTCCATCGCAATCACCGTATCGGCCACCGAAAAGTAATCGCCGCTACCACCCATGACCAAAATGGTCGAGATGTCATAGTCCTCATAGAGCTGCCGAACTTTGTCTACAAAAGGGGTAATGGGCTCTTTTTCTTTGGCAATGAGTGTCTGCATGTTGCGATCGCGAATCATAAAGTTGGTCGCTGCCGTATCTTCATCAATCAAAATAACCTTGGCCCCTGCGGCGATCGCCTCAACGAGCCCAGCCGCTTGAGAGGTGCTACCGCTCGCATTAGTCGTCGTGAACCAGTCCGACCGGCGGCCTTTCGGCAAATGATCAATAACCGACGAAATATCGACACCCACTACACTACGTCCGTCTTCTGCGCGTAGCTTGACAGCTGCGCTGTGAGTGACCACCTGCTCTCGTCCGTCTCCTGGCACATGATTGTAAATGCCCTGTTCAATGGCTTTGAGTAACGTAGATTTGCCATGATAGCCGCCGCCTACAATCAGGGTTACTCCTGCTGGAATGCCCAGTCCTTTAACCGGGCCACTATGCGGCGTTTGTAGCGTAATGCAGCTATCTGTCTGCGGTTCAGATGATAGGGATTCAATAGGCAGTACAAATGGATCAGCGTCCTGAGTGAGCGATCGCTCATCCACACCGCTACGTCGAGGTAAGCAAGCACCAGCGGCAATAAACGCGACTAATCCGTTCGGTTCCAATTGACTTCTCAGCGCCTCTGCATCCTGAAATGTCTGCACATGCCGTGTTAGCGCTTTTGCCTCTAACGATTTGTACTTCAATCCTTGTGAGACGAGTTGAGGAATAATCTCACACAGCAACTTTGCTGCTGCGTTTCCGGCAATTCGTCTGCCCCAGGCCGGTAGCCCAACTGTCAACCTTGCCTCTATTCCTTCTGTGGTGATCCAAATCGCTGTACGCCTTAGTATGGCTTGGCTTGTGGGTGCGATCGCAATCTCTCCGCTCTTCCCAGATCCGCTTTTTGGGGCTAATACTTGAGCCACTTGAGCGACCTGCCTAGTGAGGTAATCAGCGATCGCTATCTGCGCCGCATAATCAATTAACCAATGGGTCGGAAACTCAGCGACCTGCTGGCTGATCCAAACGCGAATCCGACTCGGCGATGCAAACGGATCGCCCTGCACATAATCAATCGACAATTCAAACTCAGAAAATTCGTAAAGGCCCTTAAGGCTTTTGTATTCTCTATAGCTACGACCTTCTAAGCTTTCTAACCGTTGTCGTAATAGTTGTTGGTTTCCTCTCAACTTAGCTGCCCTCATCTTGCCATCTAGCTACTTTCCCTATCCGTTCATCTGTCCGTTCACCTGCTATTTCTAGGGCATCCGCCTAGTTCATCTGCTGAACCAATCGGTCATATACCTTTATTTCTTTTGTTCAGTGAGCGTCACTCTCATAGTCACTCTAATAACAGATGTGTATAGAGGTTAAGGATCGTTATCTTTAGACGGTGAGCTACTCATAAACGCGATAAAAACAGATATAAGCATTTTTATACAGCATATATGCAGTAAGCGGGAGCATTCGCATGCAACGGAGAGATACAGACAAAAACCTCTTCAAGTAAGCTGTTTTCCCACGCGTTCAATCAATCCGTACACAATCAAATAGTGAGCTAATTTCCATGAACTTCTTAAAAACTTCGCCTTTTATCACTCAGCTATTTAAGGCATCTTTACTCGTCTTTGCGGCTACTGGCGTTGTTTTTCCGGGAGTTAGCAACGCGCAACTCTCTAGTCCCGAGTCTGTTACCGAATCTAGCACTGAATCTGGCAGCGAAGCCATCTCCAGTCGCGCAGCGAGGGCGACGAATCGTACGGTGCTTGCAGATGGCAATTACTTATTCGGGCAATCTCCTAATCCCAACGAACTCGGCTCTGCATATGCCGTGTTTTCAGTAAGGGACAACCAGACCATAGGTGCATTCTATGCGCCGCACTCCTCATTTGATTGCTTCTCTGGCACCCTCTCACCTAACCAGCTGTCGGTTGAAGTGGTTGAAAGCTATACCCAGACCGCCTACCCCTATTCAGTTGCGGTCACGGTGAATGATTCTTTGACCGCTGGAGGAGCAGCCGGTGCTTATACGCTAGAAGGCTTCCAGCGGATTAATAGCTTGAGTGAGAAAGATCTCGAAATCCTAGCTGTTTGTCAGGCAGATCTGGCTCAATAATCAGCTCTAGCGGTCAGCTTTAGCCGAAGGAATTGGTGTTTGCGGGCATAAAAAAACGCTGGAGTGAAGTAGTTTAGCAAATGTGCTAAAACAATTAAGTTTTGTATATTTTAAGATGGTATAGAACCCATTCAAGCAGAGAGTCCATTTTAGTAATTTCATCTAACAATCTCTTGGAATGAGCGCCCTCGACTTGTCCAATAATGGGTACTTTACGGAAAACACTCCATCAATTACGGCTCTCTCTAGTGCCACAACACCCGAGATGCAAGTATATTGACATAAGTAGATAAATAACTTAACGAACGCCAGCGCGACTGGTTAGCGCAAAAAATAGGCCGTCTGATCTGAATGGGTGCTTCCCACTGTCAGTTTCCTACTATCAGTGAGGAGCGGTTAGCAAGCCTAAGGCAGAGCAGCACGTTAAGCCACTAATTCCTTGGTTGAGGTCTCTTCACATATGTTTGAGCATTTTACAAACACAGCAATCGCGGTCATTATGCAGGCGCAAGAGGAGGCCCGGCGACTGGGTCACAATTTTGTTGGCAGCGAACAGTTGCTGCTCGGCATTATTAAAGAAAACACCAGCATTGCCGCCAAAGTGCTAGATGAGTTCGGTATTAATTTAGCGAATGCCCGCACAGAGGTAGAATCGATTATTGGCCGGGGCTCAGGCAATGGCCCTGTCGAAATTCCCTTCACTCCCAAGGTTAAGCAAGTATTCGAGCAAGCTTTTCAAGAAGCTCGAAAGCTGGATCATCCTTATATTGAGCCTGAGCATTTGCTGCTGAGCCTCACTCAAAACTCTGAGAGCGTGGCCTACCGAGTGATTGCGAACTTGGGCGTAGATCCCGATAAGATCCGGGTTCAATTGGTTCGAGTCATTGGTGAAAGTACGCCCGTTTCGTCTGGGCGGGTAAGCAGTACCAGCAAGAAGGAGCGTAAGTCGGACAGTGTGCTTACTGAGTATGGCACTGACTTAACAGCTGTTGCGGCTGAAGGCAAGCTAGATCCTGTTATTGGGCGTCATCAAGAGATTGAGCGTGTTGTTCAGATTTTGGGACGACGCACAAAAAATAATCCTGTTTTGGTGGGTGAGCCCGGTGTGGGTAAGACTGCGATCGCTGAGGGCTTAGCACAGCGCATTGTTAACCAAGATGTGCCTGAGGCTCTGATTGATCGCCGCGTCATCAGTTTGGACATGGGTTTGCTGGTTTCAGGCACTCGCTTCCGAGGCGACTTTGAAGAGCGAATCACTCAGGTGATTGACGAGGTTCGTAAGTCTCAAGATGTCATCCTCGTGATCGATGAAATCCATACTCTAGTGGGTGCGGGTTCCTTGGAAGGGGGCATGGATGCTGCCAACTTACTCAAGCCAGCGCTAGCAAGGGGCGAAATGCAGTGCATCGGTGCGACTACGCTCGATGAGTACCGTAAGTATATTGAGAAAGATGCTGCCCTAGAGCGTCGTTTCCAGCCAGTGACCATCGCGCCGCCTTCCGTTGAAGACACGGTAGAAATCCTCTACGGTCTGCGCAGTCGGTATGAGCAATTCCATCGTTTGAGTATTACGGATGAAGCTGTTGAAGCAGCTGCTACGCTTAGCGATCGCTACATCACCGATCGCCATTTGCCCGATAAGGCGATTGACCTGATTGATGAAGCGGGCTCAAGAGTTCGTCTGCGTTACTCTCGGAGCATTCCGGCGAGTGAACTGCGCACTGAACTGCGTCAGGTTCAAAAAAACATCATTGAAGCCGTTCAACTTCAAAATTTTGACCAAGCAGCCACATTGCGTCAAACAGAGTCGTCTTTGACCCAGCAAATTCAAGACACCCTAGCAGATGATGTGACGATTACAGGCATTCCTAAAGTCAGCGATGAGGACATTGCCGATATCGTCTCTTCATGGACAGGCGTGCCGGTGAATGCTATCACCGAGACGGAATCGGTGATGATGATGCATCTCGAAGATACGCTGCATGAGCGCGTGGTCGGTCAAGACGAAGCAGTCGTTGCCGTTGCTAAGGCAATTCGCCGTGCCCGTGTGGGCTTACGAGGGATGGATAGGCCCATTGCGAGTTTGGTTTTCTCAGGCCCTACAGGCGTTGGCAAAACTGAGTTGGCTAAGGCGTTGGCGAGTTCAGTCTTTGGTTCAGAAGAAGCCATGATCCGTTTGGATATGTCTGAGTTTATGGAATCTCACACGGTTTCTAAACTCATTGGTTCTCCGCCAGGCTTTGTTGGCTATGACGAAGGAGGACAGCTCACCGAAGCAGTTCGCCGTAAGCCTTATAGTGTCATCTTGATGGATGAGATTGAGAAGGCTCACCCCGATGTTTTCAATATCCTGTTGCAGGTGCTAGACGATGGACGTCTGTCAGATTCTAAGGGGCGGGAAGTTAGCTTTAAGAACACACTCATCATCATGACCTCGAACATCGGTTCTAAGGTTATTGAGAAAGGTGGCGGTGGCCTCGGCTTTGAGCTGTCAGACGATGATGGTACAACCAGCCGCTATAACAACATCCGCAACTTGGTCAATGAAGAAATGAAGCAGTTCTTCCGGCCTGAGATGATTAACCGGATTGACGAAATCATCGTCTTCCGTCAGTTGACTAAGGATGAGGTCAAGGAAATTGCTGAGATTCTGCTGAAACAGGTGAGTGTTCGGTTAGGCGATCGCAATCTATCCTTCAAACTGACCGATGCTTTCAAAGATCGGCTGGTAGATGAAGGCTACGATCCGCGCTATGGGGCTCGTCCTATGCGTCGGGCGATCTCTCGCCTAGTTGAAGATCATCTTGCCGAAGCGATTCTCTCCGGTAAGCTCAAAGATGGTGATACCGTTGTCTTCGACATTGATAAAGATGGCGAAATTGTCACCATGCCTGAGCGTGAACCTGCCCTTGCGGGGGTAAGCAAGTAAGGGTAAGCAAGTAGGCGTAAGCAAGTGAGCTTACATCTCAACGATTAGCCTTATCTAATGATTTAGCCGTTATGACACCGGCTAAATCAGTCACATACAAAAGTCCCATCAAAAACCAGAGCCACGGAAATCTTCCGTGGCTTTTTTTCGATCCACTCTCCTGGTCTCGTTCTATGTCTTCTTCAATTGCTCAGAAAAAAGTCATCGTTGTCGGTGCAGGTTGGGCTGGCTTAGGCGCTGCTTACCATCTTTCAAAACAAGGCTATGCTGTTACTCTGCTAGAAGCGGGGGCCTATCCAGGCGGACTTGTCGCCGGGTGGCAAACACCCAAAGGCCGATCGGTAGAAGCAGGCATTCATGGCTTTTGGTATCCCTATCGCAATATTTTCGCGCTGACTGATGAGCTAGGTATTGCGCCTTTCACGCCTTATACCCGATCCTCTCAATACTCACCCGCTGGCCTAGAGGTCGAATCGCCCATTTTTCAACATGAGCCCTACCTCCCCACGCCCCTAGGGACGTTTATTTATACTCGCTTCAAGCGACTTCCCCTGATTGATCGGCTGTCTGCTTTGCCACTTTTGTACGCACTCGTTGACTTCGATAATTCTGACGAAGCCTGGAAACGGTACGACAATATGACAGCCCGCGAGCTGTTTAAGCAGTATGGCGTTTCAGAACGTCTCTATAAAGACTCTTTTGAACCGATGCTGCTGGTGGGGCTATTTGCGCCAGGTGAGCAATGTTCAGCGGCAGCCGCTTTAGGAATGCTGTACTACTTTATCTTGGCGCATCAGCCAGACTTTGATGTGCGCTGGTGTCGCGGTACGGTCGGTGAAATGATTTTTCGACCTTTGACTGAGCAGATTGAAAAGGCTGGCGGAAAAATTTTAGCCAATCATCGCGTCACGGATGTGCGTGTCGGTTCAGATCAGGCAATTGACGCGGTAATTTGTGACGATGAGGTGTTTGAAGCCGATGCGGTGATTTTTTCGGTGGGGATTACCGGCATGAAAAAAATTGTGGGTCAAAGTGAGGTGTTGCGCGATCGCCCCGAATTTCGCAACCTTGCAAACCTAAATGGCATCGATGTCCTTGCTGTCCGCCTATGGTTTGATCGCAAAATCACCATTCCCCTTCCATCCAACGCCTGTTTTGGTTTCCACTCAACCACTGGCTGGACCTTTTTCGATCTCAACGCTCTCCACGACGAGTACAAAAACGAACCGGGTACTGTTGTCGAAGTCGATTACTATCATGCCAATCAGCTACTCAACCTCAGTGATGAGCAAGTCCTCCCGCTAGTTCAAAAAGATCTAGCTGGCTGTATTCCAGCCTTCGGTGGTGCGCAAATCATAGACCATGCCGTTGTTCGCATTCGTCAGGGCGTTAGTCACTTTGCCCCTGGTAGCTACCGCTATTTACTTCCATGCAACACCAGCTTCTCAAATCTCTTCATGAGCGGCGATTGGATTGTGACTCGCCATGGCTCTTGGTCTCAAGAAAAAGCTTACGTTACCGGTTTAGAAGCGGCCAACCGAGTTATTCAGAAGTTAGGTATGGGCCAAAAGGCCAATATCATCCCAATTGTTCCAGACGAACCTCACATCCAGGCCGCTCGGGGAGTGAACCGTACCCTTAGAGAAATAGGCCAACAGCTTCTACCTGATTTCTGGCTTCCCTAGTTTTTCCGACTTTCCTGGTTTTCAGCGTGATGTACAAGTCGATGCATCAGACGCTGATTGTGTTAGAAAGCAATTGAAAATCAACGGAGAGGGGGGGATTCGAACCCCCGTTAGGTGTGACCCTAAAACAGTTTTCGAGACTGCCGCATTCAACCACTCTGCCACCTCTCCACGGTGGTCTTTATCTTACACCTATTTCTCAGCGAATCTAGCGTAGATCCATCTTTGCTAGATTGCTTTGCCGTTGCCCTATAAACAAGGCGATCGCTCCATACACACCATAGCTAGCCACGACCGACCACACGCCAAACCCTTTCATTTCTAATGAATTCCCAGGAATCTGGTTGAAACCTTCAACCAATCCAATGAGGAGATGAATAGGGTAGTAAAGATTAGCCGCGATCGCACTTCCTGTAATCGGCACCAAGGCAGATGCGATCGCGCTAATAAAACCACCCACACTAATCAGTATCACTAACGGCGTCGCTATCCCATTGAGCAAAATGCTGTAAGAAGGCAGCGCTTCAAAATAGTACAGCTGGAGCGGAATCGTCCAAAAGTAGGCTGCCATAGGTACCGCCAACACAGTTGCCACATTCGTTGGTAGCCACTCCAGCACCTTCATTAACCAGGGCACCGTCACAATTAATCCCAGCGTAGCCATAGCACTCAGCTGAAACCCCACATCCCACACCCACTGAGGATTACAAAGCAACATAATGTTCACCGCCATCAGCAAACACCCCAAAGGCTTCACCTTTTGCTGCATCACCAATCCCATCAACGCACCCACCCCCATCACAGAGGCGCGAACCACGCTCGGCTGAAGTCCCGTCAGCCCCACATACATGCCCAATGCTAACAAGGCACATCCAGCTTGCACTCTAGGCTCTTGCGCCCTCAGCATGCCCAACACCAACCCCAACAGCAAAGACACGTGAAACCCAGACGCTGCCAGCGTATGTGCCAGCCCAGCCTGAATGAAATTGTCCCGCACGTCATAAGGCAAATCCACAGCCTTGCGTCCCAGCGTCATAGCACTCAGTAAATTCCCTGCGGGTTCACCCAACCAACGCCCTTGTGCCTTCACAATCCTTTCTCGCAACCGCCACAAAGCCCAACGCGGAGGCTGTTGATCTGGCAAAAACTCTACCCAGTGCGACCGGAACTTAGCAAAACAATGCTGCTTCGCTAAATAATCGCCAAAACTAGACTTGGCAGTCTCCCGAGTATCCTCTACGCTCTCGATCATCCCTTTCAATTCAATCAGTTGTCCGGGATACAGCTTTTGACTAGGTACTAGCGGCGCCGTGACATACACCTTCCCGCTCACTTTTTGAGGTGCTTCCAAACTATTCTCAGTTCCTATTCCTCGTACCATTTCTGCTTCAAAGAAAAAGCGCCCCTTTTTCTGTCGAGTCGTCTGTGGCATTTGCAAAACCCGCCCCAGCAAAACCCGTTCTTGCCGAGACACAAAATGACTAATGTCATTCGCTGCCGGTTGCGGCTCTTTCAAAACGCAGTAGCTAGCCCCTATCAAGCCTACCAATCCCGCTATCCACCATTGCTTTGCGGTTGGTCCCATGCACCACAATCGAGGTAGCAAAAATCCAGCCATCCCGCTCAGCACCAAAACGATACAGCCAGCGACTGACACTGTATTTAGAATCATCGCATCCGTAATTCCAGTTGCTAAGAGCCCAATCAAATAAGCCAAGCTAATCAGCAGCAGTCCCCAAGATGCCATGCTAAATTTCCATTAATTAGGTTCTTTTGTTTAAAGAACCCAACCCAGAGGAGCGACTATCGACTGTTTAGTTGTAATTAGGCACGTCGTATCATCGCAGCTAGCCTTAATCTCCTGTCCGCTCCAGCAAATCCAACCAGTTTTGACAAATCAAATTCGACTGCTCTGGCAAATCCAACCAGCACAAACCAGCTTACAATCGCCTCTGGCTATCATGTTCAAGCGATTCCTATCGCTTTACCCTCAAGCGTGTCCCTAATCACGCCGTGAGTTTTAGCACGCGATCTAGGTTTGCCCCAGTTTTTTTCCTTTCCATACTGTGGTTCATTCCAGCGTTTATAGCTACTTACTTCAACGGCTCTGCTGTAGCAATGGAAATCCTAGTTTTTCCCTCTGCTCCAAATACAGCTGGGCCACTTTCCTCGCTAGCCCACGAACCTGACGAATATAGCGAGTGCGCTCAGTTACAGAAATAACCCCTCGCGCATCCAACAAATTAAATGCATGAGAGCACTTCAGTACATAGTCATAGCTTGGCAGCACCAACTTTTTCTCCATCAGCTGCTCCGCTTCTTGCTGATACAGATCAAACAACTTAAACAGCAGCTCAGAACTCGACGCCTCAAAGTTGTAAGTAGAATTTTCAATCTCCGCCTGCATATATACGTCGCCGTAAGTCAGCTCATCATTCCACCGAATCTTTGCCATCGCATCCACTTCTTGCAGATACATCGTTAGCCGCTCTAACCCGTATGTAATCTCAATCGAGACTGGGCGGCAATCGAGTCCACCACACTGCTGAAAATAAGTGAACTGTGTAACCTCCATTCCATCTAGCCATACTTCCCAACCTACACCCCAAGCCCCGACAGCCGCATCTTCCCAGTTATCTTCTACAAACCGCACATCATGCTCTTCAGGCATAATCCCTAAAGCCCTCAGGGACTCCAGGTATAGATCCTGAATATTGTCAGGCGAGGGCTTAATTAAGACCTGGTACTGAAAATAATGCTGATACCGATTAGGATTTTCGCCATACCGCCCATCCGCAGGCCGCCGACAAGGCTCTACATATGCTACCGACCAAGGCTCCGGCCCAATTGCTCTCAAAAAAGTATGCGGACTCTTGGTCCCTGCACCTTTTTCTGTATCGTAGGGCTGCATTATCAAACACCCCTGATTGGCCCAAAAATCGTTCAGCGTAGCAATGACAGACTGAAAATTCACCGTTCGTTCCCAAATACATTCTCAATACCTTACACAGTGTCCTCCCAAGCGTTAACAAATAGAACCCCTAGAAACCCAAAATTCCAATATCGAGAATTTCATGACAGCTGTAATTTGAGATATGCATAATTCCGCATTGTTAGGCATGTAGCTAACTAATAACGCACAGAAAAGATTAAATACGAAGAATGTCTGGAGTAAACGGAGCTTTTCGCACGAATTTGACTAGCCCGCCTCTCAAGAGATGGATGTTAAGTCGCTCGTAATACAATAAAATCCTTTCATAGCAAGGGATACAAGCAATTTCCACTTTTCTTTTGGAAAACAGTTGACACTATCAACCGAGTATCGCTATATTGATTAAGCGCTGAGGGAGGCGACCGGGAAACCGGCGCTACCGAGGCGAGAGTAGCACCTAGAAATCAGAATAATTTGAAGATAATTTAACGAGAC
>Ga0208979_100113_pt1 | contig 149960 bp, 149 predicted proteins | sample HotLakConsUCCSLE_FD_184738 | JGI IMG/M metagenome (GOLD analysis project Ga0208979, IMG submission 184738) | Hypersaline microbial mat communities from Hot Lake, Washington, USA - Hot Lake Consortium UCC-SLE (SPAdes) | ecosystem: Environmental > Aquatic > Non-marine Saline and Alkaline >... | reverse complement strand
ATGCCGTAGGCTGGCCAAGGACTTCGAGAACCTGTCGCGCAACGCGCTCGCATTCCTCAAACTCGCCTCTATTCGCCTCATGCTGCGAAGGCTCTGTTCAAATTGAATAACTTTCTGGACCGACTCTTATACTTGGATTGACATGTATGGTTGGCTGTGGGATAGTTACTTGTTTATTGTTTAGAATAAATGATACATTTGCATGTATTATTATATGTGGAATGTTTGCGACGTTCCCCATGCTTTTTGAGATATTTTCATATCCATCTATCCGTTTTTTTGTTCCATTAGCGGCATTGCTCGCAATGTTTGGAGTATTGGTTTCAGGAAACATACTCGGAGCAATTTTTGTATTCCTGGCTCTGAACATCTATCAGTCATCCGTCTATCTTTTTATCATAATGACAGTCTATGCTTCTGCAGTGCGGTTTAATAACGGAGGTGGAGTTGTTGCAGTTGCAAGGAGTTTTATTCTCCCAAGAATTGCTCGAGTTCTTGCAGGAGGTATCGCATATGCAGCGCTTTATTTTTTCTTGGCACGCATTGTAAATTTGGGCGGAATGGGGGGGGGAGCGTCTTTCAAGTTTTGTTATGTATTCTTCGGATATTAAAGAGGCTATATCCACGGCAGTTTTGCTTTTTACTGCTACATTGCAATTATTTACGAGTGATTGGCTATTCTTTCCGGCAGTTTCAAAGTACATTTTTTTATTTATAACGATAATTTTGTTGGGGACACTCGCAATACGCCGAAACATGATTGGATTGTGTTTGGTCTTAATTGCACCGCTTTTCATATTTGGGGCTGCCTGGATCATGTACCCAGCCAACAAAATGCTTCAAGAACGTATCCTTTTTTCTTTTGTAGGCGTGTACGCCGGTACTTTTGCTGTCGCCTGGGTCAGTGTCCAAAAATATAGAGGTATTTTGTCTATCCTTGGGATTTTCCTGGTGATCATTTTTGCTTACCAAGCCAACGTATGGCATTTATACATGGACCTTAGAAACCGTGCGGATCTTGACTTAACACGGTCTATCGCTGATGAGATAAAGTCATCACCCGACTTCAAGCCGGGGTTGCCTCTCGTTGTTGTTGGAGTTTTGCAAGACCGCAATTACCTACCATACAGGGTGTTTAATCTACAGCGCGGCAAGATCGGCAACACCATGCTGGCGAGCATGTATACGGCCCCGTGGTCAGCCGATCGCGCCTTGATGTTCTTTGTGGATTTTCGTCGACCGTCCCCCGCTGAAACATCTGCGGCAACCACTGCCGCGCAAAACATGCCTATCTGGCCCGCGACGGGATCTGTTGGAATCCAAGATAACACCATTGTCATACGACTTAAGTAGACTGGCAGGATAATGAAAAAGCCTCTGGTCTGGTGTCATCTGTCATGGTTCATTGGGGCCGTCGAGATTCTGAGTTGATGCGTGGGTGGCGGCAATATAAGGACGGGCGAACTTTTCAGCTATGTAGATCTGGAAGATCGATTTCTGCGCAACCGTCCGCTTCGAGCGATCCGATTGATCGTGAACGAGGCAGTCATGGCATTTTGCGGCGAGTTGTCAGCGTTTTACTCACCGCTCGCGCTGCCTTCGATGCCGCCAGAGCGGCTGCATTCGCGCAAGCTCAGGAGTTTCTTTGAGACGGCGTTTCAGTGAGGAATGTGGAGAGGCTCAGCGCCACTGGTTGGCGAGTTCGCCCCGAGCGGCCTTCTCGGCGGTCTCGAGGATACGCTTTTGCCGTGGGGGCGCGGTCTTTGCGTTGAGGATCCACTCCAGGATTCCACGCCGCGCTGACGGCGGGAAGCCTTCCCAGTTGTCTTTTGCGCCCGGGTGAGCGGAAAACGCCAAGGCCAGATCTTCGGGAAGGTCCAGCCGCGCATCTGCATCGAGCGCGCTCCAGCTTCCGTCAGCCTTTGATCGGCTCACCGCTGACATCCCAGCAGGAGCCATCAGTCCCACTGCGACCAGTTTCTCGACATGTGCCTTGTTGACGGCGGACCAGTTCGACCCCACCTTGCGGGGCGAGAATAGCAGCATCGTGTGAGTCTCGTCACGTTTGCGCGGCAACGAATCGATCCAGCCGAAGCACAAGGCTTCCTCGACCAGGTCGTCGCCGGCGGATTTCTTGCGCCAAACCATCCAGACGCTCCCGGGCTGGCCATGATTGGCTTCAAGCCAGCCGCGCCATGCGGCGCGGCTGTCGACCGGGACCTCCTGGAGCGGCCTTTTCGCCATGGCTGCCCTCACATATTCGTATACACCGGCCCCTCGCCGCCCTGGGGCGGGACCCAGTTGATGTTCTGGTTGGGGTCCTTGATGTCGCAGGTCTTGCAGTGAACGCAGTTCTGGGCGTTGATGACGAAGGTCGGAACGCCGTCGGTTTCCACCCACTCGTAGACGCCCGCCGGGCAGTAGCGGGTGGAGGGGCCGGCATAGACGTCGAGCTCGGAGCTTTTCTGCAGCGCCATGTCCTTGACCTGCAGGTGCACCGGCTGGTCTTCCTCGTGGTTGGTGTTGGACAGGAACACCGAGGAGAGCCGGTCGAAGGTGAGCACGCCATCGGGCCTGGGGTAGTCGATCTTCTTGTGCTGTGAGGCCGGCTCCAGCGAGGCGTAATCGGTCTTGCCGTGCTTCATGGTGCCGAAGGGCGAGATCCCGAACAGCGTGTTGAGCCACATGTCGAGACCGCCGAGCGCCACGCCGCCGACGGTGCCGAGCTTCGACCACAGCGGCTTGACGTTGCGGACCTTCTTGAGGTCCGCGCCGATCTCGGAGCCGCGCCAGGCGGCTTCATAGCTCTCCAGCGTGTCCTGCGCCCGGCCCGCGGCGATGGCTTCGGCCGTGTGTTCGGCGGCGAGGATGCCTGACAGCATGGCATTGTGCGAGCCCTTGATGCGGGCGACATTGACGAAGCCGGCCGAACAGCCGATCAGCGCGCCGCCCGGGAAGGCGAGCTTGGGGACCGACTGCCAGCCGCCTTCGGAAATGGCGCGCGCGCCGTAGCCCAGGCGCTTGCCGCCCTCGAAAGTGGCCGCGATCGCCGGGTGGGTCTTGAAGCGCTGGAATTCCTCGAACGGCGAGACGTAAGGGTTCTTGTAGTTCAAGTGAACAACGAAGCCGACCGCCACCTTGTTGTCCTCGAGATGATAGAGGAACGAGCCGCCGCCGGTCTTGAGATCGAGTGGCCAGCCGAAGGAGTGCTGCACCAGGCCGGGGCGATGGTGCTCGGGCTTGACCTCCCACAATTCCTTCAGCCCGATGCCGTATTTCTGTGGTTCGCTGTCGGCGTCGAGCTCGAAGCGGGCGATCAGCTGCTTGGCGAGCGAGCCGCGCACGCCTTCGCCGATCAGCACGTATTTGCCGAGCAGCGCCATGCCGCGGGCATAGGCGGGGCCCGGTTCGCCGTTGCGCTCGATGCCCATGTCGCCGGTGGCGACGCCGATCACCGCGCCATTCTCATCGGTCAGCACCTCGGTGGCGGCAAAACCCGGATAGATCTCCACGCCCAGCGCCTCGGCGCGGTCGGCCAGCCACTTGGTCACATTGGACAGCGAGACGATGAAATTGCCGTGATTGCCCATCAGCGGCGGCATCATGAAATTGGGAAGCCGCACCGAGCCCGCCGGCCCCAGCACCAGGAAGTGGTCGGCGGTGACCGGCGTCTTGAACGGGTGGTCGGGATCGTCGCGCCAGTCGGGGATAAGCCTGTCGATGCCGATCGGATCGACCACGGCGCCCGAGAGAATGTGGGCGCCGACCTCGCCGCCCTTTTCCAGCACGACGACCGTCAGATCCGGGTTGATCTGCTTCAACCTTATGGCCGAGGAAAGGCCTGCCGGTCCGGCGCCGACGATCACCACGTCAAACTCCATGCTCTCGCGTTCGGCAATCTCAGCAACTTCAGTCATCGGTCTTCCTCATCTCCTGATCAGTCCGGCGCTGGCCCGAGGCCTGATGCTTCAGGCCGTTCCATCACCGGACATCGATGCTCCCTGCAGCCCGGATCGTGGGTTTCAAGGCCCAGGCGCACCAACAGGCCTTGCGGCCGGTTCCTCCTGTCATGGCAAATGACTCGGGCGAAGTCGAGCCGGAATGCGACAGGTTCTGCCTCGTCGCCTATCAAATATTGACGTTCACGTAAACGTCAATCCCTTTGTTGACGAAAGCCGTCAGACCGGGACGATCCGGCGCACGGTCGGCCGGGGCGCCTCAACGATGCGGCGGGGAAAGGCCAGGCGCCACGTTGAGGCGTGCGGATCAGGACTGTTCAGGCTTGAAGGACGCTTCCGAACCGCACGGTGTACGCCCGGGCGCGGCGGCCGTTCTCCGGGCGACGTAGCGGCGCCCTGAAACGGAGACCGCCTCAGCTGACGCGGGCGAACACCGATTGCATGGACAGGATCAGCACCGCGCCGATGATGGTGCCGTTTGCACCGGGCAAGGGCGTCATCCGGCAATTGACGTCGAACATCCGTCCGTCGGCATCGGCGATCTCATAATTGTAGGAGATGTGGGCGCCGTCGAAACACTGGTCGAGGCGCGGCTTGGCGCGTGTCTCAAAGCGTTCCATCTCGATCATTTCGGACAGGTGCCTGCCGATGAAGTCGGACGGCCGCTTCGAGTGAAAATCGGCATTGCGCCTGTTGCAATAGATGTAGCGGTAGTCGAGCCCGATGATCGCCACCCGCTCCTGCAGGCAATCAAGCGCCATTTCCTGCACCGACGGATCATAGCCTTCGCGCAGCGGAACCGCCATCGGCGTGTCATCTGCCGGGATCAGGTCGGCATTCATATCCATGTAGCGCTCGAACAGCGCGGTCATCGCGTCCGTGTAACGCCGGACGCTGCTGCCGTCCTCGCAGTTGCGCTGGGCAAGCCTCCGGAAAAACCCGATCTGTGCGGCAATCTCGCTGCGGCTGTGCACACGCATCCGGAACAGCCGGTCAATCAATTCCTGGATCTGGGCATCGATCCGGTCGACCCTGGCTTCATCCTCGTGATAGGCCGCTGCCACGAGTTCGCTCGCAAGACGTTCAAATTGCTGGATAAGTCCAGACAGCATCTAAACTCCTACTTTCTCGTTCCGGTTCCCGGTCGGGAACGGGGCTTCACAAAAAGATCCAGCACCCCGGCAAAAAGCCAGGCTTTCCCGAACCAGCCTGAGGCTATATTGTTTCATATTCAATAAAAAACGCCAAACGGCGTGGCTTTATGAATGCCCGATACGCTATTCGATACGCGTCATTTGTATCTAAATGGAGCGGTACTTTCAACGATCGCGACGGGACTGGCATCACCGGGACAGCGAAACCTGCCGAGTCCGGCGCCATCATCTGGCTATGATCGATTGGATCCGAGGGACGCCGGCAACCACCATGGCCGCGGCCGTCCGGGGCCGGAGCGCGACTTTTCAGGGCGATTCAGTGCGACGCGCGTTCCGACAGCCTGGCAAGGTCGGGCACTTCCATGTGCCGGTTGTTGCGAATCAGGATCACCCCGTCCTTGCGCAGCTTGGTCATCTGCCGGCTCACGGTCTCGATGGTCAGACCAAGGAAATCGGCGATGTCGGATCGCGTCAGCGGCAGTTCGAAACTGGCTGAATCGGCCTCCGATTCCGGATTGACGTGGGTGGCGATCAGGTAGAGGAAACTCGCAACCTTCTCCGCCGCGGTCTTCCGCCCTAGCGTCAGCATCCAGTCGCGCGCCTCGTCCAGTTCCTTCAAGGTCTGCTCGAGCAGCCTGTGCTCGAGCTCCGGGGTCTCCTTGATCATCCGGTCGATCACGGCCTTGGGAAAGCTGCAGACATTGACGTCCGTCGCCGCATCGGCGGTAATGCCGCTGTCGGAGCGGAACGGACGGCCGAGGAAATCCGGCGCGAATTGCAGTCCGACGATCTGCTGGCGCCCGTCGGCCATCATTTTCGTGAGCTTCACCACGCCGGCAATGATGTTGGCGTAGCTTTTTGATTCCTGGCTTTCGCCGATCAGTTCCGAGCCTGCCTCCACATGCCTGCGGGTCGACTGCTTGTTGAGCGCGATCAGCTGTTCCGGCGAAAGGGCGCCGCAGACACCCCGGTGACGGGCTTCACAGGCCCGGCACAGAATGGGAAGCTCGGAATTGTGGATGTCTTTGCGGTGCGTGTCCATCAGCCCTCGATCCCGCAGCGGCAAGACCCGACTGCGCCGTCAACGCATAGCTGCCTTCTCAATGCGCATCGATGTTCGGCGACAAAGAACAGCGGGGTTTGATCAAAGTCAAGGCGCGAACCGTCAGCCCGGGCATTGTGGGATCTCAGACACGGGAGTTCGGGACATGCAGAAAGAGTTTCTCCGCAAACATGGCGGGCCGGCACCGCGCTACACCAGCTATCCGACAGCCCCGCATTTTCATGCGGGAATCGACGGCGATGTCTACGCCCGCTGGCTGCGCGCGCTCAAGCCGGGACAGACCCTCTCGCTCTATATCCATATCCCCTACTGCGACCGGCTGTGCTGGTTCTGTGGCTGCAACACCAAGCAGACGCTGAAATACGACCCGCTGAAAACCTATGTCGCGGCACTCGAGAACGAGATGGAGACCCTCGCAGGGCTGATCGATCCCGGCTGCCGGGTCACCGCGCTGCATCTGGGCGGCGGGTCCCCGACCATGCTGCGCCCCGACGACATGATCGCGCTGGATACGGCGCTGCGCAGCCGCTTCCGTTTCGATTCCAATGCGGAGATCAGCGTCGAGATGGATCCCAACGACCTCACCGCCGACAAGTATGACGCGCTCGCTGCCATCGGCATGACCCGGGCCTCCATCGGCGTGCAGGATTTCGACGAGACGGTTCAGAAGGCGATCAACCGCGAGCAGACCTTCGAGCAGACCCGCGAAGTCGTCGAGCAGGTCCGGGCCCGCGGCGTCCGTTCGGTCAATTGCGATGTTCTCTACGGCCTGCCCCACCAGACCCGCGCATCCGTGGACCGCACCATCGAACAGGTTCTCACGCTCAAGCCGGACCGGATCGCGCTGTTCGGCTATGCCCATGTCCCGTGGATGAAGACACACCAGAAGATGATCGACGAATCGGTGCTGCCCGATGTCACCGAGCGATTCGCGCAGATGAACCGCGCTTCATCGACGCTGACCATGGCGGGCTACACCGCCATCGGCATCGACCATTTCGCCCTGCCCGCCGACAGCCTGGCGGTCGCCGCCGCCTCGGGCTCGATGCGTCGCAATTTCCAGGGTTATACCAGCGACACCGCCGATGCGCTGATCGGCATGGGGGCCTCCTCCATCGGCCAGCTGCCGCAGGGCTACATCCAGAACCAGCCCTCGACCGGCGAATACCAGCGCCAGGTCAATGCCGGCCGGCTTCCGGTGGTGCGCGGTTTCGAATTGTCGACCGAGGACCGAATCCGCGCCCGCATCATCGAACTTCTGATGTGCGATTTCGCCTTTTCCTTCGCCACCATAAGACACGAATTCGGCGGAGAAGCCGAGAGCATCCTCGATGAAGCCGAGTATCTGGCGACCAGCGATACCGACGGCATGATTTCGTTCAGCGGCGGCCTGTTCCAGATCACGCAGAAGGGCCGGCCCTTCGTGCGGTCCGTGGCATCGGCATTTGACGGCTATTTCGGCACCGGCGCCGCCCGCCATTCCCTTGCGGTCTGACCCCGCCAGCCTTATCTGGCAAGGGCAGTCAGGCCGGTTTGCGGCCTGATCGTTTCCGCGGGTGTGGCCGCGCAATTGTTTCAACCCGACCCGGACCCCCATTGGCAGCGGACGGGCAAACAAGCCATTGGCTTTTGCGCCGGATTTTTCTATAGGTTCGCCCAAACACTTATCCAATGAGGACATGAGCGTGACCGCAACATTTGACAAGGTCGCCGATATCATCGCCGAAACGAGCGAGATTGACCGCGATTCCATTACCCCCGAAAGCCACACGATTGATGATCTGGGCATCGACAGCCTTGATTTCCTCGACATCGTCTTTGCCGTCGACAAGGAATTCGGCATCAAGATCCCGCTCGAGAAGTGGACCCAGGAGGTCAATGACGGCAAGGCCTCGACCGAGGAATATTTCGTTCTCGGCAATCTCTGCGCCAAGATCGACGAGCTGAGAGCCGCAAAGGGCTGAGGCCCGGCGCGGCGGGGCTTTTTCATGCAGCTTGAATATTTCCAGATGATCGACCGCATCGAGGCGCTCGACCTCGAGCGCTCCACTCTGGTCGCAAGCGCCACGGTCCCCGCCGCAAGCCCGGTCTTCGAGGGCCATTTTCCAGGCATGCCGCTGGTTCCCGGCGTGCTTCTGATCGAGACCATGGCCCAGGCCAGCGGTTTTCTCGTTCTCGCCAGGACCGAATTTGCCGCCATGCCGTTCCTGATGACGGTGGATGGCGCCAAGATGCGCGACTTCGTCAAACCCGGCGCGGTGCTTGAAATCACAGCCACGCTGGAGCATGAAGGCTCTGGCTACGCGGTGACCAGGGCCAGGATCGCGAGCGACGGCAAGAAGGTGGCCGACTGCCAGCTCAAGCTTCGGACCATCCCCTTTGATCAGGTGCCGCTTTCGGGCATCGTGCGCAAGCGGGCCGAGGAAGTGGGCCTTTTGACCGCCATGGCGAAGGCCACAGGAGACCGGCAATGACAGACAAGCGCCATGAGGTGGTGATAACCGGCATCGGCCTGGTGACCTCGCTCGGGGTCGGACGTCAGGCCCATCACGACGCCCTGACCGGCAGCACGGCCCCCGTGGCCAATGTCGACAGCGAGCGGTTTGCCCCCTACACGGTGCATCCGCTTCCCGAGATCGACTGGTCGGCGCAGATTCCGCGCCGCGGCGATCAGCGCCAGATGGAAAACTGGCAACGCCTCGGCGTCTATGCCGCCGGCCTGGCGCTTGACGACGCCGGCCTGAAGGACGACCAGGAGTCCTGCAGCTCGATGGACATGATCGTGGCGGCCGGCGGCGGCGAGCGCGACACCACCGTCGACACGCTGATTGTCGAGGAAGGCCGCAAGCGCAACGACCGGGAGCAGTTGCTCAACGAGAAACTGACCACCGAACTGCGTCCCACCCTTTTTCTGGCGCAATTGTCCAACCTGCTGGCGGGCAATATCTCCATCGTCCACAAGGTCACCGGATCCTCGCGCACCGTGATGGGCGAACAGGGCGCCGGCATATCTGCGATCGAGATCGCCCATGCCCGCATCGCCGCCGGACAGTCGACGCACAGCCTGGTGGGCGGTGCCTATATCGCCGAACGCCTCGACATGATGATGGTGATGGAAGCAGTCCAGGGGCTGGGCAAGACGCCGGACCGGCCATTCTGGAACCCTGACGGCACCGCAAACGGCATGAATTTCGGCACGTCCGGCGCGTTCCTGGTGCTCGAATCGCTCGAGCATGCCACTGCGCGCGGCGCCCATATCTATGCCCGCCTTGACGCCGTCGCCGCCGATCGCGGCCCGCGCGACGGGGATCGGCTGGAGCAGCGTCTGGAACGGCTGACCGCGGAGGCCGGCGCATCTGGCAGCGGCGCCGATACATTGGTGTTTTCCGGCGCCTCCGGGTTTCCGGATCTGAGCGCGCGCGAGCGGGAATTCCTCAAGGCCCGCTTCCCGCAATCCCCCCTGCGCACCATCGGCGCCCTGTTCGGCCATTCGCTTGAGGCCCAGTTCCCCACCGGACTGGCGCTCGCCTGCCTGGCGCTCGACTCAGGGGCTGCGATCAGCCCGTTCGCAGCCGGGGAAGATGCGGCCGCGATCGATGCGGCCAGGTCCGCCATCGTCACGACGATCGGCCACATCCGCGGCGAAGGCATTGCCCGCCTGTCGAGGATGCCATGAGACGGAGAGCATCATGAGCAAAGCCGCCTACACCGACCATCTCGGCCGTCCGCTGGTCGCCGTCACCGGCATGGGCGTCGTCTCCTCGCTCGGCCAGGGGGTCACGGACAACTGGGCGGCGCTGACCGCCGGCCAGTCCGGGATCCATCCGATCACAAGGTTTCCCTCCGACGGCCTGTCGACCCGCATCTGCGGCACCGTCGATTTCATCCCGATCCCGGCTGCCAATGCCGTCGAACGCTCCTTTGCCTTTGCCCGCGAGACCACGTTGGAAGCGCTGGCCCAGGCCGGACTTTCCGGCGATTTCGGCGGCCCGCTGTTTCTCGCAGCCCCGCCGATCGAGGCCGAATGGGGCGCACGCTTCGAGCTTGGCGACCGCGTCAAGTCCGAACACAGGACCGGCGACGCCTATGAGCAGTTTCTGGCGGTTCTCCGCGAGGAAGCCGATCCGGCCTTCCACGAGGCGGCGCTTTTCGGCGCAATTTCAGAACGCCTGGCCGACATGTTCGGCACCCGCGGCCTGCCGGTGACGCTGTCGACGGCTTGCGCCTCGGGCGCCACCGCCATCCAGCTCGGGGTCGAGGCCATCCGCCAGGGCCGCACCGACCGGGCCTTGAGCGTCGCCACCGACGGCTCGGTCAGCGCCGAGGCGCTGATCCGGTTCTCGCTGCTGTCTGCGCTGTCGACCAGCAACGACCGGCCGGAAAAGGCCTCGCGCCCCTTCACCAAGGACCGAGACGGCTTTGTCATCGCCGAGGGCGCGGCCACCCTGGTGCTCGAATCGCTCGAGACCGCGCTCGCCCGCGGCGCCCGGGTTCTCGGCATCGTCAGCGGCTGCGGCGAGAAGGCCGACGATTTCCACCGCACCCGCTCCTCGCCCGGCGGCGCGCCGGCGATAGCCACCATTCGCGCAGCACTTGAAGATGCCGGCCTGTCAGCCGACGAGATCGGCTATATCAACGCCCACGGCACCTCGACGCCGGAAAACGACAAGATGGAATATCTCTCGCTGTCGACCGTCTTCGGCGAGCGCATGGCGCAGGTGCCGGTGTCCTCCAACAAGTCGATGATCGGCCACACGCTGACCGCGGCCGGCGCGGTGGAGGCAGTGTTTTCGCTGCTGACCATGTCCACCGGCACGCTGCCGCCCACCATCAATTACGACAATCCGGACCCGGCGATCCCGCTCGACGTGGTCCCCAATGTCAAGCGCGACGCCACGGTCACCTCTGTGCTCTCCAACTCCTTCGGCTTTGGCGGACAGAACGCATGCCTTGTCATGTCGGCTGAACCCGCTTAAGGCATGGCGCACTCTGGCGCTCCCCTTGGGGATCGCCGGCACCATATCCAAAGACGGCGTGAGCGAACAACCGTGACGCCCGCCCGGGGCCTCGCTTTCGGGACTCCATCTGTACAAGGGCGGCCGTGCTGGCGCCGCCGCGCGGCGAAGGACATTACCCATGCGGGCATTGCAGCTGATTGAAGATCGCAAGCTTGAAACCGTCGACGTGCCGCCGCCGCCGCCGCCGGGAATCGGCGAAGTCACCCTCTCGATCAAGGCGGTTGCGCTCAACCATATCGACGTCTGGGGCTGGCGCGGCATGGCGTTTGCCAAGCGCAAGATGCCGCTGGTCATCGGCGCGGAAGCTTCGGGCGTGATCGACGCCATCGGTCACGGCGTCTCGGGCCTCGTGCCCGGGCAGCTGGTCTCGATCTACGGCGCGCGCACCTGCGGCCTGTGCCGCCCCTGCCGCGAAGGCCGCGACAATCTGTGCGAACATGTGGGCGGCGTGCACGGCTTCCATCTCGACGGCTTCGCCCAGGAAAAGGTCAACCTGCCGGCGCGCCTGCTGGTCCCCGCCCCTCCCGGTGTGACCGCGATCGGCGCCGCCGTGGCGCCTGTGACCTTCGGCACGGTCGAGCACATGCTGTTCGACAACGCGAAACTCGAGCCGGGCGAAACCATTCTCATTCACGCCGGCGGATCGGGCATCGGCAGTGCGGCCATCCAGCTCGCCAAGAAGATCGGCTGCACCGTGATCACCACGGTGGGTTCCGACGCCAAGATCGGACCGGCAAAAGCGCTGGGCGCCGATCACGTCATCAACTACCGCGAGGACCGCTTCGAGGGCGTGGTGCGCAAGCTGACCAAAAAGCGCGGCGTCGATGTTGTGTTCGAGCATGTCGGCGCCGACACCTGGGCAGGCTCGATGCTCTCGCTCAGGCGCGGCGGACGGCTGGTCACCTGCGGCTCGACATCCGGCGTCTCCACCCAGATGAACCTGATGATGCTGTTCCAGCAGCAGCTCAGGCTGATCGGCTCCTTTGGCTGCCGCATGGAGAACATGGCCAACGCGATGCAGAAGATGGCCTCTGGCCTGGTCCAGCCGGTCATCGACACGGAAGTCGGCTTCGACGATATCTCGGTGGCGCTTGCCCGCATGGAAGGCCGCGATGTCTTCGGCAAGATCATCCTGAAGATGGATTGAGGTCAGCGAACCTGCCCATGGCTAGCCCTCTCCGCATGGCGCTGACGCGCCTCGTCATTGCCCTCAGGCGCAGCAAAGACTGGCTGATCGCGACAGCAATCTTCTCCCTGCTACGGGTGCTCTCGCTGTTGCCCGCGGACAGGGCGATCTCCTTCGTCGATTCCATGGCGCGCCGAATCGGCCCGCTGACGTCGCGTCACCGGCTGGCGATGGAAAACCTCGCCAGGGCCTATCCGGAGAAATCCGAGGCCGAGCGGCGCGAGATCGCACTGGACATGTGGGGCAACATGGCGCGGCTGGCCGCGGAATATGTGTTTCTCGACCAGCTGTTCGATTTTGATCCCGAGGCCGCGGAACCCGGACGGATAGAGATTGGCGGGGCTGACATCTTCATCAAGCTGCGCGACTCCAACAAGCCGTTCATCGTCTTCACCGCCCATACCGGCAATTTCGAACTGCTTCCGATTGCCGCGGCCGCTTATGGCCTGGACGTCATGGCCTTGTTCCGCCCGCCCAACAATCCCTACATCGCCAAGCGTGTCCTGGCGGCGCGGCGCACTTCGATGGGGCATCTGGTGCCGTCGCGCGCGGGCGCGGCCTTCACGCTCGCCCGGCGGCTGGAAAGTGGCGGCGGCGTCGGAATGCTGGTCGACCAGAAGTTCCACAAGGGCGCCAAGACGCTTTTCTTCGGGCAGGAAGCCCACACCAATCCTCTGCTCGCCAAGCTCGTGCGACAATATGAATGCGACGTCTATCCGGCACGCGCCATCCGCCTGCCCGGCGGACGCCACCGGCTGGTTGTGGAACCGCCCATCGACATACCGCGCCGCCCCGATGGCGGCGTCGACGTCGCAGCCACGGCGCAGGTTCTCAATGACATGGTGGAGGAGTGGGTGCGCGAATATCCCGGTCAGTGGCAATGGTTTCATGACCGCTGGGAGATCAAGCACCTGATCAAATAGCAATTGGCCCGGCGGGACCGGGCCAAAAAACAGGCGAGTGATTGTCCGGCTTCAGCCGGACCGGTGCATTCCCTCATGCCTGTCGCATTCACCGGATTCGTTTGAACGATAACGACATGCATTCATTCAAGATATTTCAATGACCTTTGTGCATCCAGTTGGATGCGCGGCGCTGTAATGGGTCAGCGCGTGATCACGATCCGGGTGTTGCTGTTGCCGGTCTGCTGAACCAGCGAGAAGAACTTCGCCGCATGTTCGGGCGCCAGGCGCACGCAGCCATGCGAGGCAACACGTCCCAGCCGCTTGGTGTCATAGGTCGCGTGCACCGCATAGCCGCCATGATAGAACACGGCATAAGGCATCGGCGCGTTGTTGTACTTGCGCGACCGGTGATGGCGCGACAGCCATTTCGCCGAATAGGTGCCGGTCGGTGTGGAATATCCCTTGCGGCCGGTCGACACCCGCCACTTGTATTTCACCCTGCCATTGTGGGTGACGACCATGGTTTGCGTGGAAATGTCGACTTTCGCTACAAGCTTGGCGGCAAACGCCGAGGCTGACGAGAACGGCATAAGTGCGAAGGCAAGAAGCCCGACTAAGAACAGATTACGCATGTGTGTTTCCCCAGTTACCCTGAACAAGATTTATACTCACCCAGGATCAATCTAAACAGAGGAATTTGTGCGTTAACGTTAAAACGCTTGATTGCATTCTAACCATCAAAACAATGCATTGATTCTATTGAATTATAATGAGACAGCAACGGCTGCCAGAACCGCCAGGGCCAGGCAGTCGCAAGCGCGCCGGAATATTGCCAGTCCGTCGACGATGTCCCCGGCGCTTGCTTTCTGGCGGCCCGCCGCGTTCAGTCCGGCCTCCAGCACCAGGTCTCCGCCATAGCGGCGCGGGCCACCGAGCATCAGATCCAGCCCACCTGCCATCGCAGCTTCCGGCCACCCTGCATTGGGCGAACGGTGCAGTCCCTGATCGGTCAGCGCCGAGCTGGCGGCACACTGCATCGCAGCCTTTCCCTTGACGAAACCGGCGCCGGCCGCGATCAGGATCGCCGACAGCCGAGACGCCGGCCAGTTGGCGAAATCATCGAGCTTCGCCGCCGCCCGCCCGAAATCCCGATGCCGGTCATTGAGGTGACCGATCATAGAATCAGCGGTGTTGAGCATCTTGTAGGCCATCAGCCCGGGCAGCCCGAAGACCGCGAACCACAGCGCAGGCGCAACGATGCCGTCGGAGAAATTCTCGGCCAGGCTCTCGATGGCGGCCCGCGACACCCCTGCCTCATCGAGCGCGTCGGGATCCCGCCCGACGATCATCGACACGGCCCTGCGGCCGCCCGCCAGGCCATCCCGGCGCAGTCCCTCGGCAACTGCTGTGACATGATCGGCGAGGCTCTTCTGGGCCAGAAACACGCTGACAATCACCACTTCAAGCGCCACCCCCACGCCGCCCAGCAGCGCAAGCCCGTAGCTCACCCCCCAGCCGCCGAGGGCTGCAAGCAGCAGCAGGATGATGATGGCGATGTGGCCCTTGCGCCGGCGGGCGGCAGGGCTGTCGTGAGCGTTGTTGAACCGCCTGTCGGCAAAACCGATTGCCGCACCGAACAGGACAACCGGATGGCTGATCCGCCGCCACAGCCAGTCGGGATCACCCACCAGACGGTCGAGCAACAGGGCTGCGAAGAGGACCGGCAGATGCCCCATCACGAAGCGCGCGCACCCGCGAGCCGCAGGGTTTCGCGAAGCCTCACGGCTGCGAGTTCATCCGGCGCCAAGCCGATGCGGATCCTTGTGGGACTGTGATCAAACGCCCGGACCAGCACCTTGTGGCTCGCCAGCGCATCGCGCACCGCGGCGCCATCGCCCACTTCGCAATGAAAGAACAGCGCCGTCTCGCCGACGATGGTCACCAGCGCCTTGTTCAGCGCCGAACGCGTCATCACGTGCGCCGCTTCAAGCTTTCTGCGCTGCTCCGCCACCAGATCGATGCGGGAAAACGCATGCGCAGCAATTGCCAGCGCAGGGCCGGAAACCGCCCAGGGACCCAGCCGTTCCGTGAGAATTGACGCCAGGCGCGGTTCGGCGAAGACGAAGCCGAGCCGCACCCCGGCGAGACCGAAGAACTTGCCGAAGGACCGCATCACCACCAGATTGGGCTCCGAGCCCGCGGCCCCGGTCATGCTCAGGTCCTGACGCAGGTCGGCGAAGGCCTCGTCGATGATTAGCAGACGGTGGCGATGGGCGCGGGCAAAGCCGAAGACGTCATCGCGCATGGTCTCCCGGCCGTCGGGATTGTTGGGATTGGCCAGGATGATGGCCAGCGCCCGTGTCGCGGCCGCCGCCTCGATGGTCTTGACCGGCTCGACGGACATGTCCATGCGCCGGTAGGAGCGCTCATATTCGCCATAGGTCGGCGACACGATCGCCACCAGGTCGGCATGCGGCGTGAGCCAGGGAAGCAGCTGGATGGCGGCCTGGGTGCCGGGAACCGCGACCGGCAGCACCGAACCGCCATAATGCCGCTGGGCCATTTCGCACACCCGGCGCACCTCCGCCGGGTCCGGCAGGCGCCGCCAGACATCGGCCGGCATCTCCGGCAACGGCAGGCTGAACGGGCTGATGCCGGTCGACAGATCGAGCCATTCGGACACCGATCCGCCATGGCGCGCCATCGCCTCGGCAAGCGCCCCGCCATGGGCTATGGGTTCGGGTAGAGCGGTCATGGTCTAGTCATTCCGGTCGATCACATGCATGAAGGACCCCGCGACAGTGCCGCGCTTGAGGCCCACCGCACCGAGATCGGCACCCAGCGCATCGCGCGCCGAAAACAACCGCTCCGCTTCGCCTTCCGAGACCGTGGCGGCGTAGTGAAACTCATGCGCCGCGAGATCCATGTTCCAGAAGAAATTCGTCACCGGCGTCAGCCGGCGATAGCCCAGATGCCGCTTCGGGTCGGCGAAACTGGTGACCAGCGGCAGGGCGCCGAGCATTTCGTGGCGAACACCCTCGGCGTCGATCAGCCCCTCGCCCAGCACCATGTAGCCGCCGCATTCGCCATAGACCGGAAGGCCGCGGGCGATCGCCGCGCCCATGCCGGATCTGAATGTCGCTGCCCCGGCAAGGGTCCCCGCATGCAGTTCCGGATAGCCGCCCGGCAGGACGACGCAATCACAACCATCCGCCGGCGCTTCGTCGGCGAGCGGCGAGAAGAACGAGATTTCCGCGCCGCGCCGCTGCCAGCCGAGCAGCATGTGTTCATAGGCAAAGGCGAAGGCCACGTCGCGCGCCACGGCGATCTTCTGGCCGGGCGGCGGCAGCCGGCGAATATTCGCAGGCGTCTCCCTGGTCGGTGCCCGCCTGGCGAGCCTGAGCAGCTTGTCGAGATCGATGCGGTTTTCGATCAGCGTCGCGGCATCATCGATCAGCGTTTCGAGCGTGGCGTTCTCGCCCGCCTGCACCAGACCAAGATGCCGCTGCGGCATCACCAGCTTGCCGTCATTGGGCAATGCGCCAAGCACATCCACCCGCGCCTTTTCCAGCGCCTGGCGCAGCATGCCCTCATGCCGGGCGCTGGCAACACGGTTGAGGATGACGGCAGGCATCAGCACATCGGGATGGAAATTGGCGAATCCATGCGCCAGCGCCGCCACCGAATGGGACATATGGGAGCAATCGATCACCAGGATGACAGGCAGGCCGAGCAGGCCGGCGAGATCGGCGGCCGAGCCGGACCCGTCCGCCGCCCCGTCGAACAGCCCCATCATCGCCTCGACCACCAGCATGCGCCCGCCCTGGCTCTGCAGCGACGCATTGGCGAGCAGCAGGTCGCTGCGCATACCCCAGGGATCATAATTGAGGCAGGTCTCGCCGCTGGCGGCGGAATGAAACGCCGGATCGATGTAATCGGGCCCGGCCTTGCCGGGCGCCAGCGCCACGCCGCGGCGCTTCAAGGCCCTGAGAAGGCCGAGCGTCACCGTCGTCTTGCCGGAGCCCGATTGAGGCGCGGCAATCATCAAGCCTGTCATGCACTGTCCTTCTGCGCGTCAACGCGATTGCCAAGCGGATCGGGTATGAGCACCCTGCCCTGGGCGGCGCCCAGCCAGTCGAGCGCCGGGCGCAGCCGCACCACCTGCCCGACCACGACGATCGCCGGCGGCTGCAATCCCGCCGCCGCCACGTCCCGGGCCGCCCGGGCGAGCGTTGTCTCAAGCACGGCCTGCGTCTCGGTGGAGGCATCGGTGACGAAGGCCACCGGCTCGTCCGCGCTGCGCCCGGCGCCGATCAGCCTCGCGGCGATGGTGTCGATGTGCTTCATCGCCATGTACATGACGATCACCTGGCTGCCGCGCGACACGCCGTCCCAATCGACCCGGTCCGGGACGAGGCCCGAGGAATCATGGCCGGTAAGGAAAGTGACCGTGTGATTGGTGTCGCGGTGCGTGACTGGAATGCCGGCATAGGCCAGCCCGCCGATGCCGGCGGTAATTCCCGGCACGATGCGGAAGGGTATCTGATGCTCGACCAGCGTCAGCGCCTCCTCTCCGCCACGACCAAACACGAACGGATCGCCGCCCTTGAGCCTGAGCACGCGGTGGCCGGCGCGGGCCAGTTCGACCAGCCTGAGCGAGATGTCGCGCTGCTTGGCCGACGGCTTGCCGCCGCGTTTTCCAGCATATTCCATAAGGGCGCCGGAGCGCGCAAGCTTGAGGCAGTCGGCATTGACCAGCGCGTCATGCACGATCACATCGGCCTGGGCCAGCGCATTGGCGGCGTGCAGCGTCAAGAGACCCGGGTCGCCCGGTCCGGCGCCCACCAGCCACACTTCGCCGGGCTTCATCTGCGGCAGATTCTGTTGCCAGTCGCTCATGCTTTTCCGTTCACCCTTCAAGGCGATTGCTGCAAAACACCATGGGTTACACCCGTATCAATCGCACTCTATAACGGCAACAGGCAAGACACGACCGGGAACTGCGACATGGACGCGGGCGAAAACGAAATCAGGGTGGAAAAACCCGCCACGGCGCTGCGCCGCGGCTGGACCACCGGCGCATGCGCGACGGCCTCCACCAAGGCTGCGCTGACGGCGCTGCTGTCCGGCGCGTTCCCCGATCCGGTCGAGATTACCCTGCCCAAGGGCGAGCGGCCGGCGTTTCCGCTAGCGCGCGAGTCGCTCGGCGAAACCCACGCCATGGCCGGCATCGTCAAGGACGCCGGCGACGATCCCGACGTCACCCACGGCGCACTGGTGATGGCGCGGGTGCGCCGCCTGCCCGAGGGTTCGGGCATCGTCTTCAGGGCGGGGGCGGGCGTGGGCACGGTAACCCTCGCAGGCCTTCCCATTCCCGCGGGCGAACCGGCGATCAACCCGGTGCCCCGGCAGATGATGCGTGAGGTGGTGACGGAATTGTGCGCAGAGCATGCCGTATCAGCCGACATCGAGATCGAGATCGCCATCGAGAACGGCGCGGAACTGGCGCTTCAGACCTGGAACCCGCGGCTCGGCATTCTCGGCGGGCTGTCGGTGCTCGGCACCACCGGCATCGTACATCCGTTCTCCTGCTCGGCCTGGATCCACTCGATCCATCGCGGCATCGACGTCGCCCGCGCCGAAGGCCTGCCGCATGTGCTGGGCGCCACCGGCTCGACCTCGGAGAGGACGGCGCAGGAGTTCTACCACCTGCCTGATGTCGCCTGTCTCGACATGGGCGATTTCGCAGGCGGCCTGCTCAAATATCTGCGCGTCCACCCCCTGCCCCGACTGACCATCGCCGGCGGTTTCGCCAAGCTCACCAAGCTCGCGCAGGGGGCGCTGGACCTGCATTCGGGCCGCAGCCAGGTCGACATGGCCTGGCTCGCTACGCAGACAAAAGAGCTGGGTGGAAACCACTTGAAGGACCGGATTCTGGCGGCCAACACAGCGCTCGAAGTGCTTGAAATGACTCGCATCGAGGGGATCGATCTGCCGGCCTCCATTGCCGCTGGGGCGCGTGCGGTGGCGCTCGAGACGCTTCGGGGCGCACCGGTCACGGTCGATGTCATGGTCACCGACCGGAGCGGAAAGCTGATCGCCCATGCCGGATAGCGCCCGGGACACCATCCTCATTCTCGGCGGCACGCGCGAGGCGGCAGAACTGGCGAAGGAACTGGTGGCAACCCATCCTGACGCCCGTGTCATCACTTCACTCGCAGGCCGCACCAAGGAGCCGGCGCCGCTCGACGGCGAGGTCCGCACCGGCGGCTTCGGCGGTGTCGCGGGACTGGCAGACTACATCCGCGACAACGGCGTCACCAGGCTGATCGACGCCACCCATCCCTTTGCCCGGCAGATCAGCGCCAACGCCGTGGAAGCCACCGGGCTCACCGGCGTCACCCTCGAGATCCGCACGCGAAAGCCCTGGACGAAAGAAACGGGCGACGACTGGACCGAGGTCGAAACGCTGGAGGCCGCCCGCGACGCGATCCCACCCGGCGCGCGGGTGCTGCTGGCGCTGGGCTCGCAGCATATCGGCCTGTTCGCCTCCCGCGACGACGTGCATTTCGTCGTCCGCATGATCGACCGGCCGGAGACGCCGCTCGACCTGCCCGACCACGCGCTGGTGCTCGGCCGGCCCGGCGACACCGCCGCGGTCGAGGCGATGCTCATGATCGCCCATTCCATCACCCACATCGTCTGCCGCAACTCAGGCGGCAAGGCAGCCTATGCCAAGATCGAGGCGGCGCGGCAGCTGAGGCTTCCGGTGATCATCAGATCGCGCTGACAGCCTGCGGCCGCCGTCCTGGAAGGCGGTATCTTGCGGGACAGCTATTCCAGAGACAAATTTCTCACTCAGCCGAAGCAAGACATTCAGATCCGTCGCCATTGACTATTGATGAGTAATTACTCATAATTTCAGAAATGGACCGCTTGCCACGCCCCGAACGCCCCTTGTTCTGGATCGGCTCAAGTCGAAAAGATTATGCTGAGTTCCCGCCGAGAATTCAGGAGGGTTTTGGCTTTGAGCTGTTTCTGGCGCAGACAGGGCAGCATCCGCCCTCCGCAAAGCCACTCAAGGGGATTGGTCCAGGTGTCTTGGAATTGATCGGCAATTTCGACGGCGATACATTTCGGTCCGTCTACACGGTCCGGTTCGAGACTGCGGTCTATGTGCTGCATTGTTTCAAGAAAAAGTCCAAGAGCGGTATCGGCACGCCGAAAGCCGAGGTGGATCTGATCAAGCGCCGCTTCCAAACCGCGCAGGCGGACTACACATCGCATATCCAACAGGAGCGAAGGAATGAACGCTGACCGAGACCAGGTATATGGAAGTGATCCCAACATCTTCGCAGAGCTGGGAGTGCCGGACGCCGAGAACCATTTCCTCAAGGCCCAGATCGTCGCTGAATTGTACCGACTCACGCAAAGCGCGAGGATGACGCAAGCTCGCGCGGGTGCTCGCATGGGGATCAGCCAGCCGGAAGTCTCGCGCCTATTCAAGGGCAATTTTCGCGAATACTCGATGGAGCGTTTGATTGGATTTCTCACTGCCTTCGATCAGGACGTGGAGATCGTCGCCAAACCGCGCGCCAGAGGCAGAGAGCGGGGCAGGATCACATTCAGGCCGGTCGACGCGTAATTTCAAAAAGTGCAATACAGCGAGAGGCCCATGAGCCGCGACATCGTCAATGCCATCTGCGCAAAATTGCCGGGCGCCGAGGTGTCCGATCCCTGGGGCGGAGGTCACGACGCCTGGAAGGTCGGCGGCAAGATGTTTGCGTCGATCGGTGCAGTGACGCCAGGCGTGGCGGTCAAGACCGATAGCGTCGAGACCGCAGCCATGCTGATCGAGATGGGCGCCGGGACCAGGGCGCCGTATTTCCACCGGTCCTGGATCCTGCTGCCATGGGACATGGACGCGGAGGAGCTCCGCGGACGCATCCTCCAGTCCTACCGCCTGGTCCGCGCCAGCCTGCCCAGGAAGCGCGAAGCCGAACTGCCGGAACTGCCCGAAGCGTGAGACTCAGACAGCCTTCGCCTTTTTCTTCTTCCCCACGTTCCTCAGCACATGCGAATACTCCGCATTGTACAGGTCGCTGTCGCGGAAATTGACCTCGCCGAACACCTTACCCACGAGTATGAGCGCCGTTCGGGTGATCTTGTGGGCGCGGACCTCTTCCTTCATGCCTTCGAGCGTGGTGCGGATGTAGAGCTCGTCCGGCCAGGTGGCGCGGTAGGCGATGACCACCGGGCAGTCGGCGCCGTAGAACGGCTCCAGCGCCCGGCGCACATAGTCGAGATTGCGGATCGACAGATGGATGGCGAGAGTCGCGCGGGATTGGCCCAGGATCTCAAGCTGTTCGAATTCCGGCATCGACGAGGCCTTCATGCCGGTGCGGGTGATGATCACCGTCTGGGCGATCTCGGGCAGCGTCAGTTCGGTCGCGAGCCTGGCCGCAGCACCGGCGAAGGCCGGCACGCCCGGCACCACCTCGTAGCTGATCCCGAGCGCATCAAGCCTGCGCATCTGCTCGGCCACCGCGCCATATATCGCCGGATCGCCCGAATGTACCCGCGCCACGTCCTGGCCTGATTCATGCGCTGTCTTCATCTCGGCAATGATCTCGTCGAGATGCATGGGCGCGGTGTCGCGCACCAGCGCGCCGTCGGGGGCGGCTTTCACGATCTCCTCCGGCACCAGCGAGCCGGCATAGAGGCACACCGGGCAGCGCTCGATCAGCTTCAGGCCCCGCACGGTGATGAGGTCGGGCGCGCCGGGGCCGGCGCCGATGAAATAAACGGTCATGCCGCGTCTCCGGTTGCAATATGTGTCATGGCGCTGCCTTGCTTTCGGGCATAGCCGCGCGGGGTGTAGACCCAGGTCCGGCCGTCGCCGGTGGTCACGGTGGAGGAATTGGACGATCCCACGACCACCACGGTCAGCATGTCGACATCGTCGACATCGAGATCGCCCAGCGGCACGATGCGGATCAGTTCGCCCTCGCGGCCGAGATTGGTGGCGAGGATCACCGGCGTCGAAGCCGGGCGGTGGGTGAGCAGCGAGTCGCGCGCCCAGGCGAGCTGGGTGCGGCGCTTCTTCGATACCGGATTGTAAAACGCGATGACGAAATCGCCCTCGCCCGCGGCCTTGACCCGGCGCTTGATGTCGTCCCAAGGGGTCAGGAGATCCGACAGCGAGATGGTGCAGAAATCGTGCCCCAGCGGCGCACCGGCGCGGGCCGCGGCGGCCTGCAGCGCCGAGATCCCCGGCGAGACCGCGATCTCGATGCGGCGCCCCGCATCGGTCAGGCCTTCGGCACCATCCGACTTGTCCAGCAGCTCGAACACCAGCGTCGCCATGGCGTAGATGCCGGCATCACCCGAACAGACCAGCGCCACCGATTTGCCCTGGCCCGCCAGTTCCATCGCGTGGCGCACCCGCGCCTCTTCCTTGCCGAGGTCGAAATCATGCCGCGCCTTGCCTGCAGCCAGCGGCCCCAGCAGGTCGAGATAGAGCGAATAGCCGACGAGATCCGTCGACGCCGCCACCATCTCAGACACTTCCGGCGAGCGCCAGCCATCCGAGCCCGGGCCGATGCCGACCACCATCAGTTTGCCGCGCGCCCGGCCCGGCATGGTCTCCGAGATGAAAGGCTGCGGCGCCCGGCCGATGGCGCAGGTGGCGCGGCGGCTCTTGCGCTTTTCCGCGACCAGTTCGCCTGACGCGCCAATGGCCGCCAGCGCCGCACCTTCGGCCACGCCATGGCAGCCAACCTCGGCAAAGACGATATCGGAAGGATTCTTCAGTCGCGGCGTCTCCGCTTCGAGCGTCGTCGCGTCGAAGAAGCGCGCCGGGCAGCCGAAATGCTGCGCCACATGATGCACCGCCACCTCGTCGGCCTTGACGTCGACCGACGCCACCAGCCCGACCGACTGCGTTGACAGCCCGGCCTCTGCCAGGCTTTCGAGCGCCAGTGCGAGCGCTTCCTCGCCGCCGGCGCCGCGTTCGCAGCCGATCCCGAGCACCAGGGTCTTGGGATAATAGAGCAGGCCGTTTTCGGGCGGCCCCACGGCCGCGTCCGAGACCGCGAGCACAATCCCGCCGTCCGATGACAATGGCAGCCCGCTATGCGCCAGCCAGGACGCATAGCCCTCAAGCCGCACGCTGTTGCCGCCGACCAGATCAGCCATCGCCTGCTTGGCTGAATGCGGATTGGCGAGCACATAGCCCTCCGGCGGCGCATCGAGCGCCACGCCGAATTTGACGTCGCCTGCCGTGGTGATCGCCGCGAAGCCGCTCGTGATCGCCGCGATCTCACGCGCAAGATCGTTGGCTCCATGATGGCCGCCAAGCAGCGGCACAACGGCCGAGCCATCCTCGGCAACCGCAAGCACCGGCGGCTCGGTCATCTTGTCGGCAAGGTGCGGCGCCAGCAGCCGGATCATCGCGCCCGCCGCCATAAGACCGATGACCGGCCGGCCCTGTGAAAACAGATGGGCCAAATGTGACCCTGTGTCCGTAAAGGTTACGTCAATTGTTTCCGCTATACGTCGGTCAAGGCCATGAATCTCGCCGCCAACTGCTTCGGCAATGCGTCTCGCCATCGGCAGCGCGGCTTCGGAGAGAATGATGATCGCGGGCGTCTTGGTCATGTGGTGCTCCGGGGCAGCGCATGGATCCAGTCCTCGCCGCCCTTGTAGATGAGGATCATCGAAAAATACGGCGCCGTGTCGTCCGGCACTTGCGCCAGCGGCATCAGACGCTGGGCCTCAAGCGAGACGCGTTCCGCATAGATTGCATGAGGTAGCAGATTCAAACTTTCAATCAGCGCCCGCAAGCGCTTGAAATGCCTGCCTATCTTGATGATCGCTAATGCATCTGCCGCGTTGATTCTTTTTGTGAGCTCCGCATCGTCGAGTGGCCCGGGCACGACGGTCAGCACATCGTTGCGCGCCGCCAGCGGACGCCCCGCGGCACTCGCAGCCGCCATCATCGAGGACACGCCCGGCACCACTTCGGTCTCATACGAAGCCGCCAGCCGCTCGAACACATACATGAACGAGCCATAGAAAAACGGGTCGCCCTCGCACAGGACGGCGACATCGCGGCCCGCATCCAGATGCGCCGCGATCTCGCCTGCGGCCTTGTCGTAGACATCCCTCGCCGGAAACCGCTCGGTGCGCATCGGCACCACGATCGGGATCTCCACCTGCCCGCCGGGCAAATGCGGCGCGGCGATGGCGCGGGCGAAGCTTGGTCCCGTGTCGGGCGCCGGCCAGGCGATCACCGGAGCCTGTTGCAGGATGCGGTGGGCCTTGAGCGTGATCAGCTCGGGGTCGCCGGGACCGAGGCCAAGGCCGAAGAGTTTGCCGGTCATGCCCCCTGCTCCTTCGTCACCGACCAGATCGTCACCGGCATCAGCGGCTTCCAGCCGAGGTAGCGGCCGACGGGTTCGGCGCGGCTGACCTGCAGGCGGATCATCTCGCCGCCGTGGACCGCCTGCAGTGCGAACAGCCGGGCTTCGCCCTCCACCGTCACCGCATTGGCGACGAGGCGTCCCGAGGGCCTGAGCGCCTCCCATGCGGCTTCGAACACGCCGTCATGCGAGATGCCGCCGCCGATGAACACCGCGTCGGGGATGGCGAGATCAGAAAGGGCTGCGGGCGCCGCGCCTGCGACAATGTCGAGGCCGGGCGCGCCGAGCACGATGGCGTTGTGCGCCGCCATGGTCCGGCGGCTCTCGCTCGATTCGATGGCGATGGCGCGGGCGCCGCGCGCCGCGCGGATCCATTCGATGCCGATCGAGCCGCAGCCGGCGCCGACATCCCAGAGCAGGCCGCCCGGCACCGGGCCGAGCCGGGCGAGCGTCACCGCCCTCACCTCGCGCTTGGTCAGTTGCCCGTCATGCTCGAAGGCCTCGTCTGGCAGACCCGGCACCGCCGGCAGCAGCACCGCGCCGGGCTCGGCCACGCAGTCGATTGCCAGCGTGTTGAAATCGGCGAAGCTCGGCTTCTCTGCGGCGATCCGGTCGGCGCGCATCTCCTTGATACGTTGCTCCGGCCCGCCGATATGTTCGAGCACCTGCATCTCGGAACGGCCGTAGCCACGCGCGCTCAGGATCTGCGCCGCCTCGATCACGGTGCGGCCGGAGGACGTCAGCGCCAGGATCCTGGCGCCCGGCTGCACATGCGACGCAAGCCCGTGCACCGAGCGGCCATGCAGCGAGATCATCGCCACATCCTGCAACGCCCAGCCTAGCCGGGCGGCTGCGAGCGAAAACGCCGAGGGCGACGGGATCACTCGCATCTCGGCGGCGTCCAGCGAGCGCATCAGCGTCGCTCCGACGCCATAGAACATCGGGTCGCCGGTGGCGAGAATGGTCGTGGGCCGGCCGCGCCGCGCCATCAGATAAGCGATAGTTTCCTTGATGCCAAAGGTCCAGGGGACGGTCTCCCGCTCGCCGCAGTCGATCCGCTTGAGCACGCGCTCCGGCGCAATGATCGTCTCGGACGATTCGAACAAGGCGCGGGCCGGCGGCGTCAGGCTGTCCAGCCCGTTGTCGCCGATGCCGAGGATCGTCAGCCACGGAACCCCTGCACTAGCCATGACCTTCCAGCCCCCCGGCAAGCGCATTGACCGCCGAACTCGCCAGTGCGCTGCCGCCGCGCCGGCCCTTCACGGTGAGGAACTCGAGCCCGCGCGGATCGGCGATCAGCGCGTCCTTGCTTTCCGCTGCGCCGACGAAACCGACCGGCACGCCGATGATGGCGGCGGGCCTTGGCGCGCCGGCATCGATCAGTTCGAGCAGGCGGTAGAGGGCAGTCGGCGCATTGCCGATGGAGATCACGGCGCCGCCCATCCGCTCGGCCCAGAGATCGACCTGGGCTGCGGACCGCGTCGTCGCATCGCGCGCGGCGATGTCGCGGACGCTTGGATCGTTGAGCAGGCAGAGGACTTCATTGCCGCTCGGCATCAGTCGGGCAATGATGCCGTGACGGACCATCTCCGCGTCGCAGAGCACCGGCGCGCCGGCCATGAGCGCAGCGCGTGCAGCCTCAGCAAAGTGATCCGAGACGACGATGTCACCGGCCAGATCCACCATGCCGCAGGCATGGATCATCCGCACCGCCACATCCCGCGACGCCGCATCGAAGCGCGCCAGATCAGCCTCGGCCCGGATGATGGCGAAGGAGCGCCGGTAGATTTCCGCCGGATCGCGGATGGGCGCCGTGTCGCTCACCGCTCAGCCTTTCTTCTTTTCCATCGACCGCGGACCATGCGGATGGTCGGCATGCGGATAGGGATGATGGTGGTGATCATGGGAATGGCCATGGTCATGCGCGTGATCGTGCGGGTGATCATGACCGTGTTCATGCCCGTGGCCATGGTCATGGCTGTGCCCCTGGTCATGATTATGATCATGCCCGTGCCCATGCTCCTGCACTGGTTCAAGCGGCGCCGGGCTCGCGTGGCTGTGAACCGGCGTCCAGGGCAAGCCGTGTTTCTTGCAGAAATCCTCGTCCCGGCACGACGCGTCGCAATCGCCCTTGCACGGGCAATCCTCCAGTCCGCCGCCGATGCCCTCGACATGGTGGTGATGGCTTTCCTGCGGCAGGCCGACCTCGGCCTCGAAGCCAAGCACCTGTTCGCGGTACTTGCACATCTGGCAGTTCATCAGCGCCTGGCCGTCGACAATCTCCTGCACCCGGTCCTGGAAGGTGTCGAGCACCAGCGGATGGTCGCTGAGATAGGATGCCTTGACGAACTGGATCTCCGGGTGATCGGCCGCCACCGCATCGGTCTCGGAATAGATCCGCTTGACCAGCACGCCGGTGAACAGGAAATAGGGAAACACGATGATGCGCTTGTAGCCGAGCCTGGCCGCGTGCGTGAGGCCGGGCCCGACCAGCGGGAAGGTGACGCCCGAATAGCAGGTCTCGGCCCAGCCGAAGCCGAACCCCTCCCACAGCATCCGCATCACTTTCGACACGTTGGAATTGGCGTCGGGATCGGACGAGCCGCGGCCCACCACCATCAGCAGCGTGTCGTGCAGCGCCACTTCGCCATGGGCGGCATTGGCCGCGTCGATCGATGTCTGGATGCGCGCGCCCGCGGCCCGGATCATCTTGAGGTCGATGCCGAGTTCGCGGCCGTAATTGATCACGGTGCCGGGGTTCTGCGCCTGGTAGGTGTTGAGCACGGAAGGGATGTCGTTCTTGGCGTGGCCCGCGGCAAACAGCATGCCCGGCACCGCCAGCACCCGCGTCACGCCCTTGGCGCGGAGCCTATCGAGGCCTTCGGAAATGACCGGGTTGCAGAATTCGAGATAGCCGTATTCCACCGGGATGTCGGGATAGCGGGCTTTCAGCCCCTCGGCCACGGTTGCGAATTCGCGGGCGGCATTCTGGTTGCGGCTGCCATGGCCGCAGACCATGATGCCGGTGTTGGCGGGGATCCCTGTCGAACTCATGGTCATGCCTCCGCCGTGTCGGGGCGCGCGTCGGCGCCGTCGTCGTCAGGCTGGCTCTCGCTCATATCCGGGGAAGACCGGGTGCCGCGCTTGATGGCCCAGGCGGCAACAGCGCCGGCGGCCGCGGCTGCGGCCCAGCCCAGCCAGTGCGAGTGCCCCGCCAGATCGCCGATGTGACCGCCATGGGCGGAAGCGCTCTGCGCAGCCGAAGCCAGGACAAGAAGAGAAAGGATAAGGGTGCGCATCGGGGACCTCCGGACAACGTGACAACGACAGCACGATACGCCGGACAACCGGTCCACGCCCTTGCGGACGCATCCCGTCTTGCCGAACCGGACAGCTCCGGATTTGGCCCTTGAATTAAGTCGGCCGCACCGGAATATCTCTCAGCCTGTCATCAGGCGCCGTCGCACATGGGCCTGTCTTAGGCGTTCGGGATTTTAAGGTCAAACCCCGATTGCGCCAGCGGCGTGCTGATCTGCGCCAAGGCGAAAATCGGGACGATCAAACGGACTCAGGCGAAGCCGAAGCGGCGCGCCGTGGCTTCAAGCAGCCGCCTTTCACGATCATCGATCTCGCCGTCGGCCCGCGCTACGGTGGCGAGATGATCGAGAATCTCGCGCTTGCGATCCTCCCCGAGCCCGGCCAGCATCTGGGCTGCCTGCGCATCCGTGGTCTCATAGCTGAAATCATTGAGGTATTTCAGAATGTCGGTGAGTTCATCGCCATTCAGCCCCAGAAGCCGGGTGCAGATCGCCGCAAACGCATCGGCCTCCGCCGGTTGAACCGTCTTGTCGGCGAACGACATCCGGACCAGCAGCAGCAGTTCCGCCGTGAGCATGGGATCGTGCGCCACCTTGTTCAGCGAGGCATGCTGGTCGAGAAAGCCCCGCACCCGGTCGGTCAGCGAAAGCGAAGCCTTGGGTTCGTCGGTCATGAGATGGTCCTCTTCCTGCACATTCAGGTTTGCGGAGCCCGGTCCGTGCAGGTTCGCGTGTGCGATGTCCAGCCCGAGCAGGCTCGCCGTCCTGCGGATCATTCGCTCGTCGAGCGCATCGCGCGTGCCGTTGGCGTTTGCAATCCGCATCATGCCGTCAAGAAGGGTGGTTCGCGCCTCCGTGTCAAGCTGCCTGAGCAGGATGAAGGCCTCGGCCTCGCAGGCCCGCGCCTTTGGCGAATCGAGAAGCGCGTGCAGCTCCGGCATGTCCGCCGGGTCGATGCCGAAATGCTCGTTGCAGATGCGCTCGAAGGCGCGGAGCTGAGACGGCTGCACGATGCCATCGGCCAGCACCATCCGGAACAGCACCAGGATCTCGGCCAGGGCGACCGGATCTTCGGAAATGTCGGCAAGCGCACCCGAAATACGCGGGTTCCGCTCAAACATCTGCGCAATCGACGCAAAGATCCGGTGCATCACATCTCCGAGTCGGGACAGTCCCGACCCTACGGAATGTAATCCCCAACCGACGATTGTCCAGAGCGCCGCCGCATGCCATAGCACCCGCCACGGTCCCGCCCTTCCCTCCCCGCTACAGGCTGATCCATGGAAGACCTGACACTGACGCTCGCCCTGCTGCTGCTTGCGGCGGCCTTCCTGGCGGGGTTTGTCGATTCGATTGCCGGCGGCGGCGGGCTGATTGCCGTGCCGGCGCTGCTGCTCGCGGGCTTTTCCCCGGTCGAGGCGCTCGGCACCAACAAGCTGCAGGGCCTGTTCGGCTCGGCGTCGGCGACCGTGGCCTATGCGCGAAAGGGCCATGTCGACCTGAAGGCGCAACTGCCCTCCGCCGTGCTCTCCGCCGCAGGCGCGGCGCTCGGCGCGCTTCTGGCCACCATTGTTCCCGGCGATGTCTTCCGCGCGGTCCTGCCCTTCCTGCTGGTCGCCATCGCGTTCTATTTCGCGCTCAAGCCCAACATGGGCGACATCGACCGCGCCCGGCGGCTGTCACCGTTTCTGTTCGGGCTGATCATCGTGCCGCTGATCGGCTTCTATGACGGCGTCTTCGGCCCCGGTGCGGGCTCGTTCTTCATGCTCGCCTTTGTCGCCCTTGCCGGCTACGGCCTGCTCAAGGCCACCGCCCACACGAAGCTCCTGAACTTCGCCTCCAACCTCGGCGCCTTCGCGGTCTTTACCGTTGTCGGCGTGATCTCCTGGAAGATCGGGCTGATGATGGGCGTGGCGCAATTTGCTGGCGCCCAGGCCGGCTCGCGGCTCGCCATGAAGAACGGCGCCAAGATCATCAAGCCGCTGCTGGTGATCACCTGCGTGGCGCTTGCGGCGAAGCTGATTGCCGACCCGGCCAATCCGGTGCGGGTCTGGTTCGGGATCTGAACGGTCTGATCCCGACGAGTTCGCAATTGAGTGGCCGCTTAGAGCCCACTTTACCGATTTTCTGTGCCGCAACGAATGTCCTCTGTCGGGAAATTTGACTACATCAAGGCCGCAACGGTTCGTGGGCACGGATCAACTGACATAGATTGGCAGTTGGGTTGCGTTAAGGCGGTCTCGTCAACAAAATCAAGGAGATGAGACATGACCAAACACACAATAGAAACGGTAACTTTCAAACTAGTCGACGGCATCAGCCGTGAAGTATTTGCCAAGGATGCCGAAGCCATGACCGACTTCGCCCGCAAGCAGGCGGGCTTTGTCTCGCGTCGCTTGTCGTGCAGCGATGATGGGCTTTGGATCGAGCATGTGGAATGGGAAACACTTAGCGCGGCGAAAGCTGCAGCAGCTCAGATCGGAAAAGAGCCAACCCTTGCGACATGTATGAAAGCCATCGACGGGCCAAGCGTTGTCTTGCATCATACAACCCTTGAGATCAGCGTAAACTAAGGGGGCAAAATGCGTCGGAGCGACCGTCTTACGGAGATCATAGAGATCGTTCAAGACGGTCGCTTGCACCTTGCCCGTGACATTGCTGACCGCTTGGAGGTCTCGGTGCGCACGATCTATCGGGACTTCGACACACTTGTCGCCTCAGGTATCCCGATAGAGGGTGAACGCGGCGTGGGATATATGCTGCGCGAGCCTGTGTTCCTTCCGCCGATGAACCTTTCCTTGACAGAATTGGAGGCTTTGCATCTGGGCATGGCAATTGTGTCAGAAGCCGCTGACACCGAGCTACAGAAGGCAGCGGCATCACTCACCTCGAAAATCAACAAAGTGGCTACAGCAAACGGCACAGTTCCAAAAAGTTGGGGCTTTGGAGTCTATCCCTTCGCGCAGGCTAAAATCGGCTTCGAGCATATGCCACGTATCCGCACGGCGATCCGTAACAAAGAAAAGCTAGAAATAGCGTATCGGTCCTTGGGCGATCAATCCTCGACTCGGGTGGTTTGGCCACTGCAAAATGCGTATTGGGGCCGTATCTGGACCATGACGTGCTGGTGTGAAAAGCGAGACGACTTCAGATCGTTTCGGATTGATCACATCACCGATTGCCATCGTACCGGCACCTACTTTGATGATGAGGGTGGCAAGCTATTTGCGAGATACATTGACAAAGTGAATGTTGAATTGACGCACAAGCCCCAAGGGAAGTCATAAGCCGTCCAGCGCTTGGTTCAAGACCGGTCATTGGCGCAGCCGCAACTAAATGGCGGTTTGTCCTTATTTCTGCCGTTCGCCACGAGGAAAATCCGATCGGTCCGGCTCTAAAACACCGCGAGCAGGATCGCGCCGGCCCCGATCAGCGCCACGCCGAGCCAGTTCAACGCGGAAAGATGCTCGCCCAGGAACAGAACTCCAAAAATCGCCACCAGCACGATCGACAATTTGTCGAGCGGCGCCACCCGCGCGGCATCGCCGAGCTGCAGCGCCCGAAAATAGGCAAGCCATGAAGCGCCGGTGGCAAGGCCCGACAGGCCGAGGAAGATCCAGGTCTTGAGCGGGATCGATTGCGGCTGGCGCCACTTGCCCATCGCGGTCAGGATCGCGCCCAGCACCAGCATGATCACGCAGGTGCGGATGAAGGTGGCGAGATCGCTGTCGATGTCGCTGATGCCGATCTTGGCGAAGATCGCGGTCAATGCCGCAAACACCGCCGCCACCAGCGCCCAGAACTGCCAGCTTGCCGAAAGGCTCATCGCCTGCTCCCGATTTTAAAATTCCACCCCGATCTGCGCCTTCACGCCCGAACGGAATGGATGCTTGATCATTTCCATCTCGGTCACCAGGTCGGCGAACTCGATCAGCTCGTCCTTGGCGTTGCGGCCGGTGAGCACGACATGGGTCATGGCCGGCTTCTCCGCCTTGAGAAAGGCGATCACGTCGTTCACGTCAAGATAGTCATAGCGGATGGCGATGTTGATCTCGTCCAAGAGCACCATCGAGTTGCGCTCGTCGCGGATCATCTCCTTGGCCTTCTCCCAGGCGGCCTGCGCCATCTCGATGTCGCGGGCCTTGTCCTGGGTCTCCCAGGTGAAGCCCTCGCCCATGGTGTGGAACTGGCAGATATCGGAAAAATGCTTGAGGATCAGGTCGCGCTCGCCCGTCGACATCGCGCCCTTGATGAACTGCACCACCGCGCACGGCTTGCCATGGGCGATGTGGCGGAAGATCATGCCGAAGGCGGCGGAGGACTTGCCCTTGCCCTTGCCGGTGTGCACGATCACCAGACCCTTCTCGCCGGTCTTGGTGGCCATGATCTTCTCGCGCGCCGCCTTCTTCTTCGCCATCTTGTCGGCATGGCGGGCGTTGAGGTCTTCCTCGCTCATGCCGTCGGTGATCTTGTCGCGTCCGCTCATTGCCTGTCCATCCTCTTCACGTGTCGATTCTTGCTCCGGTCGTTCTTCGAACGGTGCCGGCTCACATGCCTCCGGCGTCCTCGAAGGACTTGGCAAACCAGATCCGCTGCGGCGCGCCGCCGATCGCGGGCAGCCTGCCGCATTCAGTATAGCCCAGTTCCTGGTAAAATCGCGGCGCCTGGAATTCGAACGTGTCGAGATAGACGCCGACCAGCCCCTTCTGCCGGGCATGGTCCTCCGCGCGGGCCAGCAATGCGCGGCCGATGCCCTGGCCGCGGTGGCCCTCGGCCACGCCCAAGAGCTTGATGAACAGCCACTTCTGCACCGCATAGGCCACAATCCCGCCCGCAAGCCCGCCTTCCGCATCGACCGCCTTGAGCTCGAAGCTGACCGGATCGAACGGAAAGCCAAGCCTTGCCGCGGTCGCGTCGATCATCTCTTCCACCGCATGGGAGAAACCGCCGTCAGTGCCGGCGACCGTGATGATGGTGATTGTCATGCTCAATCCTCTTCTCCCGGCGCGCCGCCCGCAAGGGCTGCGAGCGCGAACTTGGCCGAATTGCTTTTCGGCGTCCACAGCTCGCGCGCGATCGCCTCCTCGAATTTCTGCGCCATCTCGCACAGCGCATCGGGGTTCTTCTCGCGCAGAAAGGCGAGCGTGTCCTCGTCGACGAGGTAGGCCTGATAGACCGCCTCGAAATGGGCGTCGCGCACGGCACCCGTGGTGGCCGCGAAGGCGAACAAATAATCGACCGTCGCCGCCATCTCGAAGGCGCCCTTGTAGCCGTGGCGCTTGACGCCGGCGATCCATTTCGGATTGACCGCGCGGCCGCGCACGACGCGGGCGATCTCCTCCTCGAGAGAGCGGATCACCGGCCGTTCGGGCCGGGAATGGTCGTTGTGGTAAATCGCCGGCCGCGTGCCCCTTGCTGCTTCCACCGCAGCCGTCATGCCGCCCTCGAACTGGTAGTAGTCGTCCGAGTCGAGCAGATCGTGCTCGCGGTTGTCCTGGTTCTGCACCACGGCTTCAACCGTCGACAACCGCTGCTCGAACAACTCATGCGCCGCCTGCCCCTCCTCGCCCGCGCCATAGGCATAACCGCCCCAGACCATAAAGGCCTCCGCCAGGTCGCCGCGATCGGTCCAGCCGCCCTCGTCCATCAGCGCCTGCAGGCCCGCACCATAGGCCCCGGGCTTGGAGCCGAACACCCGGAACGACGCCTGCCGCGCCGCCTCTTCGGGGGAAGCCCCGCCGGCGATCAGAGCCGCGGTCTCGGCTCTGGCGCGCGCGGCCAGCGGATTGTCGCCCTCGTCCTCGTCAAGACTAGCAACCGCACGAGCAGCGCGGTCAAACAGCGCGATCTGGTCCGGGAAGGCATCGCGGAAGAAGCCGGAGATCCTCAGCGTGACGTCAACACGCGGCCGCTTCATCTTGGCCATCGAGATGATCTCATAGCCGGTCACCCGCCGCGAGGCCGGATCCCACACCGGTTTCGCCCCAATCAGCGCCAGCGCCTGGGCGATGTCGTCGCCGCCGGTGCGCATGTTGGATGTGCCCCAGGCGGTGAGCGCCATCGAGGTCGGCCATTCGCCATGATCCTGAATGTGGCGGGTGACCAGCAGTTCCGCGGACTTCTGCCCGAGTTCCCAGGCCGCCGGCGTCGGCACCGCGCGGCTGTCGACCGAATAGAAATTCCGCCCCGTCGGCAGCACGTCCGGCCGCCCCCGCGTCGGCGCGCCCGAGGGACCGGGGCCAACGAAGCGGCCGTCGAGCGCGGTGAGGAGGCCTGAGAGTTCTGCGTCACCGCAGGCCTGGACCGAGGGTTTGATGCGGAGGTTGATGTCCTCCATCACGGCGCGCGTATCAGTCCAGGCGTCCGGCACGGGGGTGCGGCCGGAGACCAGCTCGATGGCCAGCAGTTCGATGCGCTCGACCGTGTCGCCACTGGTGCGCCAGGGGTCGGTGGAGACCGCCTGGAGCACTGCAGGCTTTGGCCTGTTCCAGGGTTCGCCCATGGCGCAGTCGAGAGGATCGAAGGAGCCCTCGATCGTCTTTTCAGACAAAGTCCCCTCCCCAACCCCTCCCCACAAGGGGGAGGGGCTACCATGCCGCGCCCTCTCGGCAGAAAACCCACTGTTCCCATTGTTGATAGTTGGTTCGGAAGGCGCAGCAATTGCGGAGCCTAGCCCCTCCCCCTTGTGGGGAGGGGTTGGGGAGGGGTTCTTCCTTGAAACCCCCGCATCTCGCGCAATCGCACGATGCAGACTGTCCTCGCCCGGCCCCTCGCCGCGCTTGATGCGCGCCAGCGCCACCACCAGATCGGTGAGCAACCCGCCCTCGGGCGACTTCCCGAAAATGTGCAGCCCGTCGCGGATCTGCATTTCCTTCAGGTCACACAGCCAGGCGTCGAGCTTCTCGAGCGCCAGGTCGTCGTCGTCTCCAGGCGTGATGCCGGCGTCCTGGTCGAGCCCGATGTCGCGCACGAGCTCCAGGATCTGGCCCTTGAGCAGTTTCAAACGGCGCGGATCATGGCCCGAGGCCTCGTAATATTCGTCGACCAGCGCCTCGAGGTCCTTGAGCGGGCCATAGCTTTCGGCCCGCGTCAGCGGCGGCGTCAGATGATCGATGATCACCGCCGAGGTGCGTCGCTTGGCTTGCGTGCCCTCGCCCGGATCGTTGACGATGAAGGGATAGACATGCGGGAGCGCCCCGAGCACGGCTTCGGGATAGCAGGCGCGGGAGAGGGCCAGCGCCTTGCCCGGCAGCCATTCGAGATTGCCGTGCTTGCCCATGTGGATGATGGCGTGGGCATCAAACGCGCCGCGCAGCCAGGCATAGAAGGCGAAATAGCCATGCGGCGGCACGAGGTCAGGCGCGTGGTAGCTCGCCTTCGGATCGATGTTGTAGCCGCGCGCCGGCTGAATGCCGGCCACCACATTGCCGAAGCGGAGCAGCGCCAGGTGGAATGAGCCCTGGCGATAAAACGGGTCGTCCTCGGGCGCACCCCAGCGCTCGGTCACCGCCGCTTGAATTGACGGGTCGAGGCTTTCGAAAAAGCTCCGATATTCGCCGAGCGGCAGCAGGACGCCGCCGGTGCGGTCCGGCTTGAGCGCATTGGTCGGCCCCGCCTTCAGGGCGGTCACCAGCGCGTCGCCGTCGGCGGGAACCTCCCCGGTTTCATATCCGGCGACTTTCATCGCGCGCAAGACTTCCACCGTGCCGGCGGGCGTATCAAGCCCGACGCCGTTGGCGATGCGGCCGTCGCGGTTGGGGTAGTTGGCGAGAATGATCGCCACCCGCCGGTCCTTTGCTTCCGTCCGCCTGAGCCGCGCCCAGCGGGCGGCGAGTTCGGCGACGAAGGCAACCCGGTCCGGCTCGGGCGCATGGGTGACGATGTTGGCCTGAACCGTCTCGTCAAACCGCGCCGCCGATTTGAACGACACCGCGCGCGAAAGCACCCTTCCGTCGACCTCGGGCAATGCCACATGCATCGCCAGATCGCGCGAGGTCAGCCCCTGGTGCGACGCGGCCCAGGCCTCGCGACCGCCGCCAGCGAAGACCGCCTGCAGCACCGGCGCGCCGGTGGATTCCAGCACCGTGCCGCGGGTCCGCGCTCCGGGCGCGGAGACCGCAAAGCCGGTGGCGTTGATCACCACGTCGGGCGGCGCGTCAGTGAAGATCGCCTCGACCGTACCGACAGAAACCGGGTCCTTGAGGCTTGAGACAAACACGGGAAGCGGATTGACGCCCTGCTCCCTGAGCGCTTCACAGAGTGCTGCCACTGGCGCGGTCTGGCCGCTCTGCACCAGCGCACGATAGAAGCAGATCGCCGCCACCGGCGCGTTCGCGGTCCAGCCCTTGCGCAGGTCGGCAAGCGCCGGATTGGCCGTCCCAGGATGCCATAGCCCGGCCTTGAGCAGGGGAGCAGCCGGTCCCGGTCGCTCCTCACCCGTCACCAGCGCTTCGGCACATTCGATCAGCCCGCGCGCGTTCTCCGCCCCGCCCTCGATCAGATAGGTCCAGAGGCTCTCCCGCGACGCCTGATCGAGCGTCGACAGCGGATCGAGCCCCGGATCTGGCCGGTCATCGCCGGGGAGTGCCGCGATCTCGAATCCATACGTGACAGAGGCTGCGTAGAGGCTTTCCAGCGCATAAGAAAAGTAGCTGGCGCCGCCCAATGCGCGCACGATGACGAGCTTCGCCCTGGGCGCCATCTTCGCCACGAAGGTGTCGACCGACATCGGGTGCTTGAGATCGGAGAGGCTTGCAAGCCGCCAGGCCATGCGCCCCGCCGTCTGCCGGGCCGCGGCGATGCTCGCAAGCTCGGTGTCGGCGGCGCTCAGGAACAGGATGTCGCCCGGGGTCTGGCCAAGATCGACGGCCTCGTCGCCATCGCTCAGGCTTCCCTTCTGGGCGACGAGCAGATGCATGGCGTCAGCCCGCCAGTCCTGCGAGGCTTTTGCGGATTGCCGCCTCGTCGATGTCGTGCAGGCCGATCACCACCAGCCGGGTCGCCCGCGCCTCGCCATGCCCCCAGGGCCGGTCGAAATGCGTGTCGATGCGCGCGCCCACCGCCTGCACCACCATCCGCATCGGCTTGCCGGCCATGTCCGCAAAACCCTTGAGCCGCAGGATGTCGTGGCTGACGATCAGGCTCTTGAGGCCATCGGTGAAGGCGGCCACGTCGCTGACCGGGCCGAGATCGACGACGAAGCTCTCGAACTCGTCGTGATCGTGCTCATGGCCATCGGCATGGTGCAGTTCGTGGTGCGACTTGCGGTTGATGATGTCGTCCTCGGTGCCGACGCCGAGACCCAGCAGCACCTCCGGCGCCACCTCGCCCTGGCAAGCTTCGATGAACACCGGCTTGCGGGTGAGATGCGAAAGGATCCCCTCGCGGACGCCGGTGAGTTCTCCCGCGCTGATCAGGTCGGTCTTGTTGAGCACGATCAGGTCGGCGGCGGTCAGCTGATCCTCGAACAGCTCCTCGAGCGGGCTCTCGTGATCGAGCCCCTCGTCGGCCAGGCGCTGGGCGTCGAGCTTGTCGTGATCGTCGGCGAAGCGGCCGGCGGCCACGGCAGCACTGTCGACCACGGTGACGACGCCGTCGACAGTGACTTGCGTCTTGATGCCCGGCCAGTTGAAGGCCGCGACCAGCGGCTGAGGCAGCGCCAGGCCCGAGGTCTCGATGACGATGTGATCGGGCCGGTTGGCGCGTGCCAGAAGCTTTTCCATTGTCGGGATGAAATCATCGGCGACGGTGCAGCAGATGCAGCCATTGGTGAGTTCGACGATATCGTCCTCGCTGCAGACCTCGTCGCCGCAGCCCTTGAGCACGTCGCCGTCGACGCCCAAATCGCCGAACTCGTTGATGATCAGCGCGATCCGCTTGCCCTTGGCGTTGGCAAGCATGTGACGGATCAGCGTGGTCTTGCCCGCGCCGAGAAAGCCGGTGATCACGGTTGCGGGAATTTTGGAGCCATTCATAGGATTAACCCTTCATCTTGAGCGGCAGGCCGGCGGCGACGAAATGAACTTCGTCGGCAAGGCCTGCGATGGACTGGTGGAGGCGGCCGGCATGATCGCGAAAAGCCCGCGCCATAGCGTTGTCGGGCACGATGCCGAGTCCGACCTCGTTGGAGACAAGCACAACCGGCCCCTCGAGCCCCGCAAGCGTTGCACGGAACTGGTCGAAAGCTTGGGCTATGTCCCGCTCGCCCAGCATCAGGTTGGTCACCCAGAGCGTCAGGCAATCGACCAGGATCGGCCGGTCGGGCCGCGCGTGATCGGAAAGCGCCTGGGCCAGATCGAGCGGCGCCTCGACGGTCTCCCAGCCCTGCCCGCGACGGCTCTGATGCGACGTGATCCGGTCGCGCATCTCGTCGTCCCAGGCCTGGCCGGTGGCGATGTAGAGCCTGCTCACCGAGGCGGATTCGACCAGGGTTTCGGCAAAGGCGGACTTGCCCGAGCGCGCGCCGCCGAGCACCAGCGTGATCGGCTTGAGTCCGGTCACGCTGTCTGCTCCTCGGGGACGCGGGAGAGGAAGTGGCCGAGCAGCCCGCCGAGCAGCAGCCAGAAAAACAGCGTTGTCGCCAGCGAGGCGGCGGCATAGGCTGACGCCAGATAGGCAGGCACGTCGCTGGAGAGATCTTCGGGCACCGGCGCGCCCCAGACATGCGGCGCGGCGATCAGCGCCAGGCCCAGCGCCCTGGCGATCCATTCCGGCCGGAGCGCTACGAGCCAAAGGCCGAGTGCGGACAAGCCGACCGTGATCATCCACCAGCCCTGCCGGTCGCCGAGATCGGCATGGGGAAAGCCGGGCACCGCCGGCGGCAGGCCGAAGGACGGCGCAAGCTGGACGCAGAACCAGGCGCCGGCGCCCAGCAACAGGCCGCGCATCAGCCCGTCGCGTCCGCCGGGAAACTCGATACCCGCAATCAGCGCCACGGCGGCCAGCATCAGGGCAAAGCCTGCGCCGGCGACCAGATTGGCAACAACAGTGTCCCCCAGCCGGCCGAGGCCGAACATGGACTCGTCGCCGTGGTCATGGGCGCCGTGATCATGCGCGGCCGGAGCGGCGTCCTGGGCGATCTCGGGTCCGGCGTCAGTTGAAGACGGCGCGGGGTCGACCGCGCCATGATCATGGCCGCCGCCCTCATACGCTTCGGCCTGCATGATCAGCGGAACGATCTTGACATATTGGGCGGGCGTCATCGCCATACCGGCAATGAGCCCGGCGGCAAGAGCCGCCAGGAGCAACCTGACAATCATGGCATCAATCCCTTAGTGGCAGGGAAAGCCGTAGGAATGTCGGGTATCGTGCGCCGCATCGTGCAGCGCCTGGGAATTGGCGAGGCCAACCCCGAACACCAGGATCGAGCCGATGACCAGCGCCATCAGCCCCGCGACAGTGCGCGCACTAATGCGATCGGTAAGGGAAAGCGTGTGTGTCTTGATAGCCATGACAACCTCCGTGAATGGCTTCGGGAGAAAAACCTCTCCCAAAGGTCCGGCTCTCAACCGGTGCGAATGGCAGGTCTCCTGGCTCACGGGTCGCGGCGACATTTCCGTCGCACATCGGCAAATGCCGGCCTTCCCAACGTGTTCGACGGTCATGAAAACGGGACGATTCGTAGATAAGGAGGCGCCCGCACCTGTTGATCATGCCGCCACGTCAGTGGCTTGTCCGGTCCGGGTTCGAGGGTCGCGGTTGAGCACCATTGCCGCTCCGCAAGTCCAGCCTCCCGGGGCCGGTGACATTTGCCTCGCCGCTCTACAGTCGCGGGGTCGGCTGCGATAAGGACGCCCTGATTGGGTCCATCCCGTCGCATTCCCTTTTGATCCTGAAAACCATCCCGGTTTTCTGGAACCATTCGAGCTCCAAGTGATAGGGATGACCGCCCGCCCTGTCAATCGCGCCAGCGCCATTGCCCGCTCCATCCGCGCCCTGTCCGCGCCAGTTTTGCGTCTTATCAGCGCCCGATCAGCGCAGACGCATGGAGAATCCGGTCAAATCCCACCAAACCATCGAGTTCGGAGGCGATTTCGTCCAGAGCCGCATCGACGTCGCCGCGGAAATTGGTCTGCCCGCCGGAAAGCCCGAACTCCGCCAGCAAGCGCCTGCGAAAGGCGTCCGAATCGAACAGTCCGTGCAGGTAGGTGCCCGATACCTTGCCGTCCGCCGAGACCGCGCCGTCGGGGCGGCCATCGATGAGGGTCATCGGCCTGAGCGCATCGGGGCCGCGGCTCACGCCCAGATGGATCTCGTAGCCCAACAGCTCGACGTCATGCACTGCCGAACGCGCCTCGATGTTGCGCACGGTCTTTTCCGGCGCCATCTCGGTGTCGATGTCGAGGAAGCCGAGACCCTCCGCCTCGGTCTCGCCGCCTTCGATGCCCAGCGGGTCGCGCACGGTGCGCCCCAGCATCTGCAGCCCGCCGCAGATGCCGATGATCATGCCGCCGCGGCGGCGGTGCGCCTCGAGATCCCGGTCCCAGCCCTGGCGGCGGAAGAAGGCGAGGTCGGCGATGGTGGATTTCGATCCGGGCAGGATCACCAGTCCCGCATCAGTGGGTAGCCGCTCGCCCGGCCTGACGAACACAAGCTCCACCTCAGGCTCCGTCTTGAGCGGATCGAAATCGTCGAAATTGGCGATCCGCGACAGCACCGGTACCGCGATCCTGAGCGCCCGCGCCTCGCCGCGCGTCAGCCGCTCGAGCGCCACGGAATCCTCGGCCGGAAGCCGCGCCGCGGCCTTGAGCCAGGGAACCACTCCCAGACACGGCCATCCGGTGAATTTTTCGATCGCGGAAATGCCGTCGTCGAACAGGCTGACATCGCCGCGAAACTTGTTGATGAGATAGCCTGCGATCATCGCCCGGTCTCCGTCGGGCAGGATCGTGTGGGTGCCGACCACCGAGGCGATCACCCCGCCGCGGTCGATGTCGCCGACAAGCACCACCGGCACCCGTGCCTTTGTCGCAAATCCCATATTGGCGATGTCGCCGGCGCGGAGGTTGATCTCCGCCGGAGAGCCGGCGCCTTCGACCAGCACCAGGTCGGCGCCGTCCGAGATGCGGGCAAAGCTGTCCATCACTGCCGCCATCAGTTCGGGCTTGAGCGCCTGGTAGTCGCGACCCCGCGCATGGCCGACCACCCTGCCCTGCACCACCACCTGCGAGCCGGTCTCCGACTGCGGCTTGAGCAGCACCGGGTTCATGTGGATGCTGGCCGGCACCCGGCAGGCCAGCGCCTGCAGCCATTGTGCCCGGCCGATCTCGCCGCCGTCATCGGCGACCGCGGCATTGTTGGACATGTTCTGCGGCTTGAACGGACGAACCTTCAGACCGTGATTGGCCGCCAGCCGGCAGAAGCCCGCCACAAGCACGGTCTTGCCCACATCCGATCCGGTTCCCTGAAACATCAATGCTCGTGTCATGGCCCCGTCGATAGCACCGCCACGTGCGGATCAAAAGAGGGGATGCGGCGACCGCATGGAGACGGTTTCAATTCTTCGCCGATCCTGTTTTCTCACCCGAACAGAATTCTTCTTGCGACATCTGAATTGCGACATCGCGAGGCGGCTTTGATGCAGCTTGGCGGGCATGATGAGCCTAGAGAAACCGCAGATATGGATCGTCACCTCGATGGCGGTCAAACCCGGACCATAAGGACATTGCCATGCTGTATGTATTCAACTCCGCCAATCGCGTTCAGATCGCATGGAATGGCGTGCTTCCGGCCGAAAAGGCCAACCAGAAGCCCCGCACCGGGATCGTGAACAGCCTGATCCGCACCCTCTCCGCAGGCTGAAGCGCGCTTCGCTTCCCTGCAAGAGGCCAGATCCTATGACGAAGAGGCCGGGCGTGACGCGTCCGGTCTCTTTTTGATGCGCCAGCGAGACCCGCAGCCCGTACAAATGCGAAGGCCGTCCGGACCTTGCGGTTCGAACGGCCTGCCAAAGATACGCCTGGCGCCCCGAAAATACGCACGAGGGTCGCGGACATCCCGGTACGCAATACCTGATCCGGGATGGGTCGGCGGTTGTCCCCCGCCGTGAGAATGGTTTAACCCGGACATCCTTACCGGAGAGTTATTGAAACCCTAAGCATTCGTGAATTGTGCGATTTATTTGGATGGCGTAAGCTGACGCTACGTCATCAACGAGGAGCGGCGGGCCGATTTGAGAATTCCCCCAGACGCTGTTGATTTCTTGCGTCAAGTCCTTACCCTAACAGTCGGCACTTCAATGGCCAGTCGGCTTGTGACAGAGTTCCACAAGACGCTGCTGCGCTACTCGATGTCGTCTTTGCGTCCTGTTCGGGGCGCAAATTGGTTTTCAATGACTGAGAGGCGAAATGCCTTCAATTCCATCGGTGCCGGTATACGCAGTGACCGGGCTGCCGAACAACGGAACAAACCACTGCTCAAATAAGACTGGGAGGTCTTACACATGAAGAAGCTTCTCGCTTCCACCGTTCTCGCCGTTGGCCTTATGGGCTTTGCCGGCGCTGCATCCGCCCAAGATCAAGACTGCGGACGCGTTACCATCGCCAACATGAACTGGGCTTCAGCTGAAGTCCTCGCAAACATCGATCAGATCATCCTTTCGGAAGGCTATGGTTGCCAGGCCGAACTGGTCGCCGGCGACACCACGCCGACGCTCACCTCCATGGTTGAAAAGCAGGAGCCGGACGTCGCGCCTGAAGCCTGGATCAACTCGCTGCGCACGCTGCTCGATGCAGCTGTCGCGGAAGGCAAGCTGCACTACGCGTCCGAATCGCTCAGCGATGGCGGCGTGGAAGGCTGGTGGATCCCCAAATACTTCGCTGAAGAGCATCCCGAGATCAAGTCGATCGACGATGCCCTGGCTCACCCGGAGCTGTTTCCTGCCCCCGGCATGGAGAATGCCGGCAAGGGCGGCGTCTACAACTGCCCCGAAGGCTGGGGTTGCCGCATCATCACCACCAACCTCTTCAAGGCCTATGGCGCTGAAGAAAAGGGCTGGGTAACGGTCGAAACCGGCTCCGCCGCTGGCCTCGACGGCTCGATCGCCAAGGCCTATGAGCGGGAAGAGCCGTGGCTCGGCTATTACTGGGCTCCGACCGCCATTCTGGGCAAGTACGAAATGGTCAAGCTTGACCATGGCGTCGAGCACAACAAGGAAGAATGGGACCGTTGCACCTCGATCACCGATTGCCCGGATCCCGTCAAGAACGCCTGGTCCAAGTCGGAAGTCTACACGGTCGTGACCGACGACTTCAAGAACCGCGCCGGTCCGGCCTATGACTACCTTGCCACACGCAGCTGGCCGAACTCCACGGTGAACGGCTTGCTGGCATGGATGGCCGACAACCAGGCCACCGGTGAAGCCGGCGCCCGCCACTTCCTCAAGGAGAACGAGGACATCTGGACAGAGTGGGTGTCGCCGGAGGCGGCAGAGAAAGTCAAAGCAGCAGTGATGTAATCCATCGCTGATTGTGTGGCGGGCCTCGGTCCGCCACACTTTTTTTCAGACCAGCGCGGCAGGGGAAAACAAGGCCGCGCGGACTGGAGCCGAGACCGGGGGCACGCGCCAGAGAGGCGCATTCATCTGGCCAAAGGCAGCGATGAATCGCTGATCGCCTGGCGATCGGCCAAAACTAATTTCCGTATTTGGAGCGTGAATATGGACTGGTTCACAAAATTTCCCGCGATGGAGACCGACCGACTGACCGCCTTGAAAAAGGCCATCGATCTCGGCTTTCGCGATTTCACCCGCGCCTATGGCGAAGTGTTTGAAACCATCCTCTATCCGGTGCAATGGTTCATGTTCCGTGTCGAACAATTGCTGACCACATCGCCCTGGCCGCTGGTGATCCTGGCATTCGCGGTGATCGCGTGGCTGGCGAGCCGGAGCTGGAAGATCACTGCGGGCGTGGTCATCACGCTGCTGCTGATCGGCTATTTCGACATGTGGGAAGACACGATGAAGACCGTCGCGATGACGGTTGTGGCGACGATCATGGCCATCATCCTGGGCATCCCGATCGGCATTCTCATGGGCCGGTCCAACCGGGTCCAGGCGGTGCTCAATCCGATCCTCGACGTGATGCAGACCATGCCGAGCTTCGTCTACCTCATTCCCGTGGTCATGCTGCTCGGCATCGGCCGCGTGCCCGGATTGATCGCGGTGATGGTCTACGCCATTCCGCCGATCATCAGGCTCACCAATCTCGGCATCCGCCTGGTCGACAAGGATGTGCTGGAGGCGGCGGACGCCTTCGGCTCCTCCAACTGGCAGCGGCTCAAGAACGTGCAGATGCCGCTCGCGCTGCCGACCATCATGGCCGGCGTCAACCAAACCATCATGATGGCGCTCGCCATGGTCGTGGTCGCCTCGATGATCGGTGTCCAGGGTCTCGGACTGCCGGTGCTCAAGGCCATCGCCAACCAGTATTTCACGTTGGGCATCTTCAACGGCCTCGCCATTGTCGGCATCGCCATCATCTTTGACCGCACCAGCCAGGCCTATGGCAAGCGGCTGCAAAAGCACCTGGAGGTGGTTCATGGCTGAGCAAAATACCGGAATCGGGATCAGCGTCCGCAATCTGTACAAGATCTTCGGATCCAATCCGGAAGCCTATATCGACGCCGTCAAGGGCGGCATGACCAAGACCGAGCTCAACGAGAAGCACAATCATGTGCTCGGTCTCAAGGATATCAACATCGACATGCCCGGCGGCGGCATCCAGGTGGTCATGGGCTTGTCGGGCTCGGGAAAATCCACCCTGATCCGCCATATCAACCGGCTGATCGATCCGACCGCCGGCGAAGTCATTGTCGGCGACGAGGACGTGGTCAGGATGAACGAGGCGGAACTGCGCGAGTTCCGCCGCCACAAGACCGCCATGGTGTTTCAGAAGTTCGCGCTTCTGCCGCACCGCACGGTGCTGGAAAACGCGGTCTACGGCCTGGAAATCCAGGGCCTGCCGCGCGAGGAACAGGAAAAGCAGGCACGGCGCTGGATCTCCCGCGTCGGCCTCGACGGCTTCGAGGACAACTATCCCAACCAGCTTTCGGGCGGCATGCAGCAGCGCGTCGGCCTTGCCCGCGCGCTGACCAACGACGCGCCGATCCTGCTGATGGACGAAGCCTTCTCGGCGCTCGATCCGCTGATCCGCATGGACATGCAGTCGGTTCTGCTGGATCTGCAGAAGGAAATCCGCAAGACTGTCGTCTTCATCACCCACGACCTCGACGAGGCGCTGCGCCTGGGCGACCGCATCGCCATTCTGCGCGACGGCGAAGTGGTGCAGCAGGGCACCAAGCAGGAAATCGTGCTGCGTCCGGCCGACGAGTACATTTCGAGCTTCGTGCGCGAGGTCAACCGCGGCCGCGTGATCTCGGTCGACATGGTCATGGCCCCGCTTTCGGGCGAGCCGAAGGGAATGCCGATCAAATCCGGGACCGTGCTCGAGGTTGCCGCCAAGAAGATGACCGACGCCAACCTGCCCGAGGCCCATGTCACGGATGCATCCGGCGCAGTGCTGGGCAAGCTGGCGATCAACGAGGTGATCTCGGCCATGGTGACGCCGGTCGACCATGATTCGGCTGCGGCCTGAGCGCGGTTGATCCCAGACCGGCCGCCGGGTCGGGCGATCAGCCCGGTTCAAACCGCATCACAGACCCCGCCGATGCGCAATCGCCGGCGGGGTTTTTCATTGCCGGGCGGCAAACGCTGTTGCAATGACATAAAGATATCCTTATACGTTACTGCACACATAAGGAGACTTCCATGTCCGCACCCAATCCGCTCGCCGACCTCTTGTCCGAAAAGGGCGTTCTTCTCGCCGACGGTGCCACGGGCACCAATCTGTTCGCCATGGGTCTGGAATCGGGCGAAGCGCCCGAGATGTGGCTGGAGACGGCGCCGGAAAAGATCACCAAGCTGCACCAGGATTTCGTCGATGCGGGATCCGACATCATCCTGACCAACAGCTTCGGCGGCACCCGCAACCGGCTGAAACTGCACCAGGCCGATGACCGGGTGTTCGCGCTCAACAAGAAGGCCGCCGAGATCGCTCGCGCCGTAGCCGACAAGGCACCGCGCAAGGTGATCGTCGCCGGCTCCGTCGGCCCCACCGGCGACCTGCTGGTGCCGCTGGGCGCCATGACCTACGACTCGGCGGTCGAATCCTTCGCCGAACAGATCGCGGGCCTCAAGGCGGGCGGCATCGACGTCGTCTGGATCGAGACCATGTCGGCGACCGACGAGATCCGCGCCGCAGCCCAGGCTGCCACCGACGCGGACCTGCCTTACGTCTACACCGGTTCCTTCGACACTGCCGGCAAGACCATGATGGGCGTGCATCCGCGCGACATCCATTCGCTGGCCAAGGACATCGGCGACGGTCCGCTGGCCGTGGGCGCCAATTGCGGCGTCGGCGCCTCGGACATCCTGTCTTCGCTGCTCGACATGACCGACGCCGATCCCAACGCCATCGTGGTGGTCAAGGGCAATTGCGGCATCCCCGAATTCCGCGGCACCGAGATCCATTATTCCGGCACACCGCCGCTGATGGCCGATTACGCAAGGCTCGCCATCGATGCCGGCGCACGCATCATCGGCGGCTGCTGCGGCACCTCCTGCGATCATCTCGCTGCCATGCGCGAGGCCGTCGACAGCCACATCAAGGCGCAGCGCCCGACGGTGGAAACCATCGTCGAACGCATCGGCCCGATGCGCAACACGGTCGCCACCGACAACCCCGCCCCCACCCGCGAACGCCGCGGCCGCAGGGGCTGAAAACCATGGCATTTGGAAATGCAAGGAGGCCGGCGCATGCGCCGGCCTCTTTTGTTCGTCAGGGATTTCAGCCTGATCTGTTCAGTTCTGGGCTGGTCCAGCCTGCAGACCTTCGATGTCCTCGCGCGCCTTTTTCAGGATCTCAAGCGCCTGCTGCGCCTGGCCGGCGGACAACCCGCCACTTCGCAACTGACCGAACAGCGAGCGGCGAAGCGCGCGGAACTCCGAGCCCAGCGCCACGCCCTGGATTTCGTCGGACGCCTCGTCGATCTGCGCGTTGATCCGGTCGAGGTCGACGCGGTTTTCTTCAAGATAGGCCCGCCCCTCCGCGGTGATCGCGAACAGCTTCTTGACGCCCTGCATCTGGGAGGACACCAGATCGGCCTCCTCCAGCATCTGCAGCATCGGATAGATCGCGCCGGGGCTCGGGCTGTAGGCGCCCTGGAACCGGGCTTCGAGCGCCTTGATGATGTCGTAGCCGTGGCGCGGTTGCTCGGCGATCAGGCCGAGAACCACCAGCCTCAGCGCGCCGGCGTCGAACATGCGCTTGCCGCCGCCGCCGAATGGCCCGCCGCGATGGCGCCCGAACGGCCCGCCCCTTCCATGCCCCCCACCATGCCCGCGTCCGCCTGAACCTTCAGGACCGGCAAAATGGTGGGATTTGCCATGGCATGTGTGTCTGTGCATTCCAAACATGTTGGATTTCCTTTCTGAACTTCGATAGCACTTTATAACGCATTATCTATGCAAAGATATATCTTTTGCAAGAGCTATCACGGATGTGAGCGACCAGCTATGCCCCATGCATCTGTTTTTACGATGAAATTTCTCGAAAGACAGCTTGGCCGAACGTCGCCTATCTCTTACTTTGGCCATTACGGATCCGTCGATCAGGCCATTGTGAGCAAGCGGAAAGCGGACGGAAGGCCCGGCGAGCATCCCATCCGCGTCCATATATTTCCGCAGGGCTGTGCGGGACCTAGCGGTCCAGGCCCTCGGCAAGCCGCACCAGTTGCAAAAACTCCGACCGATAGCCGAAGGAATCATCACCGCGCGCCTCGCGGGCTATCCGCTCGATCTCACTGTAGTCGAAGCCTGCGACCTGAAGCGTCTTGCGCAGTTTCTGCCCGAAGGCGGCGACAGCGATGGAGAAGCGCACGTCTTCCGGGGCTAGAGCAAAGCTCTCCGTCCCGGCCTCGCGCGTCACCGGTATTTCGGTGAGCTGGCTCTCCGCCGCGCCCGGCGTCTTGGCCCGGATCTTGAGGAACGCCAGTTCATCGCCCAACTCCCTCGTTGCGGGTCTTTCCGGGCCATAGCGCAGATCGCTGTTGAGGATCGCCGGGCTTCCAACCGGAGTGATCTCGTAGATCGCGGTCACGGTGTGGCCGGAACCGATCTCGCCCGCATCCACCAGGTCATTGTTGAAATCCTCGCGGTTCAAGGCCCGGGTCTCGAACCCGATCTGTCGATACTCGGCCACCATGGCCGGATTGAACTCGATCTGGAACTTCACGTCCGAGGCGATCGGGAACAGCGACGCCGAGGATTCCTGCACCAGCGTCTTCTCGGCTTCCGCCAGGGTGTCGATATAGGCGGCCACTCCATTTCCGTGTTGCGCAATCGCCTGCATCAGCTGGTCGTTGTAATTGCCCTGGCCGAACCCGAAGATCGACAGGAACACCCCGCTGTCGCGCTTCTCCTCGATCATCGAAGTGAGCGACCTGTCGTCACTCTGGCCGACATTGAAGTCGCCATCGGTGGCGAGCATCACCCGGTTGACCCCGCCCTCGGCAAAGCCTTTTTCCGCGAGCCGGTAGGCCTCTTCCAGTCCCGCGGCGCCCGCCGTCGAGCCTCCCGGGCGCAGAGTGTCCATCGCCGCGAGGATCGTGCGCTTGTCGGAAACCGGTGTCGGCTCCAGCACCGTGCCCGCCTCGCCGGCATAGGTGACGATCGACACCGTGTCGTCCGGCTCCAGCGTGTTGACGAGAAGCCTGAAGGCCGATTTGAGCAGCGGCAGCTTGTCGGTCTCGTTCATCGAGCCGGAGACATCGATGAGAAACACCAGATTGGCGGCCGGGCGCTCGGCCGGCGCGATGTCGTAGCCCTTCACCCCGACATGGAGGAGCTGCGTGTCCGGGTTCCACGGCGTCGGCGTCACCGTGACGGAGGCGCGAAACGGCATGTCGGCGGACTCGGGGCCGGGATAGGCATAGGGGAAGTAATTGACCATTTCCACCACCCGCACCGTCTGAGGCTCCGGCATCATGCCCTGCTTCAGCGCGCGGCGGACCATCGCGTAAGACGACGTGTCGACATCCGCCGAGAAGGTCGACACCGGGTGTTCGGCGACTGACTTGACACCGTGGCTCTCGAAATTCTCGACCCTGTCGCCCTCTGCTTCAAGAGGCGGCGCCGGATAGGCCTCCCCTGCACCGGCGAAACCCTGCTGATTGACTGAACCTGCGAAATCCTGCCGTGCGATCGCACCCATCGGCTGGCCGACCGACCGCTTCGGCACTGCGCCGCCCGGTTGCAGGGCCTGCCTTGCTGCAGGCGATGCAGCCACCGGGGGTGACGGCACCGCATCCGCCGGTTCCATGTCTTTCTCTTCAGAAGCAGGCAGCCATGGTTTCTCCATCGCCAACTCCGGATCGGCGGATCGGCCCGTTTCCAGCGGCGCCAGCAGTTCCGGCGCAAAGCCGGGCTGGTCGCCGGCAATCTGCCAGGTCATGTAGGCTGCTGCAGGCAGGATCATCAAGGTGGCAAGGGCAGTGCCCGCCATATAGCGCTGGTTCATCAGTCCACTCCGTATCGAGGTTACGATACGGGTAAGACGTCCGACGGCGGGTGATCCTTGGGTGGCGCGTTGATTTTCCGGTCCGGCCTTGTCAAAGGCGTTGAGCGCGCTGTCGAGCGCCTGGCGCTTGGCATCCTCAAGCGGGGGCGGCGCGTTGCGCGCCAGTCTTTTGAGATCCTTGTCGATCATTGCTCGTCTCCAGACCCGCGCAGCAGCGTTTCCAGCCGCTTTCGCGCGGCGTGCAGATGGTAGGAAACCGTCGATTCGGCGCAGCCCATCACGGCTGCCGCATCGGCGTGGCTCAATTCCTCGCCGTAAACCAGCAGCATGGCATCACGCTGCTTGTCCGGCAGGGTGCGGACCGCATCCCATACATAATCGCTATGGCTCGGCTTGTAGCTCGCCATTGCCTCTCCGAGAGCCGTGGTGTGGACTGCGAGCGCCTCCACCTTGCGCATCTCGCGGGCAATGAACCTGGCATGATCATGGGCCGCGTTGATGGTGATCCGGTAAAGCCAGGTCCTGAACGCACTCTCGTTGCGCCAATTACGGATCGCGTATCCGAGCCGGACGCAGACATTCTGCGCAATGTCCTCGGCCGCAGACCTGTCACGGCACCATTTCCAGGCCACGCCATGAATGAAGGCGTAGTGACGCTCGACAAGCATGGCGAAGGCTTCACGGTCGCCAACAGACGCCCGCTCCGCCAATGTGTCATCCGCCGGCTCTTCGTCGCTCCGGGTCTTCGGTTCCATGCAGGCACGCGTCTCCATCATTGAAGCTTTGACGTTACCGATCCGGCAATCCTTGGGTGGTGTGACACAAATTTATGAATAAGCCGTCATGTGGAACCGGATCTGCGCATCGCCGTAGCGATACGCTCGCCCGACAGGACAGGCATCGCGCGCCATGCAGCCGGATGTCATGCAGCCTTTTCGGCCGGGTTCGGTGTTGAGATATGCGCGGCAGGATGCAACATCGAAACCGTTCGGGCCGAACGCATTGACCGGACAGGCGGAGAGGCACGGCTTATCGACGCAGGTGTCGCAAGCGTGAATCGTCGCTCCGACGGCCGAGCCGGCCTCGTTCGCTGCGGCCGAAAGCCCCAGCTGCGCCAACGCCTCCGGCCCGAACAGGATCGCGCCGCGATAGCCGTGCCACAGGCCGTGGATCGGGTGAATGAGCAGCCCCAGCGGCGAAGGCTGCAGGCCTTCCGCTGCCATGGCCCACCGCTGAAAGGGATGCCATGGCCGGTCGGACGGAAACACCGCCTCGCCTCCACAGGCTGCTGCAATCGGTGTGATGACGGCCTTCGACCAGCTGTCGAGCGGGTGGTCGACACCAGGATGGAGCTTGCGCCAGACCTCGAACGCCGGCCAGAAGCCGCCGCCAAGGGGACCGATCAGCACCACCCCGGCTGCAGGCCCGCCTGAAATGAGCCGCGGCGCGGACGCCCCATCGGGAAATACCCATCCGCGCAGGCAAAGCCCCTGCCCGGCGACGGCGGCCTCAAGCGCGACGAGCCCGCCTGCCCCGGCCATCGGACTCAGTTGCCCGATCCGCCGTCACGGAACGCCGAGCGCCAGACCTCCTTGTGGATGAGGCCTGCAACTTTCTCCTGACCGCCTGTCTCCCTGGCTTTAGCGGGCTGTGTTCAGGTGAAGGCGTCGGGCATCTCGTCCTTGCGCCTGGCGATGAACTCGAGCAGCGCCGCGTCGATCGCCGGGTCGAGATCCGGCGCCACGTAGCTCTCGAGCCATGACCGGCATAGCCCCCGCGCCCGCTCCTCGATGCGCTTCTCGCCTTCGGCGAGCCACTGCTCGTAGGAATTGTTGTCGGCCAGCGCCGAGCGGTAGAACGCCTGCTGGAAATTGGCCTGGGTATGGGCGCAGCCGAGATAATGGCTGCCGGGCCCGACCTCGGCGATGGCGTCGAGCGCCTGGCCGGTTTCCGACAGGTCGACCCCCTCGGCGAAGCGCTGCTGCATGCCGAGCTGGTCGATGTCGATCATGAATTTCTCGTAGGAGCTGACCAGCCCGCCCTCGAGCCATCCGGCCGAATGCAGCGCAAAGTTGGTGCCCGCGAGCAATGTCATGTTGAGCGTCGACGCGCTTTCATGCGCCGCCTGGGCATCGGGAACCTTGGAGCCGCAAAGCGAGCCGCCGGTGCGGAACGGGATCCTCAGCCGCCGCGCCAGTTGCGCCGCGCCATAGGAGACCAGTGCCGGCTCCGGCGTGCCGAAGGTCGGCGCACCCGACTGCATCGAGATCGAGGCGGCAAACGTGCCGAACAGCACCGGCGCGCCCGGCCGGATCAGCTGGGTCAGGGCCGCACCCGCCAGCACTTCGGCGAGGATCTGCGTGAGCGTGCCCGCCACCGTGACCGGGCTCATCGCGCCGGCGAGGATGAAGGGCGAGACGACGCAGGCCTGGTTGTTGCGGGCATAGACCTTGAGCGCGCCGAGCATGGTTTCGTCGAACACCATCGGCGAATTGGCGTTGATCAGGTTGAGTGTCACGCAATTCTGGTCGACGAACTCGGCGCCAAACAGGATCTTGCACATCTCGATCGTGTCCTCGGCCCTTTCCGGCGCGGTCACCGAGCCCATGAACGGCTTGTCCGAGTATTTCATGTGGCTGTAGACCATGTCGAAATGCCGCTTGTTGACGGGCACGTCGACTGGTTCGCACACGGTGCCGCCGGAATGATGCATTGCCGGCGCCATGTAGGCCAGTTTGACGAAATTGCGGAAATCCTCGATCGTCGCATAGCGCCGCTCGCCATCAAGATCGCGGACGAAGGGCGGCCCGTAGACCGGCGCGAACACGGTGGCCTTGCCGCCGATCTGCACGGAACGCGCCGGATTGCGCGCATGCTGGGTGAAGACTTCCGGCGCCGTCTTCAGAAGTTCGCGGCACAGCCCCTTGGGAAACCGCACCCGCTCGCCGGTCACGCTCGCGCCCGCCTCGCGCCACAGCTGAAGCGCTTCGGCGTCATCGCGGAACTCGATGCCGATTTCCTCGAGCACGGTGTCGGCATTGCGCTCGATCAGGCTCAGCCCCTCTTCGTCCAGCACCTCGTACTCGCCGAGCTTGCGCAGGATGAAAGGCATCGAAACGCCGGGCCCGCCGCCGGATCTTTGCGCGCGCCGCGCCGCGGCGCCCTTGCCGCGACGCCCGTGGGAAGCCTCCGGCGCTGCCTCTTGAGCCAGGTCTGGGGGGGAAATCGTGTCTGGATGAGCCATGAAGAGCCTGCATATTCTGAAAAGGCGCACCATCGCGCCGATAGTGCCATGCTAGCCAAAACGACTCCCCGCACCTTCCTCTCAGCGCCAAGCCTTGGCGCTCAAGGAATATTGCAGAAAAGACACGCCGTCGCTTTTTCCGACATGCGCGTCGCATTCAAGGAACATTTTGCAAACAATCGCCTATATCGCTATGCAGGAGGGATCTGGTGCGTCGAAACGCCGGACAAGTAATATCAAGGGAGTCACCGATGTCTGACGATGAAATCATTCTTTCCGAACTCTCCGATGATGAACTTGTGCAGCAGATGCATGACGACCTGTATGACGGGCTCAAGGAAGAGATCGAGGAAGGCACCAACATCCTTCTCAGCCGCGGCTGGACGCCCTACGACCTCCTCACCGAGGCGCTGGTTGAGGGCATGCGAATCGTCGGCGAGGATTTCCGCGACGGCATCCTGTTCGTTCCCGAAGTGCTGATGAGCGCCAATGCGATGAAGGCGGGCATGTTCATCCTGCGCCCGCTGCTGATCGAGACCGGCGCGCCGAAGCTCGGCAAGATGGTGATCGGCACCGTCAAGGGCGACATTCACGACATCGGCAAGAACCTTGTCGGCATGATGATGGAAGGCGCCGGCTTCGACGTGATCGACCTCGGGATCAACAATCCGGTGGAGAAATACATTGAGGCGATCGAGCGCGAACAGCCAGACATCCTCGGCATGTCCGCGCTTCTGACCACGACCATGCCCTATATGAAAGTCGTCATCGACACGATGAAGGAAAAGGGCATCCGCGACGATTACATCGTGCTGGTTGGCGGTGCGCCGCTCAACGAGGAATTCGGCAAGGCCGTGGGCGCCGACGCCTATTGCCGCGACGCGGCCGTGGCGGTCGAGACCGCCAAGGAACTGATCAAGCGCCGCCACAACCGGCTCGCCGCCGGCGCCTGAAGTTCCGGTCATTCACAGGCGCCGGTTGTGGCGCCTGTGTGAGGCCTGTCAGCAGGCCGTGCATCTCGTCGGACGCGCCAGAAATCTAGCGGAGAAATCCCGTTTTCTGGCGTGCTGTCGCTCAAATGGCCTCATCTGAGCGACAAAAGGCGTCAATCGATCGAATCTTCGACCGCATCCACAGTCTGGTTGACGTCTCGACCGACACCGCGAACGGTATTCGCGCAGGATGCAAGCATCAGCGCGACCAACATGACGGTGGTGATTCTGGTAATATTCATGGGGCTTTATCCTCGGCGTTGAAATTGACGCCGAATTATCGTTCACCGCATAAAAGGCGATTTCATGTCGAAGCCGCGAAACCAGCCCGATCAACCCCGTGAAAAGGTTCGCGTCATTGCCTGCGGCATGATCGCACGCGAGGTGCTGGCCGTGAATGCGCAGCTCGGCCATGAGCACATCGACCTCAAGTGCATCGACGCCAACTACCATCATTATCCCGAGCGAATCGCCCCCGCGGTCGAGCGCGCCATCGCCGCAGCGCGGGCGGAAGGCTTCGAGCACATCTTCATCGGCTATGCCGATTGCGGCACCGGCGGCGACCTCGACAAGGTCTGCGCCGCCCACGGCGTCGAGCGCATCGCTGGTCCGCACTGCTTTTCCTTCTACATGGGCAATTCAGCCTTCGAAGCCGCGGGCGATGACATGATGACGACCTTCTTCATCACCGATTTCCTCGCGAGGCATTTCGACGCGTTCCTGATTCGGCCGCTGGGTCTCGACCGCTATCCCGAACTGCGCGACACTTATTTCGGCCATTATGAGCGCGCGCTGTATCTGGCCCAGACGGACGATCCCGAGCTCGAGGCAAGGGCCCGCCAGGCGGCCGAACGGCTGGGACTTCGCTACGAACGGCGCCTGACCGGATATGGCGATCTGACCGGGGCGCTGGCGCAGCTTTGATCGCCCCATGCCCGCGGTTTGCAAAAGACCGCTCTGCCGCAGAATATTACGGGCTTTGCCATTTTATTTAAACAATCGGTGCTTACATGATGGGAGATCGAAATCCAGGGTATCCCCAGTGAATCCGCAGTCCGCAGTGTCCCCCGCACCTTCCATCGCCCATGGCGACGACAAACACCCGGAAAAACTCTCGGAGCTGCTTGAGCGTCTGGCTCGAGACGCCGGCGACCGCGTCAGCATGGGCGAGATCGCCACCGCGCTTGACGACCGCTCCTTCGGCGCCTTCCTGCTGGTCTTCGCGATCCCGAATCTCATTCCGCTGCCACCGGGCGCCACCATGGTGCTGGGACTGCCGATGGTGTTTGTCGCCTGGCAGATGGTGATTGGCTACAACAAGGTCTGGCTGCCCCGCGCGCTTGCCAATTACTCTGTTGACCGAACCACCTTCCAGCGCATGGTCACGCGCGTCTCGCCCTGGCTGCGCAACGCCGAAACCTGGGTGCGCCCGCGCAACTGGCCGCTGGACGGCAATATCCGCGAACGGCTGTTCGGGATCTTCGCATTGCTTTTGGGCATCACCTGCGTGCTGCCGATTCCCTTCGGAAACTGGCTGCCGGCCTTCGCCGTCGCCGTTCTCGGCGTCGCCCACACCGAGCGTGACGGCAATTGCCTGGCGCTCGGCGTCGTGGCCGGCATCGTGTCGATTGCGGTGGCGGGTCTTGTGGTGGCCTTTACCGGCGCGGTGCTGGTCAGCCTGTTCTGATCCCGGCGTCGGGATCGGCACAGGCAGATCCCTGCATGGCCCGCGCGTCCGGACTGCCTTCGCCGTAGGCGGTTCTTAACCGGGGCCGTGCCATGATCATGGTTTGATGCAAGCGGAATTCGCATGACCGACCGACCGACTATCCTCGTCATCACCTCCGGCGGCGCCTATGCCTGGGTCATCGTCAATACTCTGGCGTCGCGCTTTGGCATTGTCGAGGTGGCCCTGGAGCAGGCCGAACCCAAGAGCCTGTTTCTCAGGCGCCGCGCCCGCAAGGTAGGATGGATCCAGACCGCCGGACAGTTCTTCACCATGATCGTCTCGCGATTCGGCAAGCGCTTTGCCGCTGCGCGGACCGACGAGATCATCGCCGCCCACGGCCTGCAGACCGAGCCGCTGCCTTCGCTCGCCATCACGCCCGTCTCCTCCGCCAATGGCGCCGATTGCCTGGATCTGATTGCCGAGCGCAAGCCGGACCTGGTCTTCCTCGCCGGATGCCGGATGCTGTCGAAGGCGACGCTTTCGGCCATCCCCTGCCCGGTGCTCAACTATCACTCCGGCATCAATCCCAAGTATCGCGGGCTGGCCGGCGGCTGGTGGGCGCGCGCCACCGGCGACATTGACAATTACGGCACCACCGTGCACCTGGTCGACGCCGGCGTCGACACCGGCGCGACGCTCCGCCAGGCCTTCCTCACGCCGCATCAGCGCGAAACGCTGATGACCGATTCGCTGGCCATGGCGGCGGGCTCGCGCGAGATGGTCACCCAGGCCGTGGAAGACGTGCTGAACGGAACGATCGCGCCGCAATCAAGCGACCTGCCCTCCATGCAGCGGTTCCATCCGCCGATCTGGACCTATCTCTCGACCGGTCTTGGCAAAGGCATCTGGTAGCTGTTTCCCGGTCCGGATTTGACCCCGGCGATCAAGCCGATTACCTCCGTTTGCCTTCAGGTCGCTTTTGACGCGCCGCGCGTCGTCGTGAGCGAAGCGGCCAGAAATCCCCATGCGCATTGTAACTTCCAAGGAGACCCCCATGGCCAACTGCATCATCGTCTACTGGCGCGAGATTCCCGCCCAGGTGATCATCAAGAAGGGACGCGCCACCGCCAAGCGGGAGCTGTCGCTGAGATTCACCGAGGCGATCGACATGTGCGCCATGCGCACGGGCGCGGCCGAGACCGACGACTACCTCGCCGAATGGCGCCGCGCCGACCCGGTGGAAGTCTCCGACGATCTGGAAGCCGAGGCCGACAAGGCCGCGGCGGAACTTGAAGCAGCCTATGACAAGGAACGCCTGGTGGCGCTGGTCAAGGGCGGAGGCAGGGAGAGCCATGGCTGACGAACCGACCCAGAAGACACAGGCGAGCCTGAACAAGAAGGCTGCGACGAAGACGGCCTACAAGCCGTCAGGCGTATCGGCCACCGGCCGCAATGCGCGCAGCTTTGCCATCCGGCTGTGGTCGGTGCGGCACTCCCGTGCGCTGGAGTGGTTTTACGCCCGCTTCGCCGACGCTTTTCTGATGCTGCATCCGATGTGGAAGGCGATCGGCTACCAACGCGCCGAGGGCCCGGTCAAGTTCGTCGAGAAGCACGTCAAGGGCTTCCTCTTCGACTGCCGCATGTGCGGCCAGTGCGTGCTGTCGTCGACCGGCATGTCCTGCCCGATGAACTGCCCCAAACAGTTGCGCAACGGCCCCTGCGGCGGCGTTCGCGCCAACGGTCACTGCGAGGTCGAGCCCGACATGCCCTGCGTCTGGGTCCAGGCCTGGTCCGGCGCCCAGCAGATGAACGGCCGCGACATGATCCTAAACGTGCAGAAGCCGGTTGATCAATCGCTGCGTGAAACCTCCTCCTGGTTACGGGTCACCGCCAACGCAGCCGCCGCCCGCGAAGCCGCCGCCAATCCCGGAGCCGCGCAATGAGTCAGGCCGATGCCAATCCGCTTGATCCCTCCGCACCGCTCGAGCCGCTGCCCGGCCACTCGTCCCACGGACGGCTCGAACGCATCCTGCGCCGCGGCGAGTTCGCCGTCACCGCCGAGCTCAATCCGCCTGACAGCGCCAATCCGCACGATGTCTATGAGCGCGCCGCGATCTTCGACGGTTGGGTCGACGGCATCAATGCAGTCGATGCATCCGGCGCCAACGCCCACATGTCGTCAGTCGGCATCTGCGCGCTGCTGACCCGCATGGGCTATGCGCCCATCCTGCAGATCTCCTGCCGCGACAAGAACCGCATCGCCATCCAGGGCGACGTTCTCGGCGCTTCGGCCATGGGTGTGCAGAACATTCTCTGCCTGACCGGTGACGGCGTGCAGGCCGGCGACCAGCCCGGCGCCAAGCCGGTGTTCGATCTCGACTGCATGTCGCTCTTGGAAACCATCCGGATCATGCGCGACAATTCGAAGTTCCTCTCGGGCCGCAAGCTGACCAGCCCGCCCACGGTGTTCCTGGGTGCTGCCATCAACCCCTTCGCTCCGCCCCATGATTTCCGCCCGCACCGGCTGGCCAAGAAGATCGCCGCCGGCGCGCAATTCGTGCAGAGCCAGTATTGCTACGACGTGCCCATGTTCAAAAGATACATGCAGCAGGTGCGCGACATGGGCCTCGACAAGGAATGCTTCATCATGTGCGGCGTCGGTCCGCTGGCTTCCGCGCGCACCGCCAAATGGATGCGCTCCAACGTCCCGGGCGTGCATATTCCCGACGAGATCATCAAGCGCCTGGAAGGCGCCGAGGATCAGAAGAAGGAAGGCAAGCAGCTCTGCATCGACATCATCAACGAGGTCAAGGAGATCGAGGGCGTCTCCGGCATTCACGTCATGGCCTACCGCCAGGAGGAGTTCGTCGCCGAGATCGTCCACGAATCGGGCGTGCTCAAGGGCCGCAGGCCCTGGCGCAAGGAGCCCAATCCGGTGGACGAACTGGTCGCCGCGCGCATGGAGGAAATCCTTGAGGAACCAAGGCAGATCCCCCATGAGATGGCCGGCGCCATCGGTGACGCCGAGACGCCCTGACAGGCCCGAAGGCTTGCATCTCCATCCAAAATTCTATAACGATATAAACAAGTCTTTATGTCTTCACTGCAAGGATCGAACATGACCCGCACTATCGTCGCCTCCGCCACCCGCGAAGTCATCATCGGCTTTGATCAGCCCTTCTGCGTCATAGGCGAACGCATCAACCCGACCGGGCGCAAGAAGCTGGCCGCCGAGATGATCGAGGGCAATTTCGAGACCGTGATCAAGGACGCCCTGGAACAGGTCGCAGCCGGCGCCACCATGCTCGACGTCAATGCGGGCGTGACCTCCGTCAACCCGAACGAGACCGAGCCGGGCCTGCTGGTGCAGACCATGGAAATCGTCCAGGGCCTGGTCGACATCCCGCTGTCGATCGACAGCTCGGTGACCGCGGCGATCGAGGCAGCGCTCAAGATCGCCAAGGGCCGTCCGCTGGTCAATTCCGTGACCGGCGAGGAAGAGAAGCTCGAGGCCATCCTGCCGCTGTGCAAGAAATACGACGTGCCGGTGGTGGCGATCTCCAACGACGAGACCGGTATTTCCATGGATCCCGATGTCCGCTTTGCGGTGGCCAAGAAGATCGTCGAGCGCGCCATGGACTACGGCATCAAGCCGCATGACATCGTCGTCGACCCGCTGGTCATGCCGATCGGCGCGCTGGGCGACGCCGGCCGCCAGGTCTTTGCCCTGCTCTACCGGCTGCGCAACGAGCTCAAGGTCAACACCACCTGCGGCCTGTCCAACGTCTCCTTCGGCCTGCCCCACCGCCACGGCATCAATGCCGGCTTCATCCCCATGGTGATCGGCGCCGGCATGACCTCGGCGATCATGAACCCCTGCCGGCCGCAGGAAATGGAAGCCGTGCGCGCAGCCAATGTCTTGAACGGCACCGACCCCAACTGCACCAACTGGATCAAGACCTACAAGGACTACCAGCCGCATATCGCGGGCTCCGCCCCCGCCCCGCAGTCCCAGGCCCCCTCGGGCGGTGACAGCCGCCGCCGCGGCGGCCGCGCCGGCCGCTCGGGAGCCGCGTGACCCACCCATGACCGACCACCTCGTCCTGTTCATGCCGTCGGGCAAGCGCGGGCGCTTTCCGACCGACACCCCCGTACTCGATGCCGCGCGGCAACTCGGCGTGCATGTGGAAAGCGTTTGCGGCGGCCGCGGCATCTGCGGGCGCTGCCAGGTTGACGTGCAGGAAGGCGTTTTCGCCAAGCACGGCATCACCTCGTCCAACGACCACATCACGCCCTTTGGCGGCAATGAGGTGCGCTACGCCGAAAAGCGCGACCTGAAGCCCGGCCGCAGGCTCTCCTGCTCGGCGAAAATTCTCGGCGACCTGGTGATCGACATCCCGCAGGATGCCGTGGTCAATGCGCAAGTGGTGCGCAAGGATTCCGACGGCCGCGTCATCGAGCGCAATCCGGCGATCCAGATGTGCTATGTCGAGGTCGAGGAACCCGACATGCACAAGCCCCTGGGCGATCTCGACCGGCTGCTCCTGGCGATCGAGGCCGACTGGGGCTTCAAGTCGCTGCAGATCGACACCTATCTCCTGGGCGAGGTGCAGAAGACCCTGCGCAAGGGCGACTGGAAGGTGACCGCCGCCATCCACGAACCGGTCGACGGCGGCCAGGCGACGATGGTGGCGCTCTATCCCGGCCTGAAGAACGAGGCCTATGGCATTGCCTGCGACATCGGCTCCACCACCATCGCCATGCACCTCTCTTCGCTGCTGTCCGGCCGCACGCTCGCTTCATCCGGCACATCAAATCCGCAGATCCGCTTCGGCGAGGATCTGATGAGCCGCGTCTCCTATGTGATGATGAACCCGGAAGGCCGCGAGGGCATGACCACCGCCGTGCGCGAGGCGATCAACGGCCTGATCGACAAGGTCTGCAAGGAAGGCGAGATCGACCGCGCCGACATTCTCGATGCGGTCTTCGTCGGCAACCCGATCATGCATCATCTGTTCCTGGGCATCGACCCGACCGAACTCGGCGGCGCGCCGTTTGCGTTGGCCGTCTCCGGCGCGGTCAACGTCAAGGCCTCCGAGATCGACATTCCGCTCAACACCGGCGCGCGCGTCTACATGCTGCCCTGCATCGCCGGCCATGTCGGCGCCGACGCAGCGGCCGCCACGCTGACCGAAGGCCCACACCGCCAGGACGAGATGATGCTTCTGGTCGACGTCGGCACCAATGCCGAGATCGTGCTCGGCAATTCGATCCGCACGGTGGCCGCCTCCTCGCCCACCGGACCCGCCTTCGAGGGCGCCGAGATCTCCTGCGGCCAGCGCGCCGCCCCCGGCGCCATCGAGCGCATCCGCATCGATCCCATCACCTTCGAGCCGCGTTACCGCGTCATCGGCATCGAGCCCTGGTCGGATGAACCGGGCTTTGATGAACTGGCCAAGACCGTCGGCGTCACCGGCGTCTGCGGCTCGGGCATCATCGAGATCATCGCCGAGATGTATCTGGCCGGCATCATCACCGAGGATGGCGTCATCAATGGCGATCTCGCCGCTCGAAGCGACCGCATCATCAGCACCGGGCGGACCTTCGCCTTTCTGCTGCGCGACGGCGAGCAGCGGCTGATGGTGACCCAGACCGACGTCCGCGCCATCCAGCTCGCCAAGGCCGCACTCTATGCCGGCGTCAAGCTGCTGATGGACAAGCAGGGCATCACCAGCGTCGACCGCATCGGCCTTGCCGGCGCCTTCGGCTCCTTCATCGATCCGAAATACGCCCTCGTCCTCGGACTGGTGCCCGATTGCGATCTCGACAAGGTCAAGGCCGTGGGCAACGCTGCCGGCACCGGCGCCCGAATGGCGCTCTTGAACCGCAACCACCGCCGCGAGATCGAACACACGGTCACCCGCATCGAGAAGATCGAAACCGCGCTGGAGCCGAAATTCCAGGAGCATTTCGTCAACGCCATGGCCTTCCCCAACAAGATCGACGCCTTCCCCAGGCTCACCGAAGTGGTCAAGCTGCCCGAACGCTCGATGGACACCGACGCCGCCGCCGGCATCGAACCCGGCGCCGGCCGCAGGCGCGGCGGACGCCGCAACCGGGAATAGGGCGGGGTCACCGGCCCGCGGCCTCGCCTCACGGCTCGTCACCCTTGCCCCTGTGGCCAGGGTCTCCGGGGCCGGCCCGGCAACCATCGGGCCAGTCATAAAAGCGACGGACCAGCAGATCCTCGGGACAAGCCCGAGGAGGACGGTGCGGCGGGGTTCGTGGCCACATCATCTCGCCCGTGTGGCGAGGTCTGAAGGCGCGAGGGCAACACGCGCCCCTTTACCCGAATCGAACTTGGGTCTACGGCGTTTGCCATGCCATCGCTGATCCGCTCACCGCTGTTTCTGGTTCTCGCGCTCTGGTTCGCCGGCCTGGGGGCTGCGGCGCAGTTTGCCAAGATCGTGGTGATCTTCCCGGAGTTGCAGGCACATTATGGCGAGACCGGCGCGGCGTCGGGCTACCTCGTCTCGTTCATTTCCGTGGTCGGCATGCTGCTCGGCCTGATCACCGGGGTGATTGCCATCCAGATCGGCGTGCGACGGCTTCTGCTCGCGGGGCTTTGGCTCGGCGCGCTGATTTCCGCCTGGCAGGCCACCCTGCCCGGCTTCGAATGGATGCTCGCGAGCCGGCTCGTGGAAGGCCTGTCGCATCTGGCCATCGTCGTCTCCGCCCCGACCCTGATCGCCGAACTGTCCGCGCGACGCCATCAGGGCATGGCGCTCACCCTCTGGGGCAGCTATTTCGGCGTGGCCTTCGCCGTGATCGCGCTTGGCGCGCCGTGGGTCCTGGGGGCATTCGGCCTGCCCGGTCTGCCGGCGATCCATGCCGTCTACATGGCTGTGATGGCGGCCCTGCTGACGCTGGCGCTGCCTGTCGTCGACCGCCGCGACGTGAGCCCCTGGCCGACGCCCGTGGAGATCGCGCGGCGTCACCTCGCGGTCTATTCCTCGCCCTTCATTGCCGCCCCGGCGCTGGGCTGGCTGTTCTACACCCTTACCTATGTCTCGATGCTGGCCATCCTGCCTTCGCTGCTCGATCCGGCCGCGCGGCCCTTCGTGACCGCCGCCATGCCACTTGCCGGCATCGCGTCGTCCCTGACACTCGGCAATCTCATGCTCAGGCGCATGCCGGCAGTCGCGGTGATCGTCGCGGGCTTTGCCGCGGCAATCGCGCTGGTGCTGGTGTTTCTGCTCACGGGCCCGAGCGCCTGGCTGTTCATCGCGCTGTTTGCCGCCCTCGGGCTGGTCCAGGGCGCAAGCTTCGCCGCCGTGCCCGAACTCAATGCCGCCCTGCCCGACCGGGCGCTCGCCAATGGCGGCATCGCCCAGACCGGCAATATCGGCAATGCGCTCGGCACCCCCGTGCTGCTGGCCGTCACCGCCACGGGTGCTGCCACAGGCCTGCCGGTGCTGCTGATCGTCTGCTACAGCGCCGCCATCGCCGTGCATCTGGCAATGGCGCGCAGCCGGTCAAGGAAGCCGGGCCCCGTACCGGCCGACGCGTAGAGACCGCCGTGCGTCCACTTGAACGCGCGCCAGCCTGAACGCAGGAGGCTTTTGAGGCCCTGCCGGCATGATCGAGCCTTTGACCACTCCAACTGCTGATTATCGACCGGAGTCTTGTTCCTGGTATCGCGTCGGCCGCACACTCTTGCGCTCCCCGGCACGCAGGGCCGAGCGCAAATCCTGCTGCGGCTCGGGAACGAACGCCGGGGCAATCCGCGTGGCGGTAAACATCGTCTGAGCAAAAAGACCGAACATGGCGTCATCTCCAATTGAACCTGGGCGTCATTGAAAATGTAATGTGGTAAAACCGTGTCTCAAAACCAATTCTATTGGTGATCGGAGTGAGAAATATTGATCATCCCCTCCAGACGTCATGAAACATCCCAATAGCGACCATGACCCGCATCAGTCAGGGACCGGGCGGTGCATATGATCATTCGGGCCAGATATACTTGCCGCGGGCCCAGCCAAGCTCGGCGTCGTTGGTCATCACCTGGCACCAGACATTGGCCTTTTTCATCTGTGCGTATTTCCAGCTGGCGCTGCCCTGCCCGTCGATGCGGAACGAGACATTGGTGACGATGCTCTTGCAGCGGCCGGTCAGGCTGATCGGCTCATTGAGCAGGTAAGCATCGATGATTCTGGAATTGACGCCTGGCCATTTGCGGATGTTGAGCGCGTCATCCGGCGCGATCGCCGTGACGGTTCCGGCGGTGAAGGCCGATGCCATGGCGGGAACGGCGCCGGTGGTGAAGGTGGCGGCCGCGAGGGCCAACAGGATGCGAATGGATGATGTCATGATCATGTCTCCCTTTGTGCGCCGCGGGATGCGGGCGCCGTTGTCAGAAGATTAGAAAAATCCGCCTGTATTCTCGCTGAATGCCGTGTTCACAAGGCGTTCATGCAAAACGCGCGCATGCGCGCGCCGCGATCACGGCGCTTCGAACACCCCGGTCTCGCTGAAATGCTGGAACCGCGCCCGGAAGTGATCGCTGAGCGCCAGCACCTGCGGCGACGGGTCCGCCGCCACTTTCAACAGCAGATGGTATTTGCCCGGCGCCGGTAGCCCACAATCCTCGTCAAGCACCTGGATGTCGGATCCGAGAAAGCTCCGCCCCATCGGCGCGATTGCAAGATCGGCCAGGATCGCCGACCGCTGGCCCGCTGAATGGGAGGTCATGAACGCCACCCGGTAGGACCGGCCCACCTTCTCGAGCGCCGCAAGCGCGCTGTCGCGCCAGACGCAGCCCTCGTCCCACATGGAGACCGGCAGCGGGTCCATCAGGTAGGCCTGCCCGCCCTTCGCGCCGGCCCAGACGATGTCATCGGTCATCAGCACCTCGCCGGGCTCCGGCGTCTGGTCGCGCATGCAGCTGATCAGGGCGATATCGATATGGCCCGAGGCAAAGCGCTTGAGCAGGCTGGTGGACTGGTCGATCACCACATCCACCACGACCGAGGGGTGCGACTTGGCAAACAGCTTCAAGACCGAGGGCAGCACCGCCTCGCCATAGTCGGATGGCGACCCGATCCGCACCACGCCCGAGACATCGGAGGTGACGAAGCGCGAGATCGCTTCCCGGTTGAGCGCGATCAGCCGCCGTGCATAGCCCAGCAGAACCTCGCCATCATGGGTCAGCGACACATTGCGGGCGTCCCGCAGGAACACCGAAACGCCAAGTTGCTCCTCGAGCCGCTTGATCTGCATCGAGACCGCCGACGGCGTCCGGTAGATCCGCGCGGCCGCGGCCGTGAAGCTGCCGGTCTCGGCAATGGCGACGAAGCTGCGCAGCACGTCGGGGTCCAGCATCATGAGCGGATGATTGAGCGGTGCGTTCACGGTGTTCAATTCCGTTGATCGTTGGTGTCAATTCATTTCGTTTGATTGAATCATGCATCGACGCGATGCTGTTGTCAATCCAGTCAGGCTGGTCAACACCGATCAAGGAGACACAACGATGTTCGGTTTCTCTCACATCACCCGCAAGGCGCGTCAGTGGCGCGCGCATCAGAAGCGTGCAGCCATGGAAAGCGTCCTGATGGATCTTCCGCTTGAACTGCAAAAGGACATCGGCTGGCCCGGCCCCGCGGATCTGCCATCGCTGAGCAGCACGCAAGCCGATATTCATGCCCGTCCGATGCTGTGAAACCCGGAAATTCCAGGCCCCGCCCCCGCTGCGGACCATGTCGCAGGCCGAAATATTTGCGTGTCATCCCAGTGACAAATCGCGAAATTTATGGCCTGATCGCGACATGGGCCTCGCGGGGGCGCGAACTGGGATTTTTGAATGCCCTCACACACGAAGCATATGCGGTCGATCGTCTTTTTCATGGTTCCGGAGTTCTCCATGATCGCCTTTTCCATGGCGATCGAACCCCTGCGCCTGGCCAACCGGATGCTCGGCTACGAGTGCTACAAGTGGCGTCTGGCGTCCCATGACGGCGCGCCTGTGCCCGCGTCGAACGGTGTCGTGGTCGCGGTCAACACCTCGCTTGCCGACGAACGCCGCAGCCTGTCGGGAGAGAACCGGCCGACGATGGTTTTTGTCTGCTCCGGCGTCAATGTCGAGCGCTTCGACAACAAGTCGGTGCTGGCCTGGCTGCGCGAGGAGAACAATCGCGGCGTCGCCATCGGCGGCTTGTGCACCGGCGCCCACATCCTGGCCAAGGCCGGGCTGCTGTCGGGCCGGCGCTGCGCCATTCACTGGGAGAACCTGCCGGGCTTTTCCGAGGCCTTCCCCAAGGCACATGTCTATGCCGATCTCTATGAGATCGACGGCAACATCCACACCTGCGCCGGCGGCACCGCGGCACTCGACATGATGCTGAGCCTGATCGGCGAGGACCATGACGACACGCTGGTCAACCGCATCTGCGAGATGGCGCTGACCGACCGTGTCCGAAACGCCCATGACCGCCAGCGCCTGCCGCTGCGCGCGCGTCTTGGCGTCCAGAACGCCAAGGTGCTGTCGATCATCGAACTGATGGAAGCCAATCTCTCCGAACCGCTGTCGCTGATCGAGATCGCCGACGACGCCGGCCTGTCGCGGCGTCAGATCGAGCGGCTGTTCCGCCAGGAAATGGGCCGCTCGCCGGCGCGCTACTATCTGGAAATCCGGCTTGACCGGGCGCGGCACCTGCTGATCCAGTCTCCCATGCCCGTGGTCGAGGTGGCGGTTGCCTGCGGCTTCGTCTCCGCCTCGCATTTCTCCAAATGCTACCGCGAGCTCTACAACCGCTCGCCGCAGCAGGAGCGCGCCGAGCGCAAGCAGTACCAGGCCGCAGCCTGAGCTAGGTTTCCAAGCTCAGGCCGACGCGGCGACAATCGGCAACAGCGACGCTGCCTTTTTCAGGGCTTCCATCTTCACCAGAATGCCGATGTTCTGCGCGATGCGGCACTGGAATTCCTCCTGAACGAAGGGGCGGTAGAGAAAGTCGCTCGCGCCAGCCTTGAGAAAGCTTGCCGAAAGCTCGGGATCATTCGAATTGGAGATGCCGATGATGCGCAGCACGTCGTCGGAATAGTTGCGGCGCAGCTTGCGGGTGAGCTGATAGCCGTCCATGTCGCCCATGTGATAATCGGTCAGCACGAGGCTGATATCCGGATGCGCCTCGATGGCTTCGAGCGCCTCCTGCCCCGAGGCGGCTTCGACAATCTCGAATTTCTGCGCCGTCAGCATCGATGACAGGATGCTGCGCTGGGTTTTCGTGTCGTCGACCACCAGGATGCGGAAATCCCGGTTGGAAATGATCCGGCCGACCGCCATGACGATCTCATCGAACGCCCGGTCATTGTCCTTGATGACGTAGTCGAGCACGTTCTTCTTGAGGATGCTCTTGCGCGTGTTGAAGTCGAACTTGCCGGTGAAGACGATGGTCGGCAGGTCGATCTCGAGGGCGTAGTCGAGCGCCTCGCAATGGGGCGAGTCGGGCAGGTTGAGGTCGGTCACGGCAACGAAGAAGCCGTGATCGGCGTCGGCGGCAGCCTGCCGCATTTCGGCCAGCGAACTGCAGGTCACGACATCGACGCCCAGATCGGTTTCGAAACGGTATTTCAGGGCCGAGGTGAACATCCGCGAATCTTCGACAAGCAGGACACGCAGGCGTTCGGGTGCGGTCGCAAGACTGGCGCGCATCCCGGCGTCTTTTTTCGCTCTAGGCAAAGCAGCTACTCCAATTGCGCGCGGGATCGGCCGCACGACTGAGAAAATTGCCCTGAAGAGGTCAGGCGACCTTTGCCGCAGCGCGGCTTCCCATCCATTTCCGCGCCGACTTGATCTGATCGAGCGTGTCGAGGTTCTGATTGACGCGGCAGTAGAATTCCTCGTCGACATAAGGTCGCAGCATGAAATCATTGCCGCCCGCCTTCAGGAACCGGGCCGACAGCAGCCGGTTGTCGGACGACGACACGCCGATGATCCTGAGCTCATGGCTGCCGCGCACGGCGCGAAGGCGCCGCGTCAGCTCGAAGCCGTCGATGTCAGGCATGTTGTAATCGGTGATCACCAGCCCGATATCCGGGGTGACCTTCAGGATATCGAGGGCCTGAGCGCCGTTCTCGGCGGCACTGACCTTGAAATTGAACCGCTCCAGCCGGCTGCGCAACAGCGCGCGCGCGGTGGCGCTGTCATCGACGATGAGCACATGGTGGCGGTGATTGGTGAGAAAGCGGCAGACCGATTCCGCCAGCAGATCGATCGCCAGGATATTGTCCTTGATCACGTAATCGACGATGTCGCGGGCCAGAATGCCCTCGCGCGTGGATTCATGGAAGGTCCCGGTGAAGACGATGATCGGGATCGACAGATCGGCCAGATAGTTCAGCGCCTCGCCGTTTTCGGCGCCCGGCAGGTTGATGTTGGAGATCGCCAGGGTGATCGGCCGTTCATTGTATTCGAACGCCAGTTGCAGCTCTTCGAAACTGCGGCACACCTCGATATCGATGTCGAAATTCTCCTTCAGCGTCTGCCCGATCATGGAGGTGAAGACATTGGAATCTTCCGCCACGATGATGCGGTGGGACCCGAGTGACCCGCCGGAATACTGCATACCTGAAAGCCCGATGAACATGCGCCTACCCCTTCAATCGACCGAAACTACCAAAGCGGCGATTGAATTTCAGTTAACGGTTGAAGACGAGCTGACCTGCAGCCACCGCCTCCCAACTTGGCCGGCGCCAATCCATGCGATTCGCCCGCAACAACCCAACCTACCGCCGCATTGATCACGCGTGAATTACTCTAATTTTTTCAATAGGTTACACCGGAACGACGCGCGGCGACCGGCCAGCTGCAAGCCAGCCAATTCCCTCCGCCGTGCCGGATTCTTGCCATTCAAATCTGATAGACACGAAACTCGCCTGATGGCCGGGGGATCATAACCGTCAGCCCATGCTCACGGTTCGTCGAACATCCAGCGTCGCTGCTCCCATATCTTTTCGCCGACCAGGCAATCATAGGGCTCGCTCGACGGCCGCAGGAAGGGCGACGACGGCTGCGCCTGGGCGGGGAGGACCGCGGGCAGTTCGTCGGGCAGGCTGCCGATCTCGAGGATCAGCTTGCGGCGGATGGCTTCCGGAAACTGGTCCCAGCTCTTGACCGGCACCAGGAAGCTCCCCGGCCCGCCGATCACGCATTCCGAATAATAAGTGTCGAGATCGCCGATGTTGAAACCGCCGCCCGGCCCGTCGCTGGTCATCAGCGGCAGGCCGTTGATGACGATGCGGCTCGCCAGCGCCTCGTCGCGCGCGCTCAGAACCGGCCCGCCATGATTGTTGGGACCATCGCCCGACACATCGATCACCTTGCGGAACCCGTCGTACGGCGCCTCGCCGAGCCGTTTCATCGCGTGCTTGATGGCGCCCGAAATCGACGTGCGCCGCTGCGCCAGCGGCATCGAGTCCTGAACAAGAGCCGACACTTGATCGGCGTCCGCCGCGGTCTCGATCAGGGTCCAGTCGAAGACTTCGCGGACCGAGCCGTTACCGGCCCATTCGAACATGGTGATGGCGATGCGGCCATAAGCTCCTTGCGCGATGGCGCGCACGACATCCGGGTGATTGAGCGCCGCGGCATATCCCTCGCGCTGGATCGTCAGTTCGCGCGGCGACATCGAGCGCGACACATCAACCGCCAGCACCAACGCCACATCGACAGGCTCCTGCGCCTGCGCACCCGGAAGGGCCGCAACCAGACCCGCAGCCGTCATGAGCGCCGTGATCCATCTTGCCATGGCGAAAGTCTACCACGCCGCAAGAGCCGGTCGAAGCGGGTTTTTCACGCGATCAGGGAGGAGATGTGGACGCTTCTTTGCCGCAAGTGGCGTGTGGTGGGTGACCGGAGTGGCTGGTGACGGGTGCGGTCAGCCGGTGATCCCGGCCTCGATTGGCAACGCGGAGGCGTCAGCACCAAATCGCTGACAGTTGCCTTCAAAGGCCGACAGCCTTGCGCAGTGCCGCGTTCATGCGCCCTTGCCAGCCCTTGCCGCTCTCGCGAAACTTGGCGATGACGTCCTCATCAAGCCTGAGGGTGATCTGCTTTTTCGGATGCGCCATGGCAGGACGCCCGCGCGAGCGGTGATGATCCTCCATCGTCTTGAAGAACGCCGGCGGCAGCACTTCCCGCGCGGGACGCATCCGCGCCGGTTCTTCGTCGCTCAGTTCCGGAAGCTCGACGGCATCCCAGTTCACGCGATCATAACCGCGTCCAGTCTCAAAGGTCTTCAAGGTCTTGCTTCTGGTGGCCATGGAAGCCTCCTTCTTTCCTTGTCGCGCGCCGGGCGAAAGCTGATGATCGATATCGCTTCGGATCCGAGGATGGCAAAGACGACGGCTGCCGTGCCGTCCCGGAAATATCCTATCGCCTTCAGCCGTCGCCGGCCATCCGCATCCGGCCTGCCGTCCATAACAATGGCATGGTCCCAATCGAGTTCGCCGACATCCGCGAAGTCCGAGACCGTGCTTTCCAGGGTTTGCCTGCCGCTTGGGCTCATCCCAAACTGTCTTCATGATTAAATGTAGCTACATTAATGTCAGGATCAAGACAGGCCGGGTAATCAACACGGCGAAAACCCGCCGGCCTCCCAACCGACGGGTCCAATCTCACAATTCCCCGCTGACGCTCGCTTCAGCTCCGCGGCTTCAGATTCTCCGGATCATACAGCGGCTTGTAGCCCACAGCCGCCACTTCCACCGGATAGATCTCGGCGAAATACTCGACGCTGAGCTTGCGTCCCACCTGGCAGTACTCCCATGGCAGATAGGCGAGCGCGATATTCTTGCCGATGGTCGGGCCATAGGCGATCGAGGTGGTGTAGGAGCGGCGGCCGAGCGCATCGACGAGCGTGTCACCGGTCTCCGGGTCCATCACCGGCAGCGTGCCGACCGGGTAACGCGCCACGCCGCCGGCATCGACATTGTCCGTCATGACCAATGTGCAGAGCATGGCCGGCTGGTGCTCGCGCGCCTTGTATTCGAGGTGTTTGGCCTTGCCTCGAAAATCAGCTTCCTTGACCTTCGGGCGGGCGAGATCGGCTTCCAGCAGATTGTACTGGGTCAGGAGATCGGCGTTCTGCAGGCGCAGGCTCTTTTCCATGCGGCGCGAATTGGCATAGGTCTCGACGCCGAAGGCCATGACGCCGGTGGCGCGCAGCGCGTCCCAGACCGCCAGCCCGTCCTCATATTTCATGTGCAGCTCCCACCCCTGCTCGCCGACATAGGAGATGCGGAAGGCGGTGACGGCCTTGCCGGCGATCTCGATCGGCTTGATCGCGGCGAAGGGAAAGTTCTCGGGATCGAGGCCCGCCGGATCGGCCACGGCCTTCTTCAGCGTGGTCCGCGCATGCGGGCCCCAGATGCCGATGGTGATGTAGTGTTCCGACGTGTCGGTGATGGTGACGTCAAGGCCGCGATCCTCGGCTACGCGCTTCATGTAGTGGAAGTCGCGCGGGCCGGCGTCGGCGCCGTTGACCAGACGGCAGCGGTCGGCGAGCCGGAACACGGTGAAATCGGCCCGCACCATGCCCTCGTCGTCGAGGAAGTGGGTGTAGATGCCCTTGCCGACATTGCCGTCGCCGCCGATCTTGGCGGCGCAGAGCCATTCCATCAGTTCGACATGGTCCGGCCCTTCGATGTCGACCATGTGGAAGTGAGAAAGATTGACGATGCCGCAATCCTCGCTCATCGCCAGATGCTCGGCATTGGAGACGCGCCAGAAATGGCGGCTGTCCCACTCGTTCTCGCGCACAGGAACCTGGTCAGCGTATTTTTCCAGAAGGTGCTCATTGGCGGCATAGCCATGCGCCCGCTCCCAGCCGCCAAGCTCCATGAAATATCCGCCCAGCTCCTTCTCGCGCTCGTGAAAGGGCGAGCGCTTGACGCCGCGGCTCGAGGCATAGGGCTCGCGCGGATGGATGGCCGGGAAATAGATTTTTTGCGCGGCTTCGAAACAGCGGTTCTCGATGAACTCTTCTTCCAGTTGGTGCGGGTAGAAGCGGGCATAGTCGATCGAATTGTGGTCGATCTCGGTGCGGCCGTCGGTCATCCAGTCGGCGATCAGTTTGCCGTAGCCGGGACCGTCCTTGACCCAGATGGCGACGCAGTACCACAGGCCCCGCACCTTCTGGCTTTCGCCGCAGGAAGGCCCGCCGGCGGCGGACACCTGCAAAAGGCCGTTGAAGGAATGGCTTTCATTGTAGCCGAGTTCGCCCAAAATCGGCGTCAGTTCCATGGCGCGCTCCAGCGGCGCGATGATCTGCTCCATGTCGAGATCGCGCTGGGAGGGCGACAGGCGCGCCTCGTGCTTTTCCAGGATCTCGCGCGGATGGCACAGCCGCGGCTCGTCGGTCTCGTAGTAGCCCCACTCGATCTGCCCGCCCTCTGACGTCTTCGGGTCGCCGGTGTCGCGCATATAGGCCGAATTGCCCTGATCGCGCAGGAGCGGAAAGCCGATGTCCTTGCCGGTGCCGTCGAACTCGGTATAGGGGCCGAAAAAGGTCAGCGGATGGTCGACCGGCATGACCGGCAGGTCCTCGCCCACCATTTCGGCGATCAGACGGCCCCAGATCCCGGCACAAACCACAACATGGTCCGCCATAACGGTGCCGCGCGGCGTGACGACGCCCTTGATGTGGCCGTTCTCGACGATCAGCGACTGCGCCGGCGTGTTGGCGAAGGCTTGGAGTTTGCCGGTCTTCTCGGCGGCGTCCACCAGCTTGCCGGCCACCGTCTGCGAGCGCGGAATCACGAGGCCGGCGTCGGGGTCAAACAGGCCGCCCATCACCTGGTCTTCCTCGATCAGCGGGAACAGTGCCTTGATCTCGGCGGGCGAGACATAATGGGCGCGGGTGCCGAAAGCCTTGGCCGAGGAAAGCTTGCGCCGGATCTCCTCCATCCAGCTGTCATCGCCGGTGCGCGCAACCTCAAGACCGCCGATGCGGGCGTAGTGCCCCATCTTCTCGAAGAAATCGATCGAGTATTGCGTGGTCCAGACCGAGAGATAGTCATGGCTGGTCGTGTAGCAGAAGTCCGACGCGTGCGCCGTCGAACCGATATCGGTCGGCACGCCAGACTTGTCGATGCCGACGATGTCATCCCATCCGCGCTCGATCAGATGGTGGGCGATGGAGGCGCCGACGATACCGCCGAGCCCGATGATGACGACCTTTGCCTTTTGCGGAAACTCTGCCATTGACTTCAACCCTGATTGCGCTTGGTGCAGAATTTAGGATCTGCCGCATCAAAACCAGAGCCTGTCTACGACATTCTTTCCATGCTGCACGACCAGTGCGCGGAGAACCGCGTCATGTCGAACGTGCGACCAGACAGAAAAAGGGCGCGAGCCTTTCGGACCGCGCCCCGGTTTGCCTGCGTATTGCGCCTACTTGATCACTGCGCCGCCATTGACGATGTCGATGGTCTCGTTGCCGGCCAGGGTTTCGCGGTCGCCGGACGGCATCGTGACGAAGCAGCCCGCGGGGCAGAAACTCACGGTCGCGCCGGCCTCGACCACCAGTTCGATCTTGTTGCCGTCTTCGGTGACGCTGAGAACCTGGGGTTGCGCATCCCTGTTGGTGACGCTTGCAGCGGCAGCGCCGCCAATCATCGACACGCTCATGCCCAATGCCACGGCCAAACGAATAAGAGTTGTTTTCATCGGTGTTCGGCGGTTTCGCCGCTCCCTGTTAAAACGCTGACGAGCCCTGTTGGCCCGGTATGGATGCTTTGATAGCACCGCGAAACTGAATGCAGTCTGAACGCTTTTGCCTCACCGGTCACCCCCGTCCGGCCCGGCATCGTCCTCCATCGAGTCCTGGGCGGTCTTTGGCGGCCGCTTGCGCCTCGACTGTCTTGCAGGGCTGGCCCTGGCCTCGGAGGCGTCCACTTGCGAAGCTGCTTCCGGCGCCGCGACGGCTTCGGTCACCGTGCCCGAGAGCCGGGCGGCCAGCTCCGCGAGCGGCCCCGCATCATCGCTGAACTTGACATTGAGATCGCGCTGCGGGAACGGAATTTCAATCCCTTCGGCCTTGAGCCGTTCAAAGATGCGCACGCGCAGTTCGGTGCGCGCCGAGAGACCGCTGAGCACGTCGGCCAGATGCGCCTTCACTTCGAAATTCAGCGAAGAATCGCCGAAACCGGCAAAATAGATCACCGGCGGGGGATTCTTCAGGACGAGTTCACAGCTGTCGGCAACTTCGGCGAGGATCTGGATCACCTTTCGCGGATCCACGCTGTAGCTCAAGCCGATCGGCACATCGACCCGCCCCAGGCTGTTGCGATGCGTCCAGTTGCCGACCGGTGCGTTGATCAGTTCGGAATTCGGCACGATGATCGATTGGCGCGAGAAGGTCTCGATCTCGGTGGCGCGCACGGAGATCTTCTTGACAAAGCCCTCGGTCGTCCCGGTCACCACCCAGTCGCCAACCTTGAACGGCCGCTCGGCGAGCAGGATCAGGCCCGAGACAAAGTTGCTGACAATGTTCTGCAGGCCGAAACCGATGCCGAGCGACAGCGCACCGGCCACCAGCGCCAGACTGGAAAGATCGATTCCCGCGGCCGAAATACCGATCAACCCGGCAACTGCGACGCCGAGATAGCCGATCCCGGTCTTGATCGAGTTGCGCACGCCAGCGTCCATTTGCCCGCGCGACATCACGCTGCCATCGAGCCAGCGCTGGAAGCCGCGCGTTGCCAGCAGACCAATCATGAACAGCAAGATGCCGAAGAAGATACCGACCAGCGAGATGGTGATGCCGCCAATGCGGATTTCGGTGAGGATCCGGTAGAACCAGAGTTCTATATCCTGGATCTGGAAGCCCCATTGCAGCAGGATCATCGGCACGCCAAGCAGCAGCACCATCAGGCTGATCAGCAATCCCGCCGCAAGTCCGGCCTGATCAAGCCCCAGCTGGCCAAGCTCGAACCGCGCCGCGGTCCAGCGGCCGACGGCGGTCTGGGCAAAGGCGCCGCGCTCCGAGATGGCCTTGCCCGACAGATAGCCGATATACATGGTTGTCAGGATGGCGCCGGTGACGACGATCTGCGTCGCGGCGAAACGGGCGAGCCCGACATAGCCGAGCGCCGCCGTGGCCAGCAGCCCGACGCCGGCGAACATCAGCGTCACCCAGATCAGCCGGGGCCAGGCTTCGCCCGGATCCGCCGGGTCACCGGACCTGGGCAGCATCGGCTTGACCAGCGCCATGCCGATCAGGATGAGCGCCATCAGGAACACCGAGATGATGCCCTTGAACACCGCCAGCACCACCGGGGATCCGAGCGACCGGCTGAGCTGGCCCGTCACATAGTCGAGCCCGTTGACGATCACCAGCGCCACCACCAGATGATAGAGCACACGCGCGCCGCTGTTGGAGACGTCAACCAGGCGCCAGGCCGGCATGCGCGGCGCCAGGATCCCGCGGGCGAGCTTGCTGACGAAGAACACGGCGACGATCACGGCGAGCAGGCTGCTGATCACCGGAGCAACGTCCGGCCGCAGGATCGCGAAACTGCCGGCCAGGACATAGATCGCGCCAACCAGCGCCGTCATCGCCATGGTCGGGATGATGGTGGACCAGAACGCCACCGACAGCCGGCTCGTATAGGGCGGATCCGCGACACCGGGGTCGCGCGCAATCAGGTTGCCGAACAGCCTGTAGGCGCCCGACACGAACACCAGCGCCGCAAGCAACGCAAAGAACAGCCATCCCAGCAGCGCCTGCCATTTGAACGCCCAGACGAATTTCAGCCAGGATCCGTAGGTGCGGATAACGGCGTCCACCTCCGCATCCATGGCGATGAGGGCTTCCGACAGCATCGAGGGGCCGATTTCCGTGCGCTTGAACAGCGTGGTCGCAAAAAGCTCCCGGCGCGCATCGGTGATCCGGTCGCCCAGTTCGCTGGCCCTCACCGTGACCGCTTCCGCGCGGCCGGTGAGCGTGTTGATCCGCGCCCGTTCCGCGGAAAGCCGGGCCCGCTCCTCGACAATGGCTTCAGGTTCGGCTGCTTCGCCTTCGGCCGGAACCGGGCCGAGCTCATCGATCCGCGCCTTGATTTCGGTAAGCCGCGGCCTGAGCGAAACCCCGATCTCGAGCATGCCGCGGGCCAGCGTCTCCAGCTCGAGCTTGAGATCGACCAGGGCACTGTCATTCTCGGCGTTCTCGACCACCCGCTGATCCAGCCGCGCGATGTTGGCTTCGGCCGCGCTCAGCCTGTCTTCCGCCGCCGTCAGCGCCGGCGACGCGGCATCCCTTGCGGCAGGCGCCGGGGCCTCTTCGGCCGGGAGCGGCGACGGGTCCACCTCCTGGGCATTGGCGGTAGCCAGCGCTCCGGTGAACACCAGCCAAGCCAGGAATATTGCCGTCAACCAGTCAAAGCGCATGGAATTCCCGTCTCGTTGCAATCCGCCGGTTCATCCTTAGCGCATAAGCGGACCGACCGGAATCCATTTGCTGAATGGCTGGAAACTAGAAACCGGCGCCGGGCTCGGCCAGGTAGGCCTCTTCCTCCGGTGTCGAGACCCGGCCCAGGATGGGATTGCGATGCGGGAACCGGCCGAAGCGCTCGATAATGTCGCGGTGCTGGCGGGCATAGTCGAGATAGGTTTCATTGCCGAGCGCCTCGCACAGCGCCACGGCCCGATCCTGATCGGCGAGCGTTTCGGCATGTTCGAACGGCATGTAAAAGAAGATCCGTCGGTCTTCGCTGACCGCCGCATCGGCGCCAACCGCGAGCGCCGCCTTTGTCGCCTTGATGGCCAGGCTGTCGGTCGCGAACGCCAGCGGCGACCCGCGGTACATGTTGCGCGGGAACTGGTCGAACACGATCACCAGCGCCAGCCGCGCCTCGGGCGACGCGCGCCATTCCGCCGGAACCGTCCGCGACAATTCGAGATGCAGGCCGGCGAAGCGCTCGGTGACGATCTTGTCGATCTCCGCATCCTTGACGAACCACTGCTTTGGCGAGAGCTCGTTGAACCAGAAGTCGAGCACGGTTTCAGGTGTTTCGGTCATGAACGTTCCTGTCTTCTCGTTTCGCCAGCATGCATAGATGCATCGCGTGACTGTGTCGCGTCAATGTGGTGACATTGGGCGCAGCTTCAACCATCCGGATGCCAATTGCCAGCCGGGGCTTGCGGTTTTGTTTCGGCTTCCGGTCAGGCGGCTTCCGCCTCGGCCTGCAGCGTGACCAGGCTGACACCGTCGGTCACCTGGGCGCCAACCGCCACCAGGACCTCGGCCACCACGCCGTCCCGCGGTGAGGCGAGCGTCATCTCCATTTTCATGGCTTCCATGATCACCACCGGATCACCGGATCTGACGCTCTGCCCCGGCTCGACCAGCACATGCTTGACGATCCCCGGCATCATCGAGATCACCTGATCGCCACCTGCCGCCAACTCATCGTTGCGCTTGCCCTGCGGCCGCCCGAACAGATGGGTGAGCCCTTCGTAGAACACCGCCACGCTCGTGGCCGATTGCGCCACGCGGCAGCGCCGGGCCACGCCACCGGTGCGGAACGCCCAGTCATGGCCCCGGGCCGACACCGCCTCCAGATCCATGTCCGCTTCAAGCGCATCGCCTGAAACCCGCCATCGATCCGCGCCGTGGCGTTCCAGCTGGAAGGCCTGCGCGGCGCCGTTCACCTCCAGCACCACCCGGCGGCTGGGCGCGCCCCAGATCTCGAACGGGCCGATGGCGCTGACAGGATCGCTTGCCGTCCGCGCAGGAACCATGCCGGAGGCTGCCAATGCCGCGAGCGCCACGATGTGATCGGGCGCAGGATCAACCTCTGTCAGGCTCTCCAGATTGCGGTCGATCAGTCCGGTGTCGAGCCGGCCTGCGGCAAAATCCGGATCCCGGCAGAGCTTTGCGAGAAACGCCGTGTTGGTGACCGTGCCGGCGATTTCGGTGCGGCCGAGCGCGCCGGCGAGCTTGCTGAGCGCCTCGGCCCGGGTCTTGCCGTGGGCAATCACCTTGGCGATCATCGGATCATAGAACGGCGTGATCTCGTCGCCCGCCCTCACCCCGGCATCGACACGAATGTCGCCCTCGGGAAATTTGAGATGCGCGAGCCGCCCGACAGCCGGCAGAAAGCCCTTGCCCGCGTCCTCGGCATAGATGCGGGCCTCCACTGCATGGCCGTTGATCGAGAGTTCCTCCTGGCGCATCGGCAGGGCCTCGCCCGCCGCGACCCGGATCTGCCATTCGACCAGATCAAGCCCCGTGATCAGCTCGGTCACCGGATGTTCCACCTGCAGCCGCGTGTTCATTTCCATGAACCAGAACCGGTCGGGCTTGAGCCCGTTGCTCGCATCGACGATGAATTCCACCGTACCCGCCCCGCAATAGTTGATCGCCTTCGCCGCCTGCACGGCGGCAGCCCCCATCGCCCGGCGCATCTCCTCGGGCATGCCGGGAGCCGGCGCTTCCTCGATCACCTTCTGGTGGCGGCGCTGGGCCGAGCAGTCGCGCTCGAACAGATGCACCACATTGCCATGGCTGTCGCCGAACACCTGGATCTCGATGTGGCGCGGGGTGGTGACATATTTCTCCACCAGCACCCGGTCGTCGCCGAACGAGGCTTTCGCCTCGCGCCGCGCCGAGGACAGGGCTGCGGGAAAATCGGCCTGCGCCTCGACCTTGCGCATGCCCTTGCCGCCGCCCCCGGCGCGCGCCTTGATCAGCACCGGAAAGCCGATCTCGTTGGCCTTGCCGGCCAGCACCACCAGTTCCTGCGCCTCGCCGTGATAGCCCGGCACCACCGGCACATTGGCCTTTTCCATCAGCGCCTTGGCCGCATCCTTGAGCCCCATCGCCCGGATCGCCTTGGCCGACGGCCCGATGAAGATGAGCCCTGCCCGCTCCACCTTCTCGACGAAATCCGGGTTCTCCGAAAGGAAGCCATAGCCCGGATGGATCGCGTCAGCGCCGGTGCGCTTCGCCGCATCGAGGATGGCGTCAACCTTGAGATAGCTCTCGGACGCCGGGGCCGGCCCGATCAGCACCGCCTCGTCGGCCATCTCGACATGCAGCGCGTGGCGATCGGCGTCGGAATAGACCGCCACCGTGGCAATGCCCATCTTGCGCGCGGTGCGAATGACGCGGGCTGCAATCTCGCCCCGGTTGGCGATGAGGATTCTGGTGATGGTCATGATAACCCTTTAAGTGAATCGAAACTCAGTTCGGTGAACCCAATCCTGGCGATATGACCCGGCATGCGGATTCCCCTGTCGTCACTGAGGAAGATCCTGCACTGTGCCGCCACCGCCGTGGCCAGATGGATTGCGTCCGGCAATTTGATCCTTGCCACTGCACGGATTTCGGCGGCTTTTACGAGAATGTCCCTGCTGACTGGCAACAATTCAACATGCTCTTGATTTTCAAGAAATTGAAGCACCGCCTCTATGTCGTCTTTGCTGCCTTCACGCATTGGTTTGACCAGACATTCCGCAAGTGTGAACTGACTTGAGATCGCAGATATCCGGCCAGTTTCAAGAGCATTGATGAAGCGCTTTTGTTCCCGATCAAGGGGAGCCGTGTGCTCAAGAATGGTAATCACGGTATTGGAATCGAGATATACCCGATCGCCCGCCCTCACTGCCTAGTCCTTCCATTCATCGCGCAGTGCCCTTATATCGGCGACGATCTCCTCAGAAGTCCGCCCTGAAGCAACACTTCCAACCAGTTCGCTCAGCCGCTTTCGCGGCTTCGCTGTGTCCACGGAGGATCTCTCTACCGCTTGCGAAATGATGGCCCTTGCCTCAGCTTCGGTGGACCGGTTGTTGATCTTTGCACGCTGCTTCAATGCCTCAAGCACAGCATCTTCCAATTGCCTCACAACGATCTGGCCCATCTCATTCACTCCGATTGATATCATAATGATATCATTTCCTGTACGGCATTTCCATTGCTCGCTGAACAAGGGCTTTCGTGCCCCTCACCTCCGTCCCCTTGCTTCCAGAAAAGCCTGCACATGAAACGCGATGGCTTCCGGGGCGTCCTCCTGCATCAGGTGACCGGCGCCGGGGACGGGAATGAACTCTGACCCGGGTATCATCGCATGCAGTTCCCGTCCGCGTTCGATCGGGATCCATTCATCCTCCTCGCCCCAGAGAATTTGCACCGGACAGCGGATCTCCGCATAGCGGTCCTGAACCTCGTCGGTGAAACGCTGGTCCATCTGGGCGATCTGCCGGTAGAAGGAGGCCTGTCTGCCCTCGCCGATCCACTGGTCGGCATAGGGCGCCAGGGTCTCTTCGGTCGCGTCCCGCTTCATCGCCGACCTGAGATAGGCCGGGAGTATGGCCTCATGCATGTAGCCCGGCATGCCCGCGAACGCCGCCTCGTGATGCTTGACATGCTGGACCAGGGCTGAGCCCCATGGGCGCACTGCGACCGGATCGATCAATGTCAGGCTGGTGTAGTCGATCCCGTCGATCAGGTGCGCCCGCAAGGCCGTCGCCCCGCCGAAATCATGCGCCACCACATCCGGCGCCTCAAGGCCCCAATGCGCGACGAGCGCAGCGAACACCCGGTTCTGAACCCCAAGCGAAACGTCGCCCTCCGGCCGGTCCGAATTGCCATAGCCCAGCATGTCGTAAAAATAAACAGTGCGGTCACGGGCGAGGAGCGGCGCAATTCTGGCCCACACATGGGACCAGAACGGGGTGCCGTGCATAAGCACCAGCGGCGCGCCCGCGCCAATCGAACCCCATCGGATGGTGTGTCCCTCGAAAACGAGTGTTTGCGGTGTTTCCCAAATCATCTCCACCTCACATCCTGACCGCGCCGCCCAATCTCCCCCTTGGAGGGGGAGATTGGTCACATCCTGAACACGCCGAATTTCGTCTCGCCCAGCGTCGCGTTCAGCGCCGCCGACAGGCTCAAGGCCAGGATCTCGCGGCTCTTGAGCGGGTTGATGATGCCGTCGTCCCACAGTCGCGCCGAGGCGTAGAGCGGGTGCGACTGGGTCTCGAACATCTCGATGGTCGGGCGCTTGAACTCGGCCTCCCCGTCGGAAGACCAACTGCCGCCCTTGCGCTCGATGGCGTCTCGCTTCACCGTGGCGAGCACGCCCGCCGCTTGTTCGCCGCCCATCACCGAGATCCGGCTGTTGGGCCAGGTCCACAGGAAACGGGGCGAATAGGCGCGGCCGCACATGCCGTAATTGCCCGCGCCGAACGAGCCGCCGATGATCATGGTGATCTTCGGCACAGCCGTGGTGGCGACCGCAGTCACCATCTTGGCGCCATCCTTGGCGATGCCGCCGGCCTCGTATTTCTGCCCGACCATGAAGCCGGTGATGTTCTGCAGGAACACCAGGGGCACCTTGCGCTGCGAGCAGAGCTCGACGAAATGCGCCGCCTTCACCGCACTTTCGGAAAACAGCACGCCATTGTTGGCGATGATGCCCACCGGCATGCCCATCACATGCGCAAAGCCGCAGACGATCGTGGTGCCGTAGCGTGCCTTGAACTCGTCGAACCGCGAACCATCGACGATGCGGGCGATCACCTCGCGGATATCATAGGGCTGGCGCGTGTCGGCGGGAATAATGCCGGCGATCTCCGCCGGGTCGTAAAGCGGATCTTCCGGCGGCAGGCAATCCATCTGGCACAGCCCCGCCCGGCCCCGGCCGTTGAGATTGGCCACCGCCTGGCGCGCCAGCTCCAGCGCATGGGCATCATTGTCGGCCAGGTGATCGGCCACGCCCGACAGCCGCGTGTGCACGTCGCCGCCGCCCAGATCCTCGGCGCTCACCACCTCGCCGGTGGCGGCCTTGACCAGCGGCGGACCGGCGAGGAAGATCGTGCCCTGGTCGCGCACGATGATGGTCTCGTCGCTCATGGCCGGCACATAGGCGCCGCCCGCCGTGCACGAGCCCATCACCACGGCGATCTGGGCGATTCCCTTGGCACTCATGTTCGCCTGGTTGAAGAAGATCCGGCCGAAATGGTCGCGATCCGGGAACACCTCGTCCTGGTTTGGCAGGTTGGCGCCGCCCGAATCGACCAGATAGACGCACGGAAGATTGTTCTCGAGCGCGATCTCCTGGGCGCGCAGGTGCTTCTTCACCGTCAGCGGATAATAGGTACCGCCCTTCACCGTGGCGTCGTTGCACACCACCATCACGTCGCGCCCCTTGACCCGGCCGATCCCGGCGATCACGCCGGCGGACGCAATGTCTCCACCATATAGCCCGTGGGCGGCGAAGCGGCCGATTTCGAGAAACGGCGAGTCCGGGTCAAGCAGGGTTGCCACCCGGTCCCGCGGCAACAACTTTCCCCGCCCGACATGGCGCTCGCGCGAGGCCTCCGGCCCGCCCTGCCCGTGCAATTCGGCTGCCTCGGCCATCTCGGCGATCTGCGCCTGCATGCGCGCGGAATTGTCCTTGAAGGCTTGTGAGCCGGTGGAGATCTTGGATTGGATGACGCTCATAATGTGCTGTCCGGTTCTAAAGATGGTGATGGAGCGACATGATCACTTCCAAGCATCCGTGATGTTGCCGCTTGATGGGATGCCACCCGTATCGCGGAATGGGGCCTTGTGTGCAGAAACGAGCCGCATCGAGTGGTCGTCACGAGGCACCACGATCCTTTTCCGGTTTCTCTTCGTCCGCGGCGCTCGAATAGGATACCTCCGAGAGCACCCGGATCTCGCGCTCGAGAAACAGACCGATGATCGCACGAATGATCACAAGGCCGCCGAGGAACAACAGCCCATCAAGATCAAGTGTGATGGCTGTGTGGATGACGTCCGAGACAATCAGCAGTTCGAGCCCGGCGAGGATGTAGCTGCCCAACTCGCGGCGGGCGGTATTCATGATCGACAGCCGCCGGAAATTCTCAGACGCGAATTCGCCGCGCACCATCTTTAGGGTAAATCGCGCCGCGCCGATCAGCAGGACAGCGATCGACAACAGATCGATCACACCGGAGAGCTGATCCAGCCACGGCGCGACCACGCCAAAGAAACCCTCAATCTCTTCAGGCCCGTTCATACTGTCACGCCCAGCATCTCGCGACCGATCTGCATCCGGTGGTTTTCGCACTGGCTGATAGACATCATCTGATCAACTCCACTTTGCAAGGCAGGTCGAGATCCTTCCAGATGCGATCGGTCGTCAATGCTCTCGCGTTTTCGAGAGCCGCGGTGGCGATGCAGGCCCGATCGGCGAAGGAGAGCTTCTTCCTGGTCAGGTCCGTGCGAAGACGCGCCGCGCGGTCCGCATGCACTGCTTCAAATGGCAGGATACGCAAGCCAAGCGTCAGAAGCCATCCGATTGCATGGTCCGGGTCGAACCCCTTTTCGATCATCTTCGCGCCGGCCTCCGACAGATTGACCACGCTGACTGCCGCGTCGCCCAGGACGGCCGCGACGATGTCCGCGCCCGGCTCCTTGAAAGCCAGCGCCAGCAGCGCAGATGCATCCAGCATGGTCCCGCTCATTCCCGCAACGCTTCTGCCCGGCGGTCAGCAACCAGTTCGTCCGACACGAGACTGTTGCCAGGAACCAGTTCGCGGGCTTTCTTCTGCAAGCGGCGCACCGCCGCCATCGGAGAGATCACGATCAGTTCGCCGTCCCTCACCTGCACCGTCACGCGGCCATCCTTGTCGAGCGCCATGGCGCGGCGGATATCCGCAGGCAGCACCAATGCGCCGTCAGCCGTCACGTTCAGCGCCCTGAAATCGACCGAGCCCGGCTCGACCGGATCCGCGTCCTTCCCCGCGCCTGCCTGCTGCTGTTCAGCCAACGCCTTTTTCCAGTGGGAATACTGGGTGAAGCCTGTGCCTTCATTGCCGCCTTCGGACACATAGATGTCGGCCACCTCACGCCCCGACGGGACAACACCCCGCTTGGAGAACAGATCATCGCAGATCTGCCAAATGCGCGCCTTTTCCGAGCCGGGACGAATGTTTTTATGCAGCATGACCGTCTCCTTTATGTTTCCCCAACGGTAAACATAAAATACACTCGTATTACATAACTTCAAGACAACATAACGTTATGCCGTCTCCGCCATCATCTCCCGCCCGATCAGCATCCGGCGGATCTCGCTTGTCCCCGCGCCGATTTCATAGAGCTTGGCGTCGCGCAGCAGCCGGCCGGTCGGGTAATCGTTGATGTAGCCGTTGCCGCCCAGCGCCTGGATCGCCTCGAGCGCCACTTGCGTGGCCTTTTCGGCGGCGTAGAGAATGCAGCCCGCCGCATCCTTGCGGGTGGTCTCGCCCCGGTCGCAGGCCTGCGCCACGGCATAGACATAGGCGCGGCAGGCGTTCATCGTCGTGTACATGTCGGCGAGCTTGCCCTGCATCAGCTGGAAATTGCCGATCGGCTCGCCGAACTGCTTGCGCTCATGGCAATAGGGCACCACCACGTCCATCGCCGCCGCCATGATGCCGAGCGGCCCGCCGGCCAGCACGACGCGCTCGTAATCAAGCCCGGACATCAGGATCTTGGCGCCCTGGCCTTCCTCGCCCAGCACATTGTCGAACGGCACCTCGCAGTTCTCGAACACCAGTTCGCAAGTGTTGGAGCCGCGCATGCCCATCTTGTCGAGCTTTTGCGCGGTCGAGAACCCGGCCATGCCCTTCTCGATCAGGAAGGCGGTGATGCCGCGCGATTTGGCCTCCGGATCGGTCTTGGCATAGACCACCAGCGTATTGGCGTCCGGGCCGTTGGTGATCCACATCTTGGTGCCGTTGAGCACGTAGCGGTCGTTGCGCTTTTCTGCGCGGAGCTTCATCGAGACCACGTCCGATCCCGCGCCCGGCTCGCTCATCGCCAGCGCGCCGACGTTTTCGCCGGAGCAGAGTTTCGGCAGATAGCGCTCTTTCTGCGCCGCCGTGCCCCAGCGGTTGATCTGGTTGACGCAGAGATTGGAGTGCGCGCCATAGGACAGGCCGACCGAGGCCGAGGCGCGGCTGATCTCCTCCATCGCCACCACATGCGCGAGATAGCTCATGCCGGTGCCGCCGAAATCCGGGTCCGCCGTCATGCCGAGCAGGCCCAGCGCCCCCATCTCCCGCCACAGATGCATCGGAAAGGCGTTGTCCCGGTCGGTCTGGTCGGCCACCGGTGCAATCCGGTCGCGGGCAAAGCGCGCCACCATGTCCCGGAGCGCATCGATCTCCTCGCCATGGCCGAAATTCATGCTGGTGGTGAACATCTCAGTCTTCCTCCTTCTGCCCCACCAGTCGCTTGACCAGGCGGATGTAGATCGCCTCGATCTCGTCAAGCGACAACCGTCCGTTCTCGCGATACCAGGTGGTCATGCCGGTGAGCATGGCGATGATCGCCATGGTGGTAATCTGCGGATCGATGATCGAAAAACTGCCATCCGCCGTACCCCGTTCCAGGATGGCGCGCGGCACCGCCTCATAGCTGCGGCGCAAGCGTTCGATGGCGCTGAAATTCTCATCCTCGAGGCTCCTGAGCTCCATGTAGGAGATGAACACTTCGCGCGACCTGTCGAGGTGGTAGCGGATGTGGAAGCGGACGAAATGCTCAAGTGCTGCGGGCGCAGAAAGCTCCGGCCGCTCGGCCTCCGCCCAGGCCTTGAGCAGGGTTTCCATGTGCACCACCAGAAGGTCGTGCAACAAATGCTGCTTGGTCGGAAAATGATTGTAGATCGCGCCGGCCTGGACGCCGGTCTCCGCCGCGATCGCCCGCATCGACACCGCCGCATAGCCCGAGCGCGCGAACAGCTCGAGTGCGGCATTGCGCACTTTCTCGGCTGTTTCAGCCCCAGATGATCCCGCCCGTCGCGCCATGGCCCACACAATTAAATGAACGTTCGTTTAATTTATCGTCTTCCACCGCATCGCGCAAGTCTCAGCCGGGAAATGGCCCGTTGTCAGGGTCCCCGCCTCGGCGGCCCCACACCCGGCATCGGCCCGGACCGGCCCCGCTCAGGCCAGCCAACGCTTGCGCCGCTTGTAGTGCTTGACGTTCTTGAACGACCGCCGCCCCTCGCCGCCGACGCCGAGATAGAACTCCTTGACGTCCTCGTTCTCGCGCAGGTCCTTGGCGACGCCATCCATGACGATGCGGCCTGACTCAAGAATATAGCCATAGGTGGCGTAGCGCAGCGCGATATTGGTGTTCTGCTCGGCCAGCAGGAAGGAGACGCCCTCCTGCTCGTTCAATTTCTTGATGATCTCGAAGATCTCTTCCTGCAATTGCGGCGCCAGTCCCATCGAAGGCTCGTCGAGCAGGATCATCTTCGGCCGGCTCATCAGCGCCCGCCCGATTGCCGTCATCTGCTGTTCGCCACCCGACGTGTAGCCGGCCTGGCTGGTGCGGCGCTCCCGCAATCGCGGAAAATAGTTGTAGACCATCTCGATGTCGCGCCTGATCGCGGCGTTGCCGTCGCGACGCGTGAACGCGCCGGTGAGCAGGTTTTCCTCCACCGTCAGATGGCCGAAGCAGTGCCGGCCTTCCATCACCTGGATGCAGCCGCGCTTGACCAGCTCATTGGCCGTCTGCGCCTCGATCCGCTTGCCTTCGAATTCGATCGATCCCTTGGTCACCTCGCCGCGTTCCGAGCGCAGCAGGTTGGAGATCGCCTTCAGTGTCGTGGATTTTCCAGCCCCATTGGCGCCGAGCAGTGCCACGATCCCGCCTTCCGGCACCGTGAGCGACACGCCCCTGAGCACCAGTATGACGTGATCATAGATCACTTCGATATTGTTCACCGCCAGGATGTTGGGCGGTGTCTGCGCACCAGGCGCTACGGAAGCGGACATGTGTGGACCCTCTCCGGTCTGAATACCCCCAGCAGCGTTGCTGGGGGGCTGTCGCCCGCCGCGCGAGAAAATTCCCCGCGCGACGGTTGTTCGTCAAGCCATCAGTTGCTGAGGCACTCTTCCGTCCGCTCCGGCCATGGGGCGTTGCTCGCCACATATTCCTCGGCGGCCTTTTCAAGCAGCGGCCGGACCATCTCGACGTCGGGCGAGAACCAGTCGCCGGACTTCTGCCAGTCCTTGCCGTCCCATTCCACCACATAGACCTTGTGGTGGCCCGAATGATCCTCGCAGGACAGCTTCATCGGCAGCGCGAAGCCTTCCATGCCGATTTCCTTGAGCCGCTCCTCGGTGATGTTGAGGTTCTCGAGGCCATGACGCATGTCGGTGGCGTCGATCACGGTCTTGCCGGTGATCTCCTGTGCCTGGCGGATGCCTTCTGCGATCAGCATCGAGTTGTAGACGCCGCGGTTGTAGAGATTGTCGGCGAACTTGGCCGGATCGACCTGGCTCTTGCCGGCGTCCACGACATGCTTCTTGATGTCGGCGATGACGCCGAAGTCGGAGCCGACGCCATGGAAGTTGAGCGTGCGGTAGCCCTTGGCGGCTTCGCCGCCGGCGGCCGCATCGTCATTGCCGCCCGACCACCACACGCCATAGAACTTGTCCATGGGATAGCGGATCTTGGTGGCTTCCTTGACGGCGGTGGGGTTCATCGCGCCCCATCCCCACATCACCATGTAGTCCGGCCGGTCGCGGCGGATGTTGAGCCACTGCGACGACTGGTTCTGCATTTCCTTGCCTGGAACCGGGTACTGCAGCAGTTCAAACCCCATGTCGCTCGCCATCTGCTCAAGCAGAGGGATGGCTTCGCGTCCGTAACCGGCGTCAAGGAAGATATAGCCGATCTTCTTGCCTTGCAGGTTCTCCTTGCCGCCTTCGCGCCGGGCAATGTCTGTGATGATCGCCGAAGCGCCATCCCAGTAGGTGTCCGGCGGATTGAACACCCACGGGAACGCATCGCCCACGGCGGCCGCAGACAGACCATAGGCCATAGACAGGACCGGGATCCGGTCGACCGACGCCTTTGGAATCACCTGCAGCGTGATGCCGGTCGAATAGGGGCTGATGACCAGCGCGCCGTCATCCTTGACCTGCTCGTAGCACTCGACGCCCTTCTGGGTGTCGTATCCGGTCTCGCATTCCTCGATGCGGATCCTGACACCGTTGATGCCGCCGTCGCGCTCGTTGAGCATGGTCAGGTAGTCATGCATGCCATTGGCGATCGGGATGCCCGAACCGGCATAGGGGCCGGTGCGGTAGCTGAACAGCGGCACGAAGAGCTCGTCGGCAAAGGCCGGCAGCGCCGCGCCCGCCAGGGTGCCGGCCATGATGGTCCCGGCAATCAGACGTTTCAGTCGCATTGTATTCCTCCCATTGGGCGCGATGACCGCACCAGTCCGGGGACCCTGTTCCTCGCGACAGGTCTGGTCCGGGCGGGTCCCATGCCCGGACGATGTCGCTTGTCGACGCTTGCCGCACCGCCTCCTCGGACAGCGCGGAAAGCACCAGCCGGTCAGCCGTATGGAAACGGCCAGACACGCATTTTCTCCTTGCCGAGCGACCACAGGCGCGCCAGCCCGTGCGGTTCGGCAATGAGAAAGAAGATGATCAGCGCGCCCACGATCATGGTCGCGAGATGAAACACGGTTTCAGCCCCGATGCCGATGCCGAGCGCCGGCAATACGGCGCGCAGCACGATCGGCAGCCCCCAGATGAAGGCCGCGCCGAAGAACGAGCCGACCAGGCTGCCAAGCCCGCCGAGGATCACCATGAACAGGATCTGGAACGACAGCGTGATCGAAAACGCCGAGGGTTCGGCAGCACCCAGATAGAAGAAGATGAACATCGCGCCGGCGACGCCGCACAGATAGGACGACACCGCGAAGGCCGAGAGCTTGGCCGTCAGCGGCCTGACCCCCATAAGCTCGGCAGCGATGTCCATGTCGCGGATCATCATCCACTGCCGGCCGATGCGCCCCCGCACGATGTTCTTCACCGCCAGCGTCACCACCACGACGATGCCGAGGACGACGAAATACTGGGTCATCGCCGAGGCCGACGGCCCGGTCAGGATGATGTCGCCAAAGCCGCGCCGCTCCGGCACCTCGATCGCGCCCGAGGCATTGTAGTTGTAGAGCCACGGAATGCGGATGAAGCACCACTCAAGAAAGAACTGCGCGGCCAGCGTCGTCACCGCCAGGTACAGCCCCTTGATGCGAAGCGAAGGCAGCCCGAAGATCACGCCGATGCCGGCCGAAAACAGCCCGGAAATCATCACCAGGATGATGATGTTCACATCCGGGAAGATCGAGGTCAGCTTGTAGCAGCTGTAGGCGCCTACCCCCATGAAGGCGCCGGTGCCCAGCGACAATTGCCCGGCATAGCCGGTCAGGATATTGAGCCCGATGGCCGCCAGCGCCAGGATCAGGAACGGCGTCATGATCGCGTTGAGAAAGAAATCGCTGGCAAAGAACGGAATCGCCAGCGCGATCAGCCCGATGATCATCATCCCGATCCGGTCTTCGCGGATAGGGAAGATCGCCTGGTCGGCAATATAGCTGGTCTTGTACTGGCCGGATTCGCGGTAGAGCATCAGTTGTCATCCCAGACATTGCCGCTTGACGGCAGCAGGTGTGAACTCGGGCCAGTCAGGCGGAAGCGGTGCCCGGTTGGCGCTTCCATGATCACCGCGTGATCGACGACGCCGACCTTGCGGCCGCCAAGCGCTTCGATGCGGTGGATTTCCGCGGCAAGATCGTCGGTCTCGATGTCGAAATGGATCCGCGCCTCGTCGGCAACCGCTTCGAGCACCAGCGTCACGCCCTTGTCGCCGGCCAGGATGGTGGCCTGGCGACCATCGTCACCCACCTGCGAGGGCTGCCCCAGCAGCTGCGACCAGAAGCCCGCCGCCTGCTCGATGTGACCTGCATGAACGTCGATGACGATGGATGATAGTCGGCTCTTGTGCATGGCTAGACCCTTTCGATGATGCGTTCTCCGAACAGGCCCTGCGGCCTGAACAGGAGAAAGATAAGGGCAATCATGTAGGCGAGCCAGCTTTCAATGCCGCCGCCGACCAGCGGACCCCAGTAGATCTCGCCGATCTTCTCGCCGACGCCGATGATCAGCCCGCCGACGATGGCGCCGGGAATCGAGGTGAAGCCGCCGAGGATCAGCACCGGAAGCGCCTTGAAGGCGATGATCTCGAGCGCGAAGGACACGTCCGAGCGCGCGCCCCACATGATCCCCGTGGTCAGCGCCACGATGCCTGCGGCAAACCAGACGATGGCCCAGATCTGGTTGAGCGAGATCCCCACCGACAGGGCTGCCTGATGGTCGTCCGCCACCGCCCTCAACGCCCGTCCGATGCGGGTCTTGTTGAAGAACACGGCCAGCACCGCCACCATGATGATGGCGATCACCGCGGCCGCGACGTCGATATGCTGCAGGATCAGGAGGCCCCCGTCGCCGATCTCGAACGCCGTCGATCCGGTCGGCAGTCCGAGCTCGGTGGTGATCATCTGCTTGGGCTCGCCGCCGAAGATGAATTCGCCGAAACCGATCAGGAAATAGGTGAGCCCAATGGTCGACATCAGCAGGATGATGTCGGGCTGGTTGACCAGCGGGCGCATCACGAAGCGCTCGACGGCGAGCGCCAGCAGTCCCATCACCCCGATGGTCAGGATCAGCGCCAGATAGGCCGGCACGCCCTTTTCATGCAGGCCGACCAGCGTGAGACCCGCAAACACCACCATGATGCCCTGCGCGAAGTTGAACACGCCCGAGGCCTTGTAGATCAGCACGAAGCCGAGCGCGATCAGCGCGTAAAGCACGCCGGCGACGAAGCCTTCCCACAAGACCTGCAGGAAGAAGTCGGGCAGTTCCACCATCTGGACGAACGGATCGACAAGGATCATGTGGAGAATATCCATCAGTGCGACACTCCCAGATAGGCGTCGATGACGTCCTGATTGTTCTTGACGTCCTGGGGCGTGCCGTCGCCGATCTTGCGGCCGTAGTCGAGCACCACCACGCGGTCGGAGATATCCATCACCACGCCCATGTCGTGCTCGATCAGCGCGATCGTCGTGCCCATCTGGCTGTTCACGTCGAGGATGAAGCGGCTCATGTCCTCTTTTTCCTCGAGGTTCATGCCCGCCATCGGCTCGTCGAGCAGCAAGAGGTCCGGCTCCATCGCTAAGGCACGGCCGAGTTCGACGCGCTTCTGCAGCCCGTAGGGCAATTTCCCGACCGGGGTCTTGCGGATGTGCTGGATCTCGAGGAAATCGATGATCTCCTCGACCTTGAGCCGATGCTCGATCTCCTCGTTGCGCGCAGGCCCGATATTGAGAACCTGCCAGAAGAAGTTCTTGTTCATCTTCAGCGTCCGGCCCGACATGATGTTGTCGAGCGTCGACATGCCCTTGAACAGCGCCACGTTCTGGAAGGTCCGCGCGATGCCGGACGCCGCCGCCTCGTAGGGCTGCATGCGCGAGCGCGCCTGGCCGCGGAAGGTGATCACCCCCTGCTGCGGATGATAGAACCCGTTGATGACGTTGAGCATCGAGGTCTTGCCGGCCCCGTTGGGACCGATGATGGCGCGGATCTCGCCCTTCAGAATATCAAACGAGATGTCGGAAATCGCCTTCACCCCACCGAATGACAGCGAGACATTCTCAAGCTTGAGCATGACGTCGCCGGGATCGAGCCCGTCATCGGCGGCGTGCAGTTCGACATGTTTGACGCGCGCATTCATTCGGCGGCCTCCGGCAGGTCTTCAGCGGCGGGATGGACCTTCGCGTCCATGAGCTTGACGGTGGCGCGGATCACGCCCTTGCGGCCGTCTTCAAAGGTCATGTCGGTCTCGATGAACTGCTCGGCCGCGCCGTTGTAGAGCGCCTCGATCAGCGGCGCGTAGCGCTCAGCGATGAAGCCACGGCGCACCTTCTGGGTCCGCGTCAGCTCGCCGTCATCGGCCTCGAGCTCCTTGTGCAGCACCAGGAACCGCTTGATCTGCGCGCCGGCCATCATCGGCTCGGCGGCAAGATCCTTGTTCACCTTGTCGACATGACCGGCCATCATCTCATAGACCTGCGGCAGGTTGGCCAACTCCTGGTAGGACGCATAGGAGATGTTGTTGCGCTCGGCCCAGTTGCCCACCGCCGTCAGGTCGATGTTGAGAAACACCGCGACGAAGTCGCGCCCGTCGCCGAACGCCACCGCCTCCTTGATGTTGGGGAAGAACTTGAGCTTGTTCTCGATGTATTTCGGTGCATAGAGCGCGCCGGTGGTGAGCTTGCCCACATCCTTGGCCCGGTCGATGATCTTCAGGTGCCCCCGCGCATCGAAAATGCCGGCGTCGCCGGTCATCACCCAGCCATCGTCGGTCATGGTCTCGCGGGTCTTGTCCTCGTCACCATAATAGCCCGCGAACATGCCGGGCGAGCGGAACTGCACCTCGCCGCTCTCAGTGATGCGGATGTCGACATCGGGGGCTGCCGGCCCCACCGTGTCGGGCCGCACATCGCCGTCCTTCTGGCAGGTGACATAGAGGAACGCCTCGGTCTGGCCGTAGAGCTGCTTCAAGTTGATGCCGAGCGAACGGAAGAACGAGAACAGGTCCGGCCCGATCGCCTCGCCGGCGGTGTAGGCGGTGCGGATGCGGGTGAAGCCGAGCACGTTGCGCAAGGGTCCGTAGATCAGCTTGTCGCCGATCCAGTAGGAGATCCGCCCCGACAGCGGCACCGGACGTCCCTCCAGGATCTTTTCGCCATGGGCCTTGGCGATCTTGAGATAATGCTCGAACAGCCATTTCTTCGGCCGGCTTGCGTCCTCCATGCGGATCATCACGCTGGTGAGCAGGCCTTCGAACACCCTGGGCGGGGCAAAATAGAAACTCGGCCCGATCTCGCGCAGATTCTGCGCCACGGTGTCGGGGCTTTCCGGACAGCTCATGCACAGGCCCACGACATAGCCTTGCGCATAATTGAGATAATGGTCGCCGACCCAGGCGAGCGGCAGATAGGCCAGCACTTCGTCGCGCTCGCTCATGTTGTCGAAGGCCGCGGTGTCCTCGGCAGCCTTGACCGACGCCGCCGCCGTCAGCATCACGCCCTTGGAGCGCCCGGTGGTGCCGGAGGTGTAGAGAATGGCCGAGATTTCGCTGCCGTCGGAGGCGCGGATCGCCGCTTCCCAGTCCGCGACCGCGGATGTGTCGGTCTGCGCGACCTGCCGGCCCCGATCCTGCACAGCAGTGTAATCATGCAGATGGGTGCGGTCATAATCACGCAGGCCCCGCGGCTCGTCGAAGATGATGTCGGTGAGTTGCGGAATCTCGTCCGCCATGGACTGCAGCTTGTCGACCTGCTCCTGGTCCTGCACGACGGCAAAGCGCACGCCGGCATTGTTGAGCACATGCGCCATTTCCTCGGCGACCGAGTCGGCATAGACCGGAACCGGAATGGCTTTCAGCGACTGCGCTGCGCAAAAGGCCCAGTAGAGCCGCGGCCGGTTGGAACCGACGATCGCGACGCGCTCGCCCTCCGTCAGCCCCATCGCCTTCAGCCCGAGCGCCAGGTCGCGGATCTCGTCGCGCTGCTCGGACCAGCTCCAGGTCTGCCAGATGCCGTAATCCTTGAACCGCATCGCGGGACGACCCGCGAAGCGCTTGGCATTGAGCAGCAGATACTGCGGAAACGTCACCGGCTTGCCGCCGGCAGTCACGCCTGTGGCTTCCATTCCCTCCACTCTCCTCCCTGCCCGGACGGCCGTAACCCATCCGGGCGCGCGGTTGATGACCGCACATTTGGCCGCTCCCGTGGCCAGTCTTGCACCGGTCGAACCGGTGTCTTTTGTTCGAAGTCCGGCTCCTGTCCTCTCAGAAACCGCCCCTCCTCCGGGTCCATCAATTAAATGAACGCTCGTTTACTTTATGCCTCTTTCTCCGAGTTGCAAATGCTACTTTTGAAATATGTCACGCTTTTTTTCCGACCTGCTCCAGCCGGTCGACCAGTTCCTTGACGCCGAAGCGGATCGGGTCGGTGGCGGGTACCCTGTACTCGCGGGCAAGATCGTCGAGCAGCGCCCTGGCCTCGGCTTCGCCCAGCTTCTGGGTGTTGACGGCAATGCCGGTGCAGCCGATTGCGGGATTGGTGAGCTTTCCGCAGGCAATGGTCATGTCTATCACCTCCCGGATGCTCGGCAGCGCATGCTTGACGCCGCGCATCGTCGTCCGCGTCGGCTCGTGACAAACCACGAAGGCATCGGGCTGTGCCCCGTGCAGGAGACCCATCGAGACGCCGGCGAAGCTCGGATGAAACAGCGAGCCCTGGCCCTCGACCAGATCCCAGTGATCTGGCTCCGCCGCCGGTGCGATCCATTCCACCGCGCCGGATATGAAATCCGCCGCCACCGCGTCGATCGCAGCTCCCCTGCCGGAGATGAACACGCCGGTCTGCCCGGTGGCGCGGAAATCCGCCTTCATGCCACGCGCCCGCATTTCACGCTCGAGCGCCAGGGCGGTGTATTTCTTGCCCACCGAACAATCGGTGCCGACGGTCAGGCAACGCAGGCCCGGGCGCTTGGTGCCCTTGCCGGTGTCGAAGCGATGGTCGGAGAACCGCACATCGTGGAGTTTCGCCCCGCTTTTCGCGGCAGCGGCGGCGATTTCGGGAATGGAGGCGAGCCGGACATGCAGCCCGGTCGCCACGGAAATCCCGGCGTCGAGCGCCGCCACGATCGAGGCGATCCAGTGCGCCGGAAGCACGCCGCCGGCGTTCGCAGCGCCCACCACCATGGTCTTGACGCCGGCCGCCGCCGCGGCCTCGATCGTGAGATCGGGAATGCCGGCATCCGCCTGGCAGCCTTCGAGCCGCAACTGGCCTATGCACCATTCCGGCCGCCAGTCGACGATCCCGAGGCCGGTTTTCGCTGCCAGCGCGTCGGGCACATCACCAAGGAAAATCAGATAGGGCGGATCGATGACCATCACATACTCCGGACGTTTGGGTGTGGTTTGAAGCCGGCACTGTCCTGCGCTCGGATGGCGCCGTCAAGATGGCAAATGACGCATCCACCGGATTGCCGCGGGCGGGACGGCCTATCGGTCCAGCGGCAGGACATAGGCGTCATAACAGGGCGTCAGCGAGATCCTGTCATGCCCGGTCAATGCCGATTGGTAGTGCTCGAAGAGCTGCTTGCGGGCGCGGTGAACCGGGCAGACCGGCGCCAGCACCAGATCGGTCCCGGCCACCGCATCGCGCGTGCTGTCGTCAAGCGCAGGCAAGGCCCGGCTCGGATCGGCGCCGATGGCGACATTCTCCGTGCCCTTCATTCTGAGGATGTAGGGAAACGGATTGGCGAAATCGAGATTGAGCACGCGCTCGAACTTTCGGCCGGAACTGGCCTCCAGCGCCTTGATCGCCACGGCCGCATCCTGCATTTCCTTCAGCAGCAGATACTGGTAGTCCGGGTCCGAGAACATGATGAACGAGGGAAGCGCCTCGGTTTCGGCGATCGCCTCATAGGTGTCGCGACGGGTGATGTAGATCCCGCGCATCCGTTCCGCCTGCTCGACGAACACGTCCTTGGCCGACACCCGTCCGATCGGTCCGAGATCCGGCGCGTCAAGCGTGATATAGCCCGGCGCCACGGCAGCCGCGCGCGCCGCCTTGTGCAGCATGGTCGAGATGTTCGGCAGCGCCGTGAAGCCGATCAGCACCAGGATCGCGGCGCCAAACCGGCCATAGCCCGCGAGCGGCCTTATCAGGATTAGAAGCAGCGCCGGCCAGACCATCAGGAAGGCCTGCCCGCCGGTATTCTGGGTTTCATAGAACAGGCCGCATACCAGCAGCAGGCCGACCCAGAACCAGGGCGCGTCGATCGACCGGGCAAGCCTGTTGCCCGACGCGCGCCCACCGGCTGACCGATGCCCGAACAGGGCCGCAATCAACAGCACGATGGCCAGAACCCCGCCCGCGCCAAAAACGTTGAAATGCTGTGACGCCGCCGTCAGGAAGCGCGGCAGGATGGCTTCCGTGTTCTGCGATGCAAGAACGAGAATGTCCTGCACATAGGCAACCACCAGTCCGGTCGACACCTCCACGACCCCCGCCACGCCGACGCAGACCAGCGCCGTGGCGACTGCCGTAGGGATGGAGATACGGCCCAGGATCAGCCCGAACAGAAGGATGGGCCCCGCCGCGATAAAGGCCGTGATCTTGCAGAAGGCCAGCGCCAGCAGCAGAACGCTCAGGCAGATCGTCTGGATGACCGGGCCGCGCACGAACAGCACGGTGGCGGCCACGAGATAGATCAGGATGGCGCCATGCCGGTTGTAGATGCCGAAGGCGTCGGAGCCCGGATATGGATAGAAGTCGATCACGTTGAACGGCAGCGCGGTGAAGAGCATCCACGGCACCAGCAGCCATAGCGCGATCCTCGAGCTGCGCCGCGCCGTGTCCCAGACGATCAGCGCCATCACCGGAACGGTCACCGGCAGCCAGATCCATTGCGTCATCAGCACCGGCTGTGCGGAGGGAAACAGCATGTCGGACAACGCAGCCAGGTAATATTCCAGCGGCCCGACCGGCACGAAGAAATCGAGCACCGGCCACTGGCCCTGGGCGATGCGGCCGATCGCGTCGTAATAGATCAGCACGTCCCAGTACATCGGCCCGATGGGCAGAACCAGCGGCAGCGTCTGCAGGATCAGCAGCACCGCGACAAAGCCCGCCAGCAGCGGATAGAGCCAGATCAGTGCGCCGCGGCCGCCCGTTTCGTTGCCCGCAGTCTCGTCAAACTCTGTGGTGTCCGCCCGCATAAGAATGTCCCGCCTGTGATTCCCCGTGCGCCGATACTTGGCCATGGACGAGGCCGGGGTCAATCGCGCGGGCCTGTGTATCGAGCCGCGGCAACGGTTTGATGTGATCATGGCTTCCGGCGGCCTTCCCCCGGGCATGGCCGTCCCGCACCCGGCTCCGGCTTGCGCCGCCCCCCGAATGCTCAGGCGACCTTGTCGCGCTGGGTCATCTCCGGCAGGTCGAAGACCGCCATCTGGCTGGCGCCGCCCAGGCGCGGATGGCGGCCGGCGATATCCGAGCAGCTGACCGCATAGCCCTGGCGCCCGGCGACACCGCCGGCCCAGCGCTGGAAGCGTGCGCGGTCCCATTCGAAGCGATGATCGGGATGGCGAAAACGGTTCTGGGGCACGCCGAGCAGATCGTTGAATTCCGCGTTGGGCGTGGTCACCACCACCGTCGCAGGACGGACGCGCTGAAACACCGAACGCTCGAACGCACCGAGGTGATCGGCGTCGAGATGCTCGATCGTCTCGACCAGCACCGCGCAGTCAAATCCGGAAAACCGGGACGGCACGTCGAGCAGCGATCCGCACAGCAGCTCGACTGCGCTGCCGTGACCGCTTGCCCCGTCCAGTCGGGTGCGCAGGCGCGCAAGCGACCTTTCGCACAGGTCGACACCGACAACGCGGTCGACAGCGGTATCCCCGACGATGCGGACAAGCAGGTCGCCATCGCCGCAGCCCAGATCGAGAACCGATTGTGGCGCCCTGTCGCGGATCACATCGAGGACGGCCCGGAGCCGCAATTCATGAAGCCACGCGGTCACGCCGTCGCTCCCGGCTTGCCCATGATGACCACGTCCTTGCGCGGAATGTCGCAGCTCCAGCCAAGGCGCGCGGCCACATTGCGCAGGGTTTCCTCGCGATAGAACACGACATGGGTGGGATCGTGCCGGTAGTGCCAGTTCGCAAACAGCCGGTCCTCGGTGCGGAAGCAGGTCATCAGGCCGAGCAATCCCCCCGGCCGCAGCAGCCTGTCGAGCCGCGCGAATTCCTCGCCGGGCCGATGGAAATGCTCGGCGACCTCGCAACAGATGATGAAGTCGTAGCTGCGCTCGAGCACGGCGGTGTCGGGCTGGAAGAACGGGTCGTAGAGGCTGACCGCATGTCCGTGTTCGCCCAGCATCGTGGCCAGCGCCGGTCCGGGGCCACATCCATAGTCCAGCCCCTGGCTGCCGGGTTTCAGCCGCTGCAGCATCGGATCGCCCAGACGGGCGACAAAGGCCCGGTAGCCCGGGTCGTTCACCTCGTTCTCATGCAGCTCGTAATAGGCGTGCTCTTCGGGTCCCGAAAGCAGGCAGGATTCATCGAGAAGAACCGCCTCGCAGCCCTGGCAGCGCCAGTAGGTCAGCTGCCTGATCGTGGCGAAGGCGCCGAGACCCGGCCGTCCGCACAGGCGGCATGACGGCTGCGCGGCTTCGGCTTGCGCGACAGCCGGGAGCGTACCGTGCGACGCCATCATCCCGCAGCGCCAGGCTTTCGCGCACGGCTCGGGCCTTGCGCCGCGTTCCGGTCCAGCCGACGTCTCACCGGCGGCGCACCACGGCAACCTGGCGCTCCGGCGGCAGGCTCGCAAGCGCTTCGCCAAACTCGGGATGGAATGTGAGCGCGGGCAGCGCCTTTGAGTCCGCATCTTCGAGAGTGGCCAGCAGAAGCAACGGATCGGCGCCCTTTTCCGCGCCATCCGGCCGGGCGTCGAGAAGATCGCCCAGCTTGCGCGCCGCCTTGCGCAACTTGTCGACAATGGTCGCGCCCTGCACCTGCGTACGCCTCGAAAGGGCGTCCAGGACCGGCTGCGAGGACTGTGGATCGAGCCGCTCGATCTGCAGGCTGCGGATATCCTCGCGAATGGTTGCCGGAAGCGCGGAGATGGCTTCGTGGAACTCCGCCGCGGTCGGGATGCCTTCACGCCGGTCGCGGCGCATGTCGCCAAGCCGCGCCTCAAGCGCCGCCTCCATCAGCGCAACCGCCTCGTCCACGCTCGGGGCCTCCACCGGCTCGACCGGCGCGATATCACCCATGCCGAGATAGGCGATGGCCTTGCAGCGATCACCGAGGTCGCCCGCAACGATGCGATAGAGGCGATAGTCGCGCTCGACACGGTGGGCCACTCTCTTCTTCTGTATCGGTGTCGCTGTCTTTGCCATTCTCAAACCTCTTTCCAAATTCGCATGCCTGTTCCCTTGCCGGCGGCAGTGCCGGAAAAGGCGGTGAACCGGGCAACCTCGCGCCGGACCGATCCCGTGAACCGCCAGCACACGCTCGGCGGTCCATGGCAACTGGAAACGCTCGCGGCGCGCCAGAGGCGAAGGATCGTCAGGGCTGGCCACAGGTTCCACTTGTGCGGTGAGGAACGAACCGGCGAAGGGCCGGACGCGGACGTGCGGCGAGAGCGGCGACGCAGCAATGATGATGTATCATTAGCAGTGGCCGCGCCATTTGTGTAGCGGTTTCGCGGCCAATGCGGCCGCCGCCTCTTTCAGCCGCGGGAAACCGGCAATGGCGCCTTCGCCGGCAGTGCGGCCGATCTAAGGATCGGTCATCCTCTAAGTCGTTGGAGCACTGCAACAATTGAGGTCAATTATGTAACGATTACTTCACACGGCCGCCACTAAGGGTTGATTTCGACTGTCTCCGATCTCCAGGTTGGCTATGGCTTCATTCAACACACTGTCTCACCAGCTCATCGATCTTTGGGTCAAGGCGGATTCACTGGAAACGCCGAAGGACCTGTACGAGCCGATCATCGGCAGTCTCAGCATCAAGATGGGCCTGTCGGTTATCGAGACAACTGCCGCCGATCCCTATGATTGGCAACTCAAGCGCATAAAGGCCTTTGGCTACAGGAGCAGGGTTCTTGAAAAGCTACTCGCCGAATTGAGGGATTCGGCGTTGCGTGACCTGGACCGGACCTTTGTGGATCAGGCGATCATTCCAGGCTTTCAACGGGTCCTTGAGTCCAACCGTCCGATCATTGACTTCGTGAAGAGCCAGCTTCTGGGGGTCCGCATAGGCTATGAGCGCATCATTCTTCCGCAAAAGACGCAAGGAACTCCAAAATGGTGCCTCAGTCTTGCGGAGGGACGCTTCGCCATTCCCTCCCACGAGGGGCCGAGCATTGATCTGACGGATGACGGCATTGTCCAGCTTCTGATCGAAGGCAACACAGCCAGGGAGATCGCCGACATGCTCAACCTGTCGCCCCGGACGATCGAGCATCGCATCGACAGGATGAAGATCCGTTTTGTCGCCAAGAACCTCGTTCACCTGGTCGCAAAGCTGGTTGGCACGCAGGTTGACAGAAGAGAGGCCGCCGGAAGCGCTCGCGAGCCGGACCGGCGAGCGCCACCGCCAATGATGACGACCGCTGCGCAAGCCGGTCCCGGCGAGGCTTCCTGAGCGCTCAAAGCTGGCGCATTGCCCTGCGCTTGCAAGCGTCTGTCACTGCCTTGAGGCTGTGGCCGCTCCAGGCTATCCCCTTCGGTGTGAATCTTGGGTCGATCCCCGAAACCTGACCGTCCTCATCCGTCAGGACGCCCAGCACGCGAAAGGCGTTGCGCTCCGTCGAAGTATCCTGCATCGGCACGACATCCTTGTAGTGAATTCCGTCACTGGTGGGAACGGCGACGCCGCTTGCGAAATTCGTCATCTTGACGACGAGGCGACCGGCGCCCTCCCGGGTGACATAGGGCACGAAGCAAACCGTCGTTTCGCACAGATGGACGAGGCGCTTGTTTGCGAAGGGCCGGGTGACTTCCCTGTCGCCGCGCATGACTTTGAGGCCATGCGGTGTCAATTCATTGGCAATTGCCATCGCCGCCCTGTCTGCCTCGGCCGCGAGCTTTGACGCCGAAAGGCGCGCGACATCCGCCTTCGCCATAATGAGCGGCGTGATACGTTCCGCTCCTGTCAGTCCGCCTCGTTTCGCCTGAATGCCGTGAGCCAGGAACTTGCTCGGCCCCCTTCTGGAAGCAAGTTCGGCCTGCCTCTGCACTTCAAAGTCGCGCTGGAATTGCAGATTGTCGATATACCGGACAGGTGCGGTGAAGGTCGAGATTTGCATCATGTTCTTGTCCTCGCTTTTGATGATGAACCGCGCCAGTGCGATCGGCCTGCAATGTCGTCAGGCTGTGTCTCCAGAAACTCGATCGCGATGCCATCCTGGAAATGTCGGATGACTCGCCCCCGCATGGCGCCCAGGGAAACCGCGGCGCCAAAGGCCGGGCGGATATCGATTTCGACGGCAGCGCCGGAAACGGAACGATCTATGATCCGGCAGGAATAGCTGCCCCCATCAAGCCTGATTTCGGATGCCGGATTGCCCGGGACCATGCGGTCATGGCGACGCTCGTCAGGCAGGCCGAAGGCCAGTTTGTTGGCAAGCCAGGTCAGTTGCGCCGCAAGCCTGTCGCGCTTGCGTTCGGTGGCATTGATCGAGATGACGAAGGACCGGGCCCCTGCCTCGATGACCTCCCCTTCTATGCGCCCGACATGGTCGAGATAGGCGATGATCCGCTCGCCTTTTCCCGGTCGCGCCGTGCATGACAGCACGGCATCGGTCGGCGACATGCTGCCGACACTGCACGCATGTTCGGATTGATCCGCGCGCATGAACCGGCCGTTCACGGAAATGCTCACGCGGCCGTGGTGCGGTTCGGCCGCCGCGTGAAGGGCCATGTGATCGTTTGCCGGCGATGGAGCCATGCCAATTGCTGACGTGGCACAGTGATGATTCTGGAACATTTCGAGGCGCCTCCGAGGCAGTTGCCGAGCACACGCATTTCCTGCCTGTTTCTCAGGCCGAAGATGGGAGAGGCAGTTTAACGAAGGCAGTTACTCGCGATGGTAGTTTTACCCCATGAACGAGATCCGGGGGCGAACGCGCCTCGCTCGCGGTTTGAGCGGAAGCCTCACCCACCGGCACGTCATCGAAGCGCCAACGGCGCAGGCATAGAAGGATCCGTCACCGCAACAGGCGTGCAAGCCGCTTTCAGCTGGCCTTAATTGTCCGCCCGCTGACGAGCTCTGGCGACGTCCTCACGCGGGATCGTCGTCTTGGTATGCTTGTTCTTGTCCCGCCGGGTGCGGACCAGCGAAAACAGCATGAAACCGATTGCCATGGCAAAGGTCGTCATGGCGAGGATAAAAACCCAGCTTACGTCAGGCATGATTGAGCTCCGTCTAATGTTGGCGCCAAACCAACGCGGGCCCCGCCCGATTGTTCCCCGCCCTGCTTCGACCACTGTCACCGATGGCGCCCGCCGGCGGCGTCACGTCGCGCGCACGGCCTGTCCCGATCGCCGCACATTCCGCCCTGCCGCAACCAAAACGCCTCTCGACCGTTTGTTTTTCACGGAACACTGTTTGCAGAGGATGGAAGCCATGCAGGAAAAACTCTCCCAGCCCGCCGTTGGCACGCTCGACACCGATGCCAGCACCGATCAGATCGGCGGCGATCTCAAGCTTTACCGCATGATCCCCAGCGCCGAACCCGACGATCCGCGTTGGGACAATGCCCCCTGCCATGGCGAAGTGCGGGTTCGCGCTCTTTCACCCGCCGACGCGCGCATCGTGGCGGCAGAGGCCGAGATCGATTTTCTCGATACAGGAGCCAAGCCGGGCGACGGAACCACCACGGATTTCGCCAGCGCCTTCCGCGACGACAAGCTCTATCACGTCGTTCTCGAGTCCGAGGCCGCAGCGTCCGGCCCGCGCGGCATCGTCACCGACCCCGACGTCACCGGCCCCGACGCAGGTCACCAGGGCTGATCAACTGCTCCCGGCCACGAGCGGACCGCAGCCCTAGATGGTGCTCGCCCGAAATCTAGTCGAAGGTGGTCAGACCATTGTTGAGGTGAAACTGCAGCGCATACTGGTAGCTGATGCGGTCGCGCGCCTTCAGCGCCTCGACGACCGAATTGTGCTGCGCCATGGTGGTGGTCCGGAAATCCTGCCGCGACTTGCCCTTTTCCATGATGCGGATAATCACCGGCTTCATGATCCGGTAGATCTCGATCAGCGCGGCATTGTCGAGAATGGTGATCAATCCGATATGGAAACTGAAATCGGCCTCCGAGGCCTCCGCGATTGTTTCGGCGCTGCCCATGGCGCTGTTGGCTACATTGAGCATGTCGAGATGCTGGTCCGTGACCTTCTCGAACACGGTATCGACGGAATTGACCTCAATCAGCGTCCGGAACCCCTGGATGTCGGCAAAGGACTTGCGTGAAATCTCGATCGTGTTGAACGAGAACAGGTCGAGCGCCCGGGCCATCCGGTTGTCGATGATCGTCGCGCCGACCTTGGGCCGCACATCGACCACCCCATAGGCCTTGAGCATGCGCATGGCCTCGCGCACCGTGTTGCGGCTGGTGGAAAAGCGCTCGCATAGCTCGCGCTCGGATGGCAGCGCATCGCCGATTCGAAGCACTTCGCTGTCGATCATGGCCCGGATCTCGAGCACCAGCCTGTCCACGGCCGAGCGTGCCCGGGGCGACGCGGATAGGTGGATGTCGGTGCTCATTGGCGTCTCCAGACAGGGAACAGGCGGTCCCGCCCATGCAATTTGTAGGACCAGATTCATCACAATGGCGCAGATCTGGCAAGATCCGAGAGGAATTCCCGGCTCGAAAGCGAGAATATGGACCTCTTGGTATGACAAAATGCGTGAATTACCGAAAAAAATAATACTGTATTATTGATCCCCGAGACGATCCGTGTGCATCATCCGCCGAGAAGCCGGGAGGCAGGAGGCGCACCCGGTGGGTTTATGACGCATCAATCAAAAGGGAGAGAGAAATGAATTTCTTGAACAAGCTGGCCGGACTGGCCGCCGTGACCGCATCGGTCCTGGCGTTGTCCGGCGCCGCGCTGGCCGCGGACTACAACTGGACATTCCAGACATCGGAAACCGCCGGCGAACCCGGCTTCATCAACAAGCAGAAATGGGCGGAAGGCGTCGGCGCCCTGTCCGGCGGCCGGATCAACATCGAGATCCTGCCGATCGGGTCGGTCGTTCCGCACACCGACACGCTGGAAGCCGTCGGCTCCGGCATCCTGCAGGGCCACCTGACAGATCCGAGCTATTTCGCCGGCAAGGACCCCGCCTTCGCCATGATGGGCAATCTCGTCGGCGCCTGGAGCGACCCGTTCGAACTTCTGGGCTTCATGCAGTCGGGCGGCGGTGACGAACTCTACGCCGAACTGGTCGAGCCCTATGGCGTGCATTTCATCGGCGCGGCCGCGACCGAGCCGGAGGCCTTCGTCTCCAGCGTGCCGATCCGCACCGTGGAAGACCTCAAGGGCGTCAAGCTGCGTGCGCCCGAAGGCATGGTCTTCGAGATCTTCTCCAAGGCCGGCGCCTCGCCGGTGGCCCTCCCCGGCTCGGAAATCTTCTCCGCGCTCGACAAGGGCGTGGTGGACGCTGCCGACAACACCGTGTTCGCCACCAACCAGGCGCTGGGCATGAACGACATCGCCAACTACCCGCTCTATCCGGGCTTTCACTCGCTGCCGCTCATCGACATCTCGATCAACAAGGCCGTCTGGGATGACCTGCCCGACGATCTCAAGGCAATCCTGAACGCGTCTGTCGACAAGTTCAGCTTTGACCACATCTATTCCGTGCGCCAGCTTGACGCCAAGGCAGTCGCCGAGGCACGCGCCAACCCGGAAATCGAGATCATCAACTGGTCGGGTGACGAACGCGCCAAGTTCCGTCGCATCGCCCAGGACGAGTGGAAGGTCTGGGCCGAAAAGTCCGACATGACCCAGCGTTACTACGACGCGGTCACGTCCTATCTCGAAGGCCGCAACCTGCTCTGAACCAGAAAAACCCCGCGCCCGGCTCTGTCGCCGGGCGCGGGCTTCGTGCACCGGGAGGGGCAAATGGAAAAAAACACTGACGCATCACCGCAAGTCGACGGCGACGATGTCGAAATCCGCAGCCGCCTGGACGGTGCCGTTGCCGGTTCCACCAAATTCTTTGCCTGGGCCATTTTCCTGGCCTTCCTGATCACCGTCTTCGAGGTGATATCGCGCTATGTTTTCGACGAGCCGACCTACTGGGCTCACGAAAGCACCACCTTTCTGATAGCTGCCGTGTTTCTGATCGGCGGGCCGATTGCGCTGGCCCGCGACAAGCACATCCGGGTGCGCATCTTCTACGACACCGTGTCACCGCGCGGTCGCCGCCTGCTCGACATCGTCAATTCACTCATCGCCCTGGTGTTCTTCGCCGGCCTTGCCTATGCGGCCTGGATCATGTCGTGGAAAGCCACCCACAACCCCAATGGCGACTTCCATCTGGAGGGCACCGGCACATCCTGGAACCCGCCGACGCCAGCCCTGCTGAAGATCCTCGTGCTGCTCTGCGTTTCCGTGATGTTCGTCCAGACCGTCATGCACCTTGTCAAAGCCGTCCGCCGCAATGCATCGGGACCGACTGACGCCACGAGAGAGAAATAATCATGGGCCTGAGCGCGCTGGGCATCGAATACGGCTCCTATGTTCTGGTGGCCGCCATCTTCCTTCTGCTCCTGACCGGCCAGCCCCTTGCCTGGGTCACCGGGCTGGTTGCCCTGATCTTCACCTTCGGCTGGTTCGGCGGCAACGCCCTGCCGCTGGTCACCTCGCGAATATTCGGGTTCATCACCGAATATTCGCTGGTCGCCATCCCCATGTTCATCCTGATGGCGGCTTTGCTCGACCGGTCCGGCATCGCCAAGGACCTGTTCAACGGCATGCGTATCATGGCCGGGCGACTGCCTGGCGGAGTCGCCGTACAGACGCTGATCGTCGCCATTCTCATGGCCGCCATGTCCGGAGTGATCGGCGGCGAAATCGTGCTGCTGGGTATTCTGGCATTGCCGCACATGCTGCGCCTTGGCTACGATCGCAGCCTGTCGATTGGCGTGGTCTGTGCCGGCGGGTCGCTCGGCACCATGATGCCGCCCTCGATCGTGCTGATCATCTACGGCCTGGTGGCCAGCGTGTCGATTGCCGATCTGTTCGTCGCAGCCATTACCCCGGCCTTGCTGCTGCTGGCATTCTACATCGCCTATGTCCTGTTCATCTGCATCCGCAATCCCAGGCTCGGTCCGCCCATGTCGGCCGAGGAACTGTCAACGGAATCGCTCGTGGGCGCGCTCAGGTCGATCATCGCGCCGCTGTTCATCGTCGCGGCGGTGCTCGGCTCGATCTATGGCGGCATTGCCTCGATTACCGAGGCGGCCGCCCTGGGCGTGTCAGCCGTCCTGCTCGTGGCACTGATGCGCCGGGAATTGTCGGTCAAGATGCTGCAGGCGAGCCTCGTCCACACGCTCGAAACCTGCGGCATGATCATCTGGATCGGCATTGCCGCCGCCGTGCTGGTGGGGGTCTACAACCTCATGGGCGGCAACCGCTTCGTCTCCGGCGCCATCCTCGGCATCGACGCACCGCCCGTGATGATCATCATGGTCATGATGCTGATACTGCTGGTGCTGGGCATGTTCCTGGACTGGATCGGCATCGCCCTGCTCACCCTGCCCATCTTCGTGCCCATCGTCATCCAGCTCGGCTACGATCCGATCTGGTTCGGCATCCTGTTCGCGGTCAACATGCAGGTGTCCTATCTCACCCCACCCTTCGGCCCCGCCGCCTTCTACCTCAAGAGTGTGGCGCCGCCGGAGATAACCCTCAGTCACATCTATAGGGCACTGCTGCCGTTCATCGCGCTGCAACTGGTGGTGCTGGGGATCATCCTGTTCTATCCGCCCATCGCCACCTGGGCGGTAAACTGAGCGTCCGGCGGCAGGTGGCGGATCGACAGTCGGTTCACGGCACCTGTGCGCCCGTGACGGTGACATAGATCGAATAGAGCGAGCGGGTCGCGGCAATGAACAGGCGGTTGCGCTTCGGGCCGCCGAAGGTCAGGTTGGCGACCGTCTGCGGCACCAGGATCTTGCCGATCAGCTTGCCGTCCGGACCAAAGCAGTGCACGCCATCCGCGGCGCTGGACCAGAGGTTTCCGTCCGTGTCCGTGCGGATGCCGTCCGGAATTCCGTTGTCGATCACGCAGAAGATGCGGCCATTGGCAAGCCGCTTGCCATCCTGCACGTCGAAGGCGCGGATGTGCCGCGGCAGGCTGTCATCATGGCTTGCCGCGGAATCGGCCACGTAGAGAACGGTTTCGTCGGGCGAGAACACGAGGCCGTTCGGCTGGACGAAATCCGTCACCACGGCCGTGATCTCGCCGGTCGCGGGATCGAGACGGTAGACATTGCGCGTCTTCTGTTCCGGCTCTGCGCGGTAGCCCTCATAGTCCGACAGGATGCCGTAGGTGGGATCGGTGAACCAGACCGTGCCGTCGGACTTCACCACCACGTCGTTCGGCGAATTGAGCCGCGCGCCCTCGAAACTCTCGGCCAGCACGGTGATCGACCCGTCCGCTTCCGTGCGCGTGACGCGGCGGGTGCCGTGCTCGCAGGAAACCAGGCGGCCCTGCCTGTCACGGGTATGGCCATTGGCGAAATTCGACGGCTGCCGGTAGACCGAGACCCCGCCGTCGGGCGTCCACCGCAGCATCCGCTGGTTGGGGATGTCGCTCCACAGAAGCTGGTTGGCGTCGTTGAACCAGACCGGACCTTCGGCCCAGCGGCAGCCGGAATAGAGCTGGTCGAGCCCGGCGCTTGTCACGATCATGTGCCGGAAGCGCGGATCGTGGATTTCGTAGATGCTGGCCTCTGCCATGATGGTCTTTCCGTTTATCGCATGCCGGTCCGGCGGCCGCCGGCGAGCATGATGACGCTGATGATGATGAGCCCGGTCATGATCAGGCGGATGCCCGCGCCGATGCCGTAGGTGTTGAGCATCGAGACAACCAGGAACATGAAGAGCGACGCGCCCCAGATGCCGGGCACGTTGGAGTAGCCGCCTGCCACCGCGGTGCCGCCGATGACGACGACCGCAATCGACATCAGAAGATACTCCGCGCCCATGTTGAGTGCCGCGCCGCCGGAGAAGCAGGCAAGCAGGTAGCCGGCGACGGACGCAAGCACCGCGCACAGCAGATAGGTGACGAAGCGCGCGCCATCGACCGGAATGCCGGCCATGCGGGCAGCCGCCATGCTCTGGCCGATGGCCGAGATCCAGCGGCCATAGACCGACTTCTCCAGAAGCACCCAGGCAATGAGCGAAAGGCCGAGCGCCACCAGCGCGACATTTGGGACGCCAAGGGTGCTGGACGTCGTGAAGTCCGCCAGGGCGGCCGGCGGCTTGATGCGCAAGCCCCGGTTTGTCCAGATCGCCGCCGACTGCACGATGAAGCTCATCGACAGCGTGGCGATGATCGGCGGAATGCGCAGCGCCTTGATCAGCGCGTAGTTGCCGACGCCCACGCCCACCCCGATCAGCACCGCGACAAGCAGTCCCGGCAGGACCATGGAGTTGTCGACATTCATCAGCTTCAGCGCCACCGTTCCGGCAAGCGTCATGGTGGCCGGCACCGAAAGGTCGATATTGCCGGGGCCGAGCGTGATGACGAACATCTGGCCGATGCCGACGATGATCGAGAAGGCGGCGAAGGTGAGCGCCGCCTGGCTGAGTCCCAGCGTGCTTGCGCCGCCGGTCACCATGATCGTCGCGAACCAGACCACAAAGGCCGCGATCCATGACCAGATCCAGGGCTTCTTCGCCAGGCGCCCTAATGAACTCATGGCCGCGCCCCCTGTTTCTCGAGCCGGTTGAGGGCGAGCCTAAGCGCCAGCACGATGATCAGGATCGCGCCTTGCGCGCCGATCTGCCAGTCGGGAGAAATCCGCAGGAACGACAGGAAAGAGCCCGCCAGCGTCAGCGTCAGCGCACCGATGACGGCGCCGATCGGCGACACCCGTCCGCCGGTGAACTCGCCGCCGCCGAGGATGACGCCGGCAATCGACAGAAGCGTGTAGCGCAGCGCGATATTGGCGTCCGCCGACGTGGTCAGCCCGACCAGCGCAATGCCCGCGCCGACCGCGAAGAGGCCTGCAAGCCCGTAGGCGGCAGCCCGCGCGGCGATGATCGACCAGCCCGCGCGCTCGACCGAGCGCTGGTTGCCGCCGACGCCGCGGATCAAGACGCCGAGCGAGGACCGCATGACGATCATATGCGCGACGAAGGCGATGACGATGCTGGCGACGATGGCCATCGGCATGAGCGGCGGCTTGACGGTCATCAGCCAGCGCACCCAGTCGGGCGCCTGCCCGCCCGGCGCCGGCAGCATCAGCACCGCAAGCCCGGCCCAGACGAAGCTCATGCCGAGCGTCACGACGATCGAGGGCAGGTTGCGCAGGTGGATCACCACCCCGATCAGCGCATAGACGCCGACGGCGCCGGCAAGGATCAGCGTGCCGACAAGCGGCGCATCGCGCAGGAAGGTCGCCGTCACGCAGGCGACGAAGCTGACAAAGGCGCCGATCGAGAGATCGAGATCGTTGACCGCCATCACCAGCATCTGGGCGATCGTCGCAAGCGCGATGGGCACTGCCAGGTTCAGGAGCAGGTTGAGCCCGAAATAGCTCATGGCACGCGGCTGCAGCCAGAACACGGCCGCAAGCAGGACCGTCATCGAAAGCGCCGGGATCACCAGCCGCATCGCATCCGAGGTGAGACGCAGCTTCATGCCGCCACTCCCTCGAAGGAGGCGGCGATGATGTTGGTCTCGTTGACATCGTCGCCGACGAGTTCCGCCGTGATGACGCGCTCGCGGAAAACATAGACGCGGTCGCACAGCAGGACCTCGTCCATCTCGGTCGAGTACCAGATGAAGCTGCGGCCCTTGGCCGCCTCCTGGCGGATGATCTCGTAGACCTCCTGCTTGGTGCCGACATCGACCCCGCGCATCGGATCGTCCATCAGGATCACCGGCGCCCGTGTCGCCAGCGCGCGCGCGAACAGCACCTTCTGCTGGTTGCCGCCCGACAGCGACAGGATGCCGTTGTCCATGTCCTGCGTGCGGATTTCGATGCGGCCCTTCCAGTCGGCGCCGCGCTCTGCTTCCTCCGCGGTCCGGACGATCCCGCCCTTTGACAGATCGCCCAGCGAGGCGATGGAGAAGTTGCGAAGGATGCTCCAGAGCTCGAACACGCCGTTGAGACGCCGGTCACCGGCGACGAAGGTCACGAGCGGATCGCGCCGCGGCCACCAGCTGTTCGATTGCGCGGCGTGAAGGGCAAGCAGCAGCTCGGTCTGCCCGTGGCCGGCAAGTCCCGCGAGCCCGATGATCTCGCCCTGACGGGCAGTGAAGGGAAGTCCGGCCGCCTGATGCTTGAGTACGACCGGGGCGGCTGCGAGTTCCCGCGCGGAGCGCTGGAACGCGTCGTCATTGGCAACGCTGCCCATCGCCTCGACAAGGCGATGGTGGTCGAACTCGGTGGCCGGCCTCTCGGCCACGACTCGTCCGTCCTTCATGACAATGATGCGATCCGAGGTCCCGAGGATTTCGTGCAGGATGTGCGAGATGAAGATGACCGAACCGCCGCTCGCGACGAAGCGCCGGACATGGTCGAGCATCTGGCGCGCAAGGCTCGCGTCAAGCGACGAGGTGGGCTCGTCGAGAATGACGAGGCGCGGGGCAATGCCGGCATCGGAGAAGGCCATGGCGATCTCGACCATCTGGCGTTCGGCGATCGACAGGTCGCCCACCGGCTGACCGCTGTCGATTCCGTGGCCCGGAAACACCGCGTCCAGGCTTGTCTCGATCACCCTCGCGGCCTTCGCGCGCCAGCCGAAGCCGCCAAGCTCATGATGCATGATGCGCGTGTTCTCGACGATGGAAAGATTGGGGCATAGCGACAGTTCCTGGAAGACGCAGCGCACCCCCCGTCCCCGCGCGATGGTTATGTTGTAGCGATCTAGGCGCTCGCCATCGCTTGCGACCGTCCCTTCCTGCGGCGTCAGGCCGCCATTGATGACGTTGACGATCGTCGACTTGCCGGCGCCGTTGTGCCCGACGAGGCCGATACATTCACCCGGCATGACGCTCAGCGTCACTCCGTCGAGCGCCTTCACGGCGCCGAAGCTCACCCGGGCGCCGTCGACCTCGATCACCGCCTTCAACATCTCATTCGCCATGGCCGCGTCGTCTCATCGATCAAGGAAGGAAAAACGCGCGGCCATTCGCGGCCGCGCGCCAGTCGCCGGGAGGCTTATTTCGCGGCTTCGATGACCTTTATCGCGTCTTCCTGCGAGTATTCAACATTGGCGACGCCACCGGCCTGGGTGTTGGCGAGGTTTTCCTCGAGATTGTCCTGGTCGATGCGCAGGAACGGCACCACGAGGTCCTTGCTGACGTCCTTGCCGTCAAGAATCTGCTGGGCCACCCAGAAGGCGAGCGTCGAGACGCCGGGCGCGATCGAGACCGACATGGTCTCGTAGCCGTTGGCGTCCTTCTGCTCCTTCCACCACTTCAGTTCGTCCTCGCGATTGCCCATCACGATGGTCGGCATCTCCCGATCGGTCGCGGCGATCGCCTGGGCCGCGCCGTAGCCGTCGCCGCCCTGCGTGACGACGCCGACGATTTCAGGCAGGCTCGGCAGGATGCCGGCAACGGCCTTCTGTGCGACGTCCTGCGCCCAGTCGCCATGAACGGAACCGGCGATCTTGAACTTCGGGTATTCCTCGACGCCGGCATGAATGCCGGCCGAAATCTCGTCATCGACAAAGACGCCGGCGAGACCGCGGATTTCGAGCAGGTTGCCGCCATCGGGCAGCTTGCCCGACAGATATTCGACCTGGCTGCGCCCCATTTCCTTGAAGTCCACGGCGATGCGCCAGGCGCAGGGCTCGGTGACGATGCCGTCGAAGGAGACGACGGTGACGCCGGCATCGCAGGCTTCCTTGACGGCGCCATTGAGCGCCGTCGGCGAGGCCGCGTTGATGACGATCGCATCATAGCCCTGAAGGATCATGTTCTGGATCTGCGCCGCCTGCTCGGTGGCCTGGTTTTCGGCGGTGGTGAAGGGATCGGCAGCGGCAACGACGCCGGCCGAAACGGCCTCGCCGGTCACCTTCTCCCAACTGGTCAGCATGGCCTGACGCCAGGAATTGCCGGCGTAGTTGTTGGAGAGCGCGATCTTCTTGTCGGCGGTGTCGGCGAGTGCGGAAACAGGCATGGCGGCGCACGCGACGGCGACCGATGCCATGAGCATCTTACGGATTGTCATGTCTTTCCTCCCTGATGATCGCGCCCCATCGGCGGATCGCTTCACCCCTGCCCCCAATGAGCCTGAATGAAAATTGTTCTTGCACTGAGCTTCCTCCTCTCAGTAAGGGCAGTATGCTGAAGCCGGTCGGGGCTGTACAGGCGCGAGGCGGCAAGATCTTTGCGGGTTCTGCGCAAAAAGCTGCGGGTTCACGCAAGACGGCAGCCCTTCCGCAGGCGCTTACTGGCGAAGCGATGACGGCGGGGAGGAGCCTGCCGTTTCGGGAGGAACTTAAAATGCTGCATCTCGCACCGGCAGCCCTGATCGACCATTACCTGGGCATTTGCAGGCTGCTTGCGGGACAGCTCGACTTTCGCTCGGCCATTCGCTCGGTCGCAGCCGAGGTCGCGCATATCGTCCCGCACGACCATCTCGATGTCTGCGTGCTGTTGGAGGATGGCAACTACCACACCGCCTATGAGACCGGCATCGAGACCGCCTGGGGAGATCTTGCCGGCGCGCCGGTGGTCAACAGCCCGATCCGCTCCTTGCTCTGGGGCGAGGTGGACTATCTCCTTGCCGATGACGCCATGACGGATCCACGCTTCCACTTCGAGGGCGCGTTCAAGCGACCGATCTTCGAACAATCGCTGAAGAGCCGTCTGCATGTGCCGATGAAGGTGCAGGGCACGATCATCGCGGCGCTTTCGTGTTCGTCACAAAGAGCCAATGTCTACACCATGGAGGATGTCGAGCGCGCCCGCATCATCGCCGATTTACTGACCCCCTATTTTTTCGCCCTCCGCGCCGCCGAACAGGCCCAGCGCTCGGCCATCGTCGAGGCCGAGGCGCGGGCGCGCGAGGAGGGCCTGAGGCTCGGCGCGCTGAAGCTCACCGAAGCGCTCGAGCAGGAGCGTCAGCGCATCGGCATGGACCTGCACGACCAGACGCTCGCGGACCTGACACGGCTCACCCGCCGGGTCGACCGCCTGTCGCGCGCAAGCGAAGTGACGCCCGAGGCGCTGGAGCCCGTCTCCAGGTCCCTGCAGCATTGCATGCAGGATCTGCGGCAGATCATCGAGCAGGCAAAGCCCTCCGTCCTGCAGCTCTTCGGCCTCGCCCAGGCGATCGAGCACCACCTGGACCGCTCGACGCGGGACACGGGCTCCGCCACCCAATGGGGTCTCACCGATGAAACCCATGGGGCGCTGGACCAATTGGAGCCGACTGTCAGCGTGGCGCTTTTCCGCATTGCCCAGGAGGCGATCAACAACGCCGTGCGCCACGCCGCACCGCTTGCCATCACGGTCCGCCTCGCCGCGGATGAGGACCGGCTGGTGATCGAGATTTCCGATGACGGCAGCGGACAGGCAAGGACGCGCAAGCGCATCGGCGGAGGCATCGACAACATGCAGACCCGCGCCCGGCTGATCTCCGCGCGCTTCACCATCGCGTCTGGGCCGAACAACCGTGGTACCGTGGTCCGCGTGGTGCTGCCGCTTGCGCAGCCGGCCGGCGCGGAAAATTTTGAGGAGGGGCGGCATGAAGGTTCTGATCGTTGAGGACGACCCGTTGCATCGCACCTATCTGCACGAGGCCGTGGTTGCCGCCCTGCCGGAGTGCGAAACGGTGATCGAGGCAGAGAACGGACTGGCCGGCGAGAAGCTCGCCCGCGACCACAAATCGGCGCATATCGTCATGGACCTGCAGATGGCCACCCGCAACGGCATCGAAGCGGCGCGCACGATCTGGAAGGAGCGGCCCGAGACCCACATCCTGTTCTGGTCGAATTACTCGGACGAGGCCTATGTCCGCGGTGTCTCGCGCATCGTTCCCGACGGCGCCGCCTATGGCTATGTGCTCAAGTCCGCCTCCGATGAACGGTTGAGGCTTGCACTGCGCTCGATCTTCATCGAGAGCCAGTGCGTCATTGACCGCGAGGTGCGCGGCCTCCAGCAAAAGAGCCTCGGCCAGACCAACGGCTTCACCGACTCCGAATACGAGATCCTCATCGACATCGCGCTCGGCCTGACCGACCGGACCATTGCCAGGCGCCGCAGCCTTTCGCTGCGCAGCGTGCAGAACCGCCTTCAGAACCTCTACGACAAGCTCGATGTCTATCAGACTTCGGGCGACGACAACGAGGACGGCCGTTTCAATCTCCGCGCCCGTGCGGTCACCGTGGCCTTCCTGCGCAAGCTATTGAATTACAGCGCGGTCGAGCGCGCCGAGGCCGAACTGCAGGAATGGCTCGCTGAAAAATAGTTTTCCTGAACAGTGGCCTGGCCGAAGCGTGGTCGAGCGGCGAGCGCATCGGCTGGCGTTGCAGTCGGGCGGGATGCTTGCGGCCTTAGGGAGGAAATCAGGGTGGTGAAATCGGGGACTTCAAGCGCAGGCGACCATTCGAGGCCGCGCGGGATCGGCCGAACGGCCGGAACGCGTGCCCTCGCCCCGATGGCGCATGGACGGGGGCTGCGCCACGGAACCGCCGCGCCCGGCATTTCCCCGCGCCCCGCCCGGCCCTTCACCCGCCCGGACGTGCGCGCATGACCGTCGTCGCCGCTGCACTCCACTCCCCCAACACCCGCCTCGGCATCGCGGTGATGCTGCTCGGCATCTTCATGTTCGCGCTCAACGACACGCTGGGCAAATGGCTGGTCGCGACCTATTCGGTCGGCCAGGTACTGCTCATCCGCAGCCTCGCAGCCCTGGTGGTGCTGTCGCCCCTGCTGTGGCGCATGGGCTGGCGGCCGCTGGTCGCCGTCGAGCGGCCGGGCATGCAGATGCTGCGCGTGGCGCTTTCCTCGATCGAGGTCTACGCCTTCTATTTCGCGGTCATCTACCTGCCGCTGGCCGACGTGATGACCTACTGGCTTGCGGCGCCGATCTATGTGGCGGCCCTGTCGCCCTTCCTGCTAGGCGAACAGGTCGGCTGGCGCCGCTGGACGGCGATCTTCTTCGGCTTCGTCGGCGTCGTCATCGCGCTCGAACCCTCGGCGGCGACCCTGACCGCGCCGGCGCTGATCTCGATCTTCGGATCCTTCTGCTTCGCCTTCATGATGCTGTCGGGCCGCGCGCTTCGGGGCACGCCCGACAAGGTGCTGGTGTTCTGGCAGATCGTCGGCGCCGGGCTGCTTGGCCTGGTGACGGCGCCGTTCGGCTGGGTTCAGCCGTCCGCCTTCGACCTGGCGCTTCTGGGTGGCCTTGGAGTCGTCGCCATGGTGGCGCATGTCTGCGTCAACCGGGCGATGAAACTCGCCGACGCCGCCGTCGTGGCGCCGTTTCAATACACGCTTCTGTTCTGGGCGGTGGTGTTCGGCTTCCTCGTCTTCGGCGACGTGCCGCGCCCGGCCATGCTCGCCGGCGCCGCGGTCATCATTGCCGCCGGGCTTTTCATCTTCTTCCGTGAACACGCCCTGCAAAGGCCGCGCAAGCTGAAAGGCAGCCGCGGCGGATGAAACCGCCGCGATGAACGGAGCGTCGCCCGGCCGGCGGCGAGATCCGGCGCATGCCAGCTAGCCCTTGCGCTCCACCGCTTCGGTCGGCTTGCCGGCCTCTTTCCATGCCGAGAACCCGCCCGAGACATGGCACACGCCCTCAAGCCCCATGTCCTGGGCGGCCAGGGTCGCAAGCGCCGAGCGCCACCCGCTTGCGCAGTAGAAGACGAACTTCCCGGGATTGGCGAAGAGCGGCTTGTGATAGGGGCTCTCGGGGTCGATCCAGAATTCGAGCATGCCGCGCGGACAGTTGAAGGCGCCGGGGATGCGGCCGTCGCGCTCGAGTTCCCGACGATCGCGCAGATCGACAAAGGTGACATCGTCACTGCCGTGAACGGCGGCGGCCTCCGCGACCGACAGCGTCTCAATCCTGGCTTCCGCCTCGTCTATCAGCTGCCTGTATCCACGTTTCATGCGCCTCTCCCATTTCGCTGCCGCACCGCCTGCGGATCTTCATACCGGAAAAGAAGAGGGCACAGAAGCGCCCTTTTCCCTTCTGATGTCTGCAATCGGGCTACTTGCCCCAGATCGCGGCATAGGCTTCCCGGTAGCCATGGTTGGTGGAAAACGCTCACCCCCGCCCCCGGCGTCCCGCGCATGATCCGGTTGTTGGGGATATCGGAAAAAAGCAGGCAATTGGTATCGCCGAACCACACCGGGCTTTCCGCCCCGTCAAATCCGTTGGCCAGTTGCTTGACCGGGGCGTTGCCCAACACGAAGCTGGCAAACTCCGGCTCCACAACCTCGAAGAAACTCATCCGGCATTCCCCTCGTTTGGTTTTCTCCACCCTGGTGTGATATCGATAACATGAGCGATCTAGCCACGGAGATAATATTTTGCAAGTGATAGAAACACGAAGGTTCCTGCCCCATAAAGCCGTTCTCGCGATGCTCTCGGCCGCCATTGATCGTGCCGAGGCGATGGGCCAGCCCCAGTGCATCGTCATTGTCGATGCATCCGGCGGCACACTTGCCGAGTTGAAAATGACAGGCGCGAAGTTCCTGAGCCTGAAGAGCGCGCGCGCCAAGGCGCTGACCGCCGCATCAACTGGCAAGCCCTCGAGCGCCATTCCGGAAGCTGTACGCCTTACCATCGGGGCGGCAACGCGCGGTTCAGTCACCGGTCTGCCCGGCGGATTGCCCATCATTTTCGAAGGGGAGCTTCTCGGCGGCATCGGGGTTGGCTCAGGGAGCGGCGACCAGGATGTCGAGGTGGCCAATGCGGCGCTGGCGGGCATAGGCGCTCAAGACTCCGGCGCGAAAGGGCATGCTTTCTGTCTTGGCCAGAACGCAGGAGACCCCATTACTGCCTGACAGCTCTTTCCTGTTTCTGTTGCTGCGCAGATTGACAAACGAACATCTAGTCCATATTTGTGTTATCGATAACACATTGGTCAGCATGCCGGCTTGGGAGGTCAGCAGTGAGGTTATTTGATGCATTGTGGCGTTTCATCGACATCTTCATGGCGCTGACGCTCGTTGTGATGATTGGTTTGGTTTTTGCAAATGTCGTCCTTCGCTACGGATTCCAGTCCGGCCTTCGTCCATCCGTGGAATTGTCAAGGCTCGGTCTCGTCTGGCTGGTCATGCTCGGCGCAGCAGTGGTCTTGCGCAGAAACGAGCATCTGGCTGTTGCCGAATTCAGCGAAGCCCTGTTTCCGCGCGCCGTCCCGGTGCTTCGTCGCTTGTCCTACGCGATCATCCTGTTTGCGGTCCTGATGCTGTTTTGGGGCGCCTTCCGCCAGATGAACGCCAACTGGAACAACATTTCCCAGCTGACCGGTTTGCCGTCAGCGCTTTTCTATTTGGCCGGTGTTGTCTCATCAATAGCGATGTCTTTCATCGCCTTCGTGCGCATCTTCAATCCTGATGCTCTGAGCGATCATGGGAACAAGGTTGGCACCTTATGACGTTGGCGTTGTTCCTCGGCGTTCTTCTGGGATCGATCCTGCTTGGATTGCCAGTTGCATTTGCACTGTTGTTGGCCGCGATAGCGCTGATGCTTCAGATGGACCTGTTCAGCGCGGACATTCTGGCTCAAGCGCTGATCAATGGCGTGGACAGCTTCCCCCTGTTGGCAATCCCGTTTTTTCTGGTCGCCGGCGAAGTGATGTCCAAAGGCGGACTTTCCAAGCGGATTGTCCGGATGGCAATGGCGCTGATGGGACATCGAAAGGGTGGGCTCGGCTATGTAGCAATCCTGACTGCGGTGCTGCTTGCCGGGCTATCGGGCTCCGCAGTCGCTGACGCCGCAGCCCTTGTATCGATTCTCTACCCGATGATGCGCAAGGCGGGCTATCCGGAAGGAAGATCCGTCGGACTGCTGGCCGCCGGGGGTATTATTGCTCCTGTCATTCCGCCGTCGCTGCCGCTGATCCTGGTCGGGGTGGCGGGCAATATATCGATCAAGAACCTGTTTCTGGGCGGCATAGTTCCAGGCCTGATAATGGCGACGGCCTTGATGCTGGTCTGGGCCTTCCTGATGCGAACCGAGAACGTGGAACCATTTCCCAAAGCGGACAAGGCAGAGCGCCTGGCGGCGTTTCGCGACGGGATCTGGGCCCTGCTTCTTCCGATCATCATTATCGGGGGCATCCGTTTCGGGGTCTTCACGCCGACAGAAGCTGCTGTCGTTGCCGCCGTCTACGCTCTTTTTGTGACCACCTTCATATATCGCGAAATCACAATCGAGATCCTGTTCGAGATCCTGGTGAATGCCGGGCGCGCGACAGCCATGGTCATGTTTCTTGTCGGATGCGCCATGGTTGCCGCCTGGTTGATCACGGTCGCACAACTGCCGCAGCAGCTTGCGACGCTCCTCGGACCGCTGGTGGAGAACCCGCGCCTGTTAATGGCCGCCATCATGATTCTTGTGTTGCTTGTCGGAATGGTCATGGACCTGTCGCCAACCATCCTGATTCTCGTTCCGCTCTTGATGCCGGTCGTCAAGCTCGCCGGAATTGATCCTGTCTATTTCGGACTCATGTTCGTCATCAACTGCTCGATCGGGCTGATCACGCCACCGGTCGGCACGGTGCTGAACGTGGTTTGTGGGGTTGGCCGCGTGCCAATGTCGGCCGCGGTTCGTGGCAGCTGGCCGTTCATAGCTGCCTATTTGGTGCTCCTGGTGCTCTTTGTCGTTTTCCCGGACATCATCATCACGCCGATGAAGCTGTTCATCGGCTAATTCTGGAGGAGAATACGCATGAAACATATAATCAAGGCAGCGGTCATCGGATCGATCATCGCGCTGTCGGCGACAACCATCTCGATGGCCGAAGTCACACTCAAGTTCGCGCATGCAGCGCCGGAAACGGATCTTCAGCAAGACCTTACGGTCTTTTTTCAGGAGCAGATTGCCGAACGGACAGGCGGCGAGATCAAGGTTCAGATTTTCCCGCAGGGACAACTCGGCAATGATGCGGCGATGATCGATGGCGCGCGTTCGGGCATCATCGACATCACCATGGTCGGCTTGAACAACTTCTCGGGCCTCATGCCGGAATCGGCTGCCTTCACGCTGCCATTCATGTTCCCGACCCGCGAGACCGCCTACAAGGTTCTCGATGGCGAAGTCGGCAAGGGCGTTCTCAGCCAGTTTGAACAGCATGGGCTGAAGGGGCTGGGATTCCCGGAGAACGGCTACCGCAACATGACCAACAATCGCGGCCCGATCCGGGCTCCGGCAGATGTGGAGGGGCTGCAGATGCGTGTGAACAACTCGAAAGCTCTCAGCGACATGTTCAGCGCCCTGGGAGCGAACCCGCAGCAGATACCGATTGCGGAGCTCTACACAGCCCTGGAGACCGGTGTTGTCGACAGTCAGGACCACCCGATCGGCGTTACGCTCTCGTTCAAATTCCATGAAGTGCAGAAATACCTCAGCCTGACCAACCACTCCTATTCGCCCTTGGCCGTTGCGATGAACCTCGACCGGTTCAACAGTCTGACCGCGGATCAACAGGCAATTGTGCTTGAGGTGGCGGCGGAAGCCGTGAAGATGCAGCGCGACCTTTCAATCGCCAAGGAAAGTGAAATGATTGCTTCGCTCGAAGCGGAAGGCATGGAGGTCAACCGCGACGTCGACGGAGCGGCCTTCCAGGCAAAGATGAAGCCTGTCTGGGATACCTTTATCGCGGAGAACGGCGATGCCCTGGTCAAGGCGATCGAGGCCGCCTCGGCAAACTGATGTGAACAGATTGCTCTGGGAGCAATCGGGATGAACATGAAAAGCCCGATCTGCTGCAGATCGGGCTTTTTGTTTCCTACCGTTTCTTGCCCATTCGCCGCTTCACGACGGTCCACACAACCGTTTCCCCCGGCTCGTTCTGCAGGTGGTGCGTCAAGCTGCAGGACAGGGCTTCTGGACCGCAATCAAGGAGGACGCGGCGCTCAGAAGCTGAGCTGGACCTTCATCGCCTGCGAGCGGTCACCGGCCAGATCAAAGGCCGCCACCGCATCCTCGAACTTCATCGTGTGCGATATCAGCGGCTCGACCTTGATCCGCCCCGCCTGCATCAGCCTGACGGCAACCGCGAACTCTTCATGGAAGCGGAAGGAGCCGCGCAGGTCGATCTCCTTGGCGGTCATGGCCTGCACCGGCAGGGTCATGTCCCCGCCGAGGCCAAGCTGAATGATGACCGAACGCGGCCGCATCGCCGGGATGGCGCCGGCCAGGGCGGCTGCAGCGCCCGAGCATTCATAAAGCACGTCGAAACTGCCCTTGCCGGTCGCATAGGCGCTGAGCGCATCGGGATCAGTCCGGGTGTTGATCACCCGGTCGGCGCCAGCCTTGCCGGCATAGGAAAGCGCGGCGTCGGAGAGATCCGTGACGACGATCTCGACCGCGCCCGCGGCCCGCGCGGCAAGCACGCACAGGCTGCCGATCGGCCCGGACCCGGTGATCAGCACGCGCTTTCCCAGCAGCTCGCCCGCTCGCCGCGTTGCATGCAGGCACACCGACAGCGGCTCCGCCATCGCCGCCTCACCGGCAGTCAGTCCGTCCGCCTTGACGCACTGGCTTTCCAGCGCCACGAGATGTTCGCGGAACGCACCCTGGACATGGGGAAACGGCATGGCCGAGCCGTAGAACCGCATGTTTTCGCAATGATTGCGCAATCCCTGGCCACAATAGCTGCAATGGCCGCAGGGTCTTGACGGCGAGACCGCAACCAGGTCGCCGATGGCAAGGCGCGAGACGCCGTCGCCGAGGGCGGTGACATGGCCGGATACCTCATGTCCCAGAACCATCGGCTGCCTGAGCCGAACCGCGCCAAAACCGCCATGATTGTAGTAATGCAGATCCGAGCCGCAAATGCCGCCACAGGCGAGCTTGATCGCGACTTCGCCAGCGCCCGGAAGTTCCTCGGCATAGGGCTCTATGCGCAGGTCCCTGGCTTGATGAATGACGATTGCACGCATGGAAAATCCTCAAAGAACGGGGGTCAAAAGATCGGCGCCGGAAAAATGCGCGATCAGGTTGTCGCGCACAAGCTTGCCCATGGCCTTGCGGGTCTCGAACGTCCCGGACGCATGGTGCGGTTGCACAAGAACGTTGTCTAGCGCCAGGAACCGCGGATCGAGCTTTGGCTCCCCCTCGAAGACATCGAGCGCCGCCGATCCCAGGCGCCCCTGCTCCAGCGCATCGAGAAGCGCCTCCTCGTCGATATTGGCCGCACGCGAAATGTTGATGATCATGCCCTCCGGCCCCACCGCCTCGATCACCTCGCGGCCAACGATGTGGCGGGTTTGCGCGGAGGCGGCGAGTGTCACGAAAAGGAAGTCGGCGTGCCGCGCCAGGTCCACCGGATCGCCGATGAAGCGCCAGTCCTGTGCATAGTCCTTGGCCGTCACATCGCAATAGGCGATATCCATGTCGAACCCGGACAGGCGCTTCGCCACCTCGTAGCCGATGCGGCCGAGCCCGAGCACGCCGGCCTTCTTGCCAAACACACGGTGCTTCAAGGGGTAGAGCCCCCTGGCTTCCCAGGAACCGTCGCGCACCCATTTCTCCGCGCCAATCATGCCGCGCGACTGCACCATCATCATCGCAACGCCGAGATCGGCGACATCCTTGGTCAGCACATCGGGCGTGTTGGTCACGCGGATGCCGCGCTCACGGCAGGCGGCAAGATCCACGGCGTCATATCCGACGCCATAGACACTGATGACTTCGAGCTTCGGCAGCGCCTCGATCATGGCGCGACCGGCGCCCAGTTCGCCGCGCGTGGCGATGCCCCGCACCTCCGGCGCGACGGAGGCCAGAAAGCCCGCCTTGTCTTGGGCTTCGAAATAGCGGTGCATCGTGAACGCCGCGTCAAGCGGGATCTGGTCCCAATCCGGATAGGGGCCGATTTGCAGGATCTCGACAGGGAGGGCAGAAGCAGGCATCAAGGGCTCCGGAAACTATGTTGACTATGTTATCGATAACATATAGATTTTGATCCTCAAAGTCGACAACAATTTACCGAGGAATTCATGATGGCGGATCTTGGCCTTTTCGACCTGAGCGGGCGCACGGCCCTCATCACCGGCTCGTCTCAGGGCATAGGCTACGCTCTGGCGCAGGGCCTTGCCAGCGCCGGGGCCAGCCTCGTGCTCAACGGGCGCGACACGGCGAAGCTCGCCGATGCTGCGGCCCGGCTGGCCGAGACCGGCGCAACCATCCATCAGCTGGCCTTTGACGTGACCGACCATGGCGCGGCCCGCGCGGCCATCGACGGTTTCGAGGCGGCGACAGGCGCCATCGACATCTGCGTCAACAATGCCGGCATGCAACACCGTGCGCCGCTGGAGGACTTCCCGGCCGATGCGTTCGAGCGCCTGATGCGCACCAATGTCAGTTCAGTGTTCAATGTCGGCCAGGCCGTCGCCCGCCACATGATCGGCCGCGGCCGCGGCAAGATCATCAACATCGCCTCGGTCCAGACCGCCCTCGCCCGCCCGTCGATCGCGCCCTATACGGCCACCAAGGGCGCCGTTGGCAATCTGACCAAGGGCATGGCAACCGATTGGGCAAGGCATGGCCTGCAATGCAACGCCATCGCGCCGGGATATTTCGACACGCCGCTCAACGCGGCCCTCGTTGCCGATCCGGAGTTCAGCGCATGGCTCGAGAAGCGTACCCCTGCCGGGCGCTGGGGCCAGGTTGCGGAACTCGTCGGCGCCTGCATCTTCCTGGCGTCCGACGCCGCGTCCTTCGTCAATGGCCACACGCTGTATGTCGATGGCGGCATCACCGCATCGCTCTGACATGGCCCGGCATGCGATCATCATGGGGGTTGCGGGCTGCGGCAAGACAAGTGTCGGCGAGAGCCTGTCGCGGCTGACCGGACTTGGGTTCGTCGATGGCGATGCGCTGCATCCCAGGGAAAACGTCGACAAGATGTCCCAGGGCATTCCGCTGACCGATGCCGACCGCTGGCCCTGGCTGGAGGCGGTCGGCCGCGCCTTCGCACAAAGCCCCGCGCCGCTGATCATCGGCTGCTCGGCGCTCAAGCGCAGCTATCGCGACAGGATCCGGCACCATGCCGATGCGCCGGTCTCGTTCATTCATCTCACCGGAAGCCGCGAGGTCATCGGCCGGCGCATGCGCGAGCGCAGGAACCACTTCATGCCGCCGGCATTGCTCGACAGCCAGTTTGCGGCGCTTGAGCCCCCCGGCGCCGACGAGGCGGCGATTGCCATCGACATCGACCAGCCGCTCGATGCCATCGTCGCCCGGGCGGCGCGTTATCTGGAAGGACAAGACCATGACTGAGACAGTCGCCCTGATCGGGGCCGGCGCCATGGGCGGCGCGATCGGCGCCCGCCTGCTTGAAACCGGAAACCGCCTCGCCGTCTTCGACCTTGACGCGGACAAAGTGGCGGAGCTTGTCGCCAAAGGCGCCATTGCGGCCGGGTCCGCCGCCGAGGCCGCAGCGCAGTCCGACTACGTCATCACCAGCCTCAATTCGCCCGGGATCGTCCGGCGCGCCGTCTTTGGCGAGGCCGGCGTGGCCGATGGCGCCAGGCCCGGCACCATCATCATCGACATGTCGTCGATTGATCCGGTGGCCACCCGGCAATTGAGCGAGGACGCGAGAGCGCTGGGCCTGCGCTGGGTGGATTCACCGCTGTCGGGCGGAGCGCCGAAGGCTCTGATCGGCGAGTTGACCCTGATGGCCGGTGGCGACGCCGCCGACGTGGAACAGGCACACATGGTGTTGCGCCATGTCGCCAGCAATTACACGCATATGGGGCCCAGCGGCGCCGGCCAGACCACCAAGCTGATCAACCAGGTGCTCTGCGGGCTCGGCTTTTTGGCGGTCGCGGAAGCCACCCAGCTGGCGCTCGATGCCGGTGTCGATGCCGCAAAGATCCCGCAGGCGCTCAAGGGCGGCCGCGCCGACAGCGCCATCCTGCAGGAATACATGCCGCGCTTCGTGACCAGGGATTACCGCCGCACCGGACGCATCGACAACATGGTCAAGGACCTGAACGGCGCGCTCGATCTGGCGCGCGCCAGCCACACCTCGATGCCGATGACGGCGCTGTGCGCCGAAATCCACCGGATGCTGACCGCCGCCGGCCTTGGCGGCGAAGACCAGGCTGCGGTGATGGAATATTTCAAGGGACCCAACAAGGAGCAGTTCCAATGATCACCCGCTACGCCCTCTTCGAGGGCTCCGTGAGGCCCGGCAAGACAGACGCCTTCCGCGCCGCCGTCTTGGACCGCCTTGTCCCCTTGTGGAAGCAGTTTGCCGGCGCCCAGGAAGTGCGGGTGATGTTCGGCGAGGACCGCGACGAAGGCGCGCCGGAGTTTCCGCTGATCCTGGCGATCAGCTATCCGGACCTGGCCGCCATGGGCGAGGCGCTGCAAAGCCCGGCGCGGGCGCAATCCCGCGAGGCCACGGGTGAGATCGTCGCCGAATGTTTCGATGGCCGCATTCACCACCATGTGACGCTCGCGCACGCGTTTCCGGTCTAGCCAGATGGCCACCGCCGGAAGCCCGCAACCCGACATCGCGGCCAGCGCGCAGGTTCGGTCAGCAAGGACCCGCATGTCCTCCAATGGCAGCCCGGCCCTTGAGCCCGTTTGTTGTTATCGATATCATTCATCGCTAGAATCTGAACTCTGGGACAGGATTCGGCCCTTGCAAGGCAGGACCTGTCCACCCCCGACCGCCGCCTCGAACCTGTTCATGCACAGCCAAGCAACCCGGAAATCGCACGCCGCATGAAGCCTCCTAGGAAAACACCGACCATGGCCGATGTCGCCCGCGAGGCGGGCGTTTCTCCCATGACCGTATCGCGGGCATTCAAGTCTGACGCCTATGTCAATGACGAGACCCGCAAGGCCATCCTGCTCGCCGCGGACCGTCTCGGCTACGTCATGGACAGCATGGCGTCCGGCCTGTCGTCGCGAAAGACCGGTTTCGTGGCCGCCACCATTCCCTCGATCAACAATGCCAATTTCGCCGATACGGTGCGCGGCCTGACCGAGGGGCTGCAGGCACGGGGGCTCCAGGTGCTGCTCGGGTACACCAACTACAACCAGGAGGAAGAGGAGCGGCTGGTCCGTCAGCTGCTGACGCGACGCCCCGAAGCGATCGTTGTCACCGGCGGCACCCATTCCGGCAAATGCCGCGCGATGCTTTCGAACGCCGGCATTCCGGTGATCGAGACCTGGGACCTTCCAACCGACCCGATCGATTCCGTCGTCGGCTTCTCCAATGCGGATGCCTCCGCCATGATCGTCGGGCACCTGGTGGCGACGGGGCGCACGAAGATCGCCTTTCTGGGCGGCGACGCCAGCCGCGACACCAGGGGCTTTGACCGTCGCAGGGGCTTTGTCCGGGAGATGGAAGCCCGTGGCCTGGACGCCACCCGGCTCGTCGAGGCGGGGCCACCGCCGATTTCCATGCGGGAAGGCGCCGATGCGCTTGCCCGCCTGATGTCCAGGTGGCCCGACACCGAAGCCGTCATGTGCGTCTCGGATCTGGCAGCCTTCGGCGCCCTGACCGAATGCCAGCGCAGAGGTTTCGATGTGCCGGGCGCGATCGCCATCGCAGGTTTCGGCGCCTACGAAATCTCCGACATCTGCGTGCCGCCGATCACCAGCATCGATCCGCACTGCTTCCAGATAGGACTCCTCACAGCCCGCCGGATCATAGAGCTGCTGTCGGATGACGCCCCGGGCCAGACCGAAAGCCTCACGCTTGTCGAACCCGGCCTGCTGGCCCGCGCTTCGACAGTCCCCGATCGCAAGGCCTGATGGGCCGTCGAGGCGTTCGGTCCTGGACGCATGCCAATGCCCACCCGAAGCCGCGCCGGTGATGGGGAGCACCTTGCGCATGGTCTCAGACAGTTCCGCGGCCATGGCCGCCAACGCTTCCAGATTGCTGTAGGTGGGTGACGCGCCGCAGCAGTTTGCCGACCGCTGCGCCCGCCAAGTCGACAGACGGGTGTTCCTGCCACTTGCTGGCTTGGCGAATGAGTTATGTTTACAATCATCATGCATCCCGCGTGACCCGTTGCCGGGTAGTCCACGCGATTAAATCAGCCTGGGCGCCACATTGGTGGCATTGGCAGCGATGGATCTATGAAGATTGTCCTTTCTGACAAGATCAACAACTCTAGGTGTTTCGAACCATGCAACACTTAGGTGACCCTATAGGCAGCATCACCACCAAATATTCGGTGACGCCATTGCGCGAGGCGTATTTGTTGAACGAGGTTGCGAACCCATGCGCTCGCCAATGCGAAGCAGCGCCCCGAAGGTGACGGGGCCGGTCTTTCGATTCGCGCGCTTCCGCTGCATGCCAGCCATTATCATCAAAGGTCGCGGGCCAATCGTGCGAATCAGGCGGGCCATGGCCGGACCGCCGCAGTTTGCAGCTCAAAATCGATCGGACGGGCAAGAAGTCGACTCTGCGCATATGCACGGCAGTTGGGACTTGCAATCTCGGCGCTTTTGCCCCATTGACGCCATTATCATCGGACCCGCTCTAGCGGGTGGTTTCTCCGGGCGCTTATCCCCCGGCAACACGTTCACACGACCCCTCGCATGCGGTCGCTTGCAGTCCCCTTTGTTACTCCCATGAACAGTGTCTTCGCTTGAGATCCTTGAAGCGGTCGGGTGCTTCGTGCCGATCCGTTTCTGCAAAGCTTTCCGTCCAATTGCAGGGGCCGAAGCGAACCGGGCAGCGGAGCCGGCCATGGTTGGATGGAGAACGACGCGACCAGGAATCCATGTGTATCTGTCTTCATCAATGTGTCAGGCGTTTCGTCAAAACCGGCATTCCTGAGACGCAACTGCATTCACGATGCACAGGCAAGGTATAGACAGGTGAAGGTAGAGACCATGCTCACTCCATCGAGCCGTGTCACAGAATGAGAGTTATTGCCTATCCGTCCCCGCCGCATTCATGTGGCGATAAACATTCACACCGCCATCCGCTGCACAATAGCGGGAAGGAGCACCGCTTTTTGTCGACCAACAGCTTAATCCATATGCGAACCGAATGGTTCGGTAACGTGAGGGCCGACATGCTTGCCGGCCTCGTTGTGGCGCTGGCCTTGATCCCCGAGGCCATCGCCTTCTCGATCATCGCAGGCGTCGATCCGAAGATTGGCCTTTATGCCTCATTCTCGATCGCAGTCCTGATTGCCTTCGTCGGCGGCAGGCCCGGGATGATTTCCGCGGCAACCGCAGCAACGGCAGTGCTGATGATCACCCTGGTAAAGGACCACGGCCTTCAGTACCTTCTGGCGGCGACCATCCTCGCGGGCATTCTGCAAATTATCGCCGGCCTCTTCAGGCTCGGCTCCCTCATGCAGTTCGTGTCGAAGTCGGTGATGACCGGATTTGTGAATGCGCTGGCGATCCTCATATTCATGGCGCAGCTGCCGGAACTGATCGGCGTGCCGGTGCTGACCTATGTGATGGTCGCCGCCGGACTCGGCATCATCTATCTCTTCCCTTATGTCACCAAGGCCATTCCATCGCCGCTGGTCTGCATCCTCGTCCTGACGGCGCTCTCGATCTGGTTTGCCTTCGACATCCGCACGGTGGGCGACATGGGGGAGCTTCCGTCCACCTTGCCGGTGTTCCTGCTTCCGCAGATACCGCTCAACCTCGAAACGCTGATGATCATCCTGCCCTACTCGATAGCAGTGGCCGTGGTGGGCCTGCTGGAATCGCTGATGACTGCACAGATCGTCGACGACCTGACCGATACCCCGAGCGACAAGAACCGGGAATGTGTCGGCCAGGGCATTGCCAACACGGCAACCGGATTCCTGGGCGGGATGGCCGGCTGCGCCATGATCGGCCAATCCATGATCAACGTGAAATCCGGCGGTCGCGGTCGTCTGTCGACTTTCTGCGCAGGCGTGTTCCTGCTGTTCATGATCCTCGTTCTCGGTGATTGGGTCAGCCAGATACCGATGGCGGCGCTGGTCGCGATCATGATCATGGTGTCGATCGGAACCTTCTCATGGTCCTCCATCAAGAACCTCAGGGACCATCCGCGATCATCGTCCATCGTCATGATCGCCACCGTGATCGGTGTCGTCTACACCCACAACCTCGCGATCGGTGTATTGATCGGCGTGCTTCTCTCGGCCATCTTCTTTGCCTGGAAGATCGCCCAAATATTCCGGATCACATCAACCCTTTCAGCGGACGGTTTGCATCGCACCTATATGGTCGAAGGCCAGGTCTTCTTCGCCTCCGTCGCCAACTTCAACACCGCCTTCGATTTCAAGGAGGCGCTGGAGAAGGTAACCATTGATGTGAGACATGCGCACATCTGGGATATTTCCAGTGTTGCCGCGCTCGACATGATTGTGCTCAAGTTTCGTCGCGAGGGGGCCGACGTTGAAATCATCGGCATGAACGAGGCGAGCGAGACCATCGTCGACAGGCTCGCCATTCATGACAAGCCCGGCGCCATGGAACGCCTCTTGGGTCACTAATGGAGGAAATAATAATGACAAGAATTATTGGACTGATTGATGGCTCTATTTATGCCCAGAGCGTCTGCGACCATATTGCCTGGATTGCCGGCAAGACACCTGTGACGGTCGAACTCCTTCACGTGATCGGCCGTCGCGACCTGTCGACGGAGCCGGCGAATCTCAGCGGCAATATCGGACTGGGCGCCCGCACCGCTTTGCTTGATGAACTCGCCGATCTCGATGCTCAGAAAGCAAGGGTGGCGCTGAAGCGCGGACGCCTGTTGCTCGACGAAGCCAAGGAACGACTGCATGCCGCCGGGATCGAACATATCGAGACAAAGCTGCGCAATGGCGACCTGGTCGAAACCGTTCAGGAGTTTGAGGCGACGGCCGACATCATCGTGATCGGCAAGCGTGGTGAAGGAGCCGACTTCGCTCATGGACATCTGGGGTCCAACCTGGAGCGCGTCGTTCGCTCGTCGCACAAGACGATCATGATTGCATCACGCGCCTTCAAGCCGATCAACAACCTGCTGATCGCCTATGATGGCGGCTCCAGAGCCATGAAGACGGTGGACCAGGTCTCCCGCAGCCCGATCTTCGACGGTCTCGGCTGCAAGGTGGTGATGGCAGGTTCTGACACGCCGGAAAACCGAAAGAAGCTCGATGATGCAGCCGTGATCCTGAAGTCAGCAGGATATGCGCCGGAAATGGCGCTTGTGCAGGGGTCGGCCGACAACGTCATCTCCGAAACGGTGGAGAAGGAAGGCTTCGGTCTTCTAGCCATGGGGGCCTATAGCCACTCGCGGCTGCGAAGCCTCTTTATTGGTTCGACCACCACGGAAATGATCCGGTCATGCAAAGTGCCGGTTGTGGTGTTTCGTTAGGTTAGGAGAGGATTTCGTCAACGTGGCGCGCTTTGAAGGATTGGATGCGTTCTGGCGGTTTGAGACCAAGGCCGCGCGCAAATCATTGAACGCTTCGATGAAGCCGTTTTCGGTCGACTTGCCAGGACGTGAGAAGTCCAGTGCGACTTCGTTTGCACAGTCCCACAGGTCGAGATGGGCCATTCTCGCTTAGTAACATTCGCAGGTGGGATGGCTGAGTTCCTGTCAAGCGCCCCGTTTCAGTGTGACAAATGGAACACGGCCGACGACACTAAGCCAGACACTCTTGCACGGCCTGCTGCGCGACTGGCCGAGATTGCCTGCAATCATAAAATGGCGTTCCCGGTCATAGCGCATCTCCACGCGGAAACCGGGATATGACGCGGCTCGCCACGTTCACGCCCGCCTGAAGGGCTGTCTTTGGCCCCGCACCGCCGGAAATGGCATCCAGGTAACCCGCATTGAAGGCGTCGCCGGCACCCACCGTGTCGAACACCTCGATCACCGGGGCGACGGCCCGGCTGACGCTCTCGCCCTGGCGCAGGACCGCGCCATTCCGCCCGATCTTCGCCACCAGACAGGTTGTGTCCGCCACGCGCGATGCCAGGGAATCAAACCCCTCCGTCAGACCGGCGGCGCCGGTGAGACCCAGGATCTCCTTGTCGTTCATCAGCAGGTGATCAACACGTCCGACCCAGCCCTCCACCTGTCTCCGGACCTCGGGCGTCCAGCCATCGCCGGGCCATCCGGGATCGATCGCAACCTTTGCGCCGGCAAGCCGGAGGTGATCGATGAGGGCAGTCTGGTCGGACAGCAAACGCGGCATCGCGAAGGCTCCCGAGACAAGCACGAGAGCGCCGTCCAGCGGCCAGTCCTCGAGCGCGCTCAGGATCATTCCCAGATCCATTTCGCCAAGATGTCCGTTGACGGAGAGAAAGCTCCGTTCGGCGCCGGGATGCAGGACCCCGACCGACAATCCGGTCTGCCCCGGCAGCCGGGCAATGCGGTCCAGCTCCCCGGTGAACCCCGCCCGCAGAATGTCGCCCAACGGGTCCGAGCCGAGCGCCGAGATCAGGCCGCTCTCGCAGCCCAGGCTGCGCAGCACGAGTGCGGTGTTGGCCGCCGACCCGCCGGCGCGGAAATCGGCGCGGTCGAGAAAGGTCTCGGTGCCGGCCTCCGGCCAGACCGGCAGCAGTCCCATCACCAGGTCCAGATTGGTGTTGCCGATCACGCACACGCGCCCTGTCATCACGCGGCCTCCCCGCTGGTCACCTTGGTCGACCGCAAGGGCGTGCCGACATCAGGCACCATGCGGTCCGCCGCCGCCACGACCACCTGCTGCATTGCCACAAGGCCATTGACGGCAGCTGCCAGCCCGGAGGCGGCCGGCAGGCCAACGGTGATGCAGCCCGCGATGGCGGGCAGTCCTGATTGGTCGAACACCAGCGGCCGGAGGCCATGCCCGACCAGTTCGGAGGCGAGTCCCTCGATATTGTCAGCCTCGCTTCCCGTGCCGCGCAGAAACACAACCGACGTCCGGGCCGTAACCATCTCGAACGGGCCGTGCCGGAATTGTCCCGCCTCCAGCGCCAGGACCGGGATGCGGGCAAGTTCCATCAGGCTCAGCGCAGCGGCGTCCGCCACTCCCTGCAGGGATCCGCGCGCGACGAAGACCGCATTGCCCGCGCCTGCCAGCGCATCGATCGCCGCGCCCGTGTCTTTCGCGCAAAGGGGGGTCGACAGCGCGGTCTCCAGCGGATCGAGAGGCTGGCCCAACGCCCGCAAGATGGCCGCATGCAGGGCGATGGTCACCAGCAGCGAGCGCGTCGCGGCATAGGCCTGCTCGACGCCGCCGGAACCGACCAGCGGCAAGCCAACCCGGGCAAGACGGCTCCGGGGCGCCAGTGTCAGTCCGATGATGGTGCGGTCATCGCGACCTGACAGGAAGCGGACCACCTCGCCGGAATTGCCCGATTGCGAGGTCAGCAGCAGGAGGGGATCGCCCGGCAGCGGCGCGCGCATGTATTCCGACAGGACCTGCGCCGTCGCGTCGATGCCGGCCGCGCGGTAGTGCGGTTCGCAGATGCGGTTGACCCAGTGGGATCCGCCCATGCCCAGAAGCACGAGGCGCCGCCCTGCCGTGATCGGCAGCGCTGCTGCCGTGGCGGCCGCCTCGCACGAGGCGAGCGTGTCGCGGGCGTCAGCATATTGCCGCGACATCTCCGATGTCAGCAGTTCCAGTCCGGTCATGGTCATTGTCAGATATCCAGGGTTTGTTTCAGTGACGGGGAAGCGGGCGTCCCTGCGCATCGAAGGCATGGATGGCGGCCTTGCGCGGGGTCAGCGTCACCGCTGCGCCCACGGCCAGCGCCCCTCCCCCGCCCTCGACCCGCGCCACCAGACGGCCGGCCTGCGGCGTGGCGACATGCACATAGGTGTCGCTTCCAAGCGCCTCGGTCATCACCACCTCGCCAGGCCAGAGCCCGCCGGTGGGAGCCAGGTCGAGATGCTCGGGCCGGATCCCGAGGCAGGCCGCCCCCTCGCGTTCGGCGAGTTCGCCTTCGATGAAGTTCATCCGCGGGCTGCCGATAAAACCTGCCACAAAGCGGCTGGCCGGGGCCTCGTAGAGCTCCATCGGCGTTCCCACCTGCTCGACCTGTCCCCGGTTCAGCACGACGATCCGGTCGGCCAGCGTCATCGCCTCGACCTGGTCATGGGTGACGTAGATCATGGTGGTGCCGGCAAGCCGTTTGTGCAGCGCGGCGATCTCGATGCGGGTATCGACGCGCAACGACGCATCCAGGTTCGACAGCGGCTCGTCGAACAGGAACAGCCTGGGCTTGCGCGTGATCGCCCGGCCGATGGCCACGCGCTGGCGCTGGCCGCCCGACAGTTCCCTGGGCTTTCGGTCAAGGTAGGACGTGATCTGCAGCATCGCTGCGGCCTCGGCCACCCGCGCTTCGATGACCTCGCGCGACAGCCGGGCCTGCTCCAGCCCGAAGGACATGTTCTCCCGCACCGTCATGTGCGGATAGAGCGCATAGGACTGGAACACCATCGCGATGCCGCGCTTGGCGGGCAGCACATCGTTCATCTGCGCCCCGTCGATCATCAGATCGCCCGCCGTCACATCCTCGAGACCGGCGATCATCCGCAGCAGCGTGGACTTGCCGCAGCCGGAGGGGCCGACGAAGACCACGAATTCACCCGCCTTCAGCGCGAGGTTGATGCCGCGCAGCACCTCCACCGAGCCAAAGGATTTCGACACATTGCGCATCTCGACCGACGCCATGACTTATCCCTTCACCGCGCCGGCGGTCAGGCCGGACACGATCTTGCGTTGAAAAACCAGCACCAGCGCCACCAGAGGCAGGGTGACGAGCACCGAGGCGGCCATGATATTGCCCCAGGGCACCTCGAACTCCGACCGCCCGGAGATCATGGCGATGGCGACCGGCACCGTTCGCTGCGCATCGTTGGACAGGAAGGTCAGGGCGAACAGGAACTCGTTCCAGGCATGAATGAAGGCCAAGAGCCCGGTCGTCACCATGGCCGGCCACATCAGCGGCAGGAAGATCCGCCGGATGATGGTCAGCGGCGACGCGCCATCCATGATCGCTGCCTCCTCGATCTCGATGGGAAGCTTGCGCATGAAGGTGGTCAGTACCCAGACGGTGAACGGCAGCGTAAAGATCATGTAGGAAAAGATCAGCGCCCACAGCGAGTTGAACAGGCCGAGGAAACGGATCACCTCGAACAGGCCCGCCAGCACGGCGATCTGCGGGAACATGCTGACCGAGAGGATGGTCAGCAGCAACAGCCCCCGTCCCCGGAACTTGATCCGGCTGAGCGCATAGGCGGCTGTGGTCGCCAGGGCCAGCGACAGCAGCACGACCGAGGTTGCGGTGACGACCGAATTGAGGAACTGCCGGCCGAATACGCCCGAGGTGAGCATGGAGGCGTAATTGCTGAAATCCGCCGCGGTGGGCAGATAGGTCACCTCGAACAGCGCCTGCCCCGACTTCAGCGAGGTGATGATGGCATAGTAGAACGGGAAGACCGCCTGCAGGATGATGAACCCGACAAGGGCGAAGAAGCCGAGGCTCTTGAGGCGACGCATGCTCAATCCTCCCCTTCCAGGTTCATCCGCGTCGCCTTGATGAAGGCCAGCGTGATCAGCGCGATCACCAGGAACAGCAGCGTCGAGGCGGCCGAGCCATAGGCGAACTTGTCGTAGTCGATCAGGTTCTCGCGGGCATAGACCGACATCGACCGCGTCGCATCGGTGTTGGGCGTGAGCACGTAGATCAGGTCGAACACCCGCAACGCATCGAGCGTGCGGAAGACAACCGCCACCAGCAGCGCCGGCATGATCAGCGGCAGCGTCACCTTGCGAAACAGGCGCACCGGCGGCACGCCGTCGAGCCTGGCGGCCTCGTAGATGTCCTGCGGAACCATCTGCAGTCCGGCCAGGATCAGCAGCGCCATGAAGGGTGTTGTTTTCCACACATCCACCATCAGCACGGCGATCATGGCCGTGTCCGGCGAGGCCGTCCAGGCGACCGGGCTGGCGATCAGGCCCAGAGTCATGAGGATGTCGTTGATGATGCCGAACTGGTCATGCAGCATCCAGGCCCACATCTTCGCCGACACGATCGTGGGAATGGCCCATGGGATCAGGATCGCGGCGCGCACCAGGCCCCGTCCGGGAAATGTCCGGTTCAGCACCAGCGCGATGACGAGGCCAAAGGCTGTTTCGAGAGTAACGGAGACCACCGCGAAGCGGACCGTGTTCCAGACCGCCTGCCACCAGCGCGCTTCAACCAGGAGGCCGAACCATTCGCCACGGCCGTTGCCGTAATCGAGATATTCCAGGTAGTTGCGAAAGCCCACCCACTGGGCATCGCCCATGCGGTCGAGCGAGGCATCGGTGAAGCCGAACCAGATCGTGCGCATCAGCGGCCAGGCCGCCACCGCCGCCAGCACCACCAGCATCGGCGCCAGAAACGCCCACGCGGAAGCGCGGCGCTGGCGGGACAGTCGGGACAGGGGAACTGGTCGGGTCATGACGGCCTTTCGGGAGAAGATCCGGCGCGCACCGGGGAGGAATCCGGCGCGCGCCAGGTGCGGCTTTACCAGGCGGAGCCCTTCAGCCGGTTCAGCTTGGCCTCCAGCATGCCAAGATTATCGGCCGCGCTGCCATTTTTCGACATGGTGTTGTGCGCCGCTGTCCAGAACTCCGAGGAGACCTCGTTGTACTTGCGCATGGTGACAAAGGCCGGGCGCGGGGTGGTGCCGTCCAGAACCGGCTTCCAAAGCGGTATGAACGGCATCTTTTCAGCCACCTCGGCGTCGTCATAGATCGCCGTGATCGTGGCCGGCCGCGACGTCTCGATGGCGCGCATCTTCTGATTGTCGAAATTCACCAGGAACTTGGTGAGTTCGATCGCCGCCTCCGGATGCTCGGAATAGGCAGAAACGCCGAGCGCGGCGCCGCCAAGGGTGGCCACCGACCCGCCGTCGCCGCCCGGCAGGGTCGCCACGGCGACCTTGTCCTTGACCGGGCTGTCGTCACCGGTCACCAGCGCATAGGCGTAATTCCAGTTGCGCATGAACACCGCGTTGCCCGACTGGAAGACGCCACGTGCATCCTCTTCCTTGTAGTTGAGCACGCCTTCGGGCGCGATGGTGCCGATCCAGCCTGCGGCCATGTCGAGTGCGGCCGCCGCCTTCTCATTGTTGATCGCGATGCTGCCATCGGCGTTGACGATCGACCCTCCGCCCATCGCGCCGACCCATTCCATCGCGTTGCAGGTCAGGCCTTCATAGGCGGCGCCCTGAAACACGAAGCCCTGCAATTCGGCATTGCCCGCCGCACGCTCGGCTTCCATCACGTCCCTGGCGGTTTCGGTCAACTCTGTCCATGTGGCTGGAACCGGCTTGCCGTGCTTTTCCAGCAGGTCCTTGCGATAGTAGAGCGCCGGGGCGCCCATGAACATCGGCATCGCCACCAGCTTGCCATCCACCGTCTGCGCGTCGAGAGTCGAGGGGACGAACTGGTCGCGGATATCGACGGCGGCGTCCGTCAGGTCGACGAAATGCTCGGCGATCTGCGGCGCCCAGATCACGTCCAGCCGGTAGACGTCGATATCGGAGGACTGCGCCGACAGCCACAGCTTGTACTGGCCGAACTGGTCGGTCGAGGATTCCGGCATCGAGACGATATTGACCTTGTGGCCGGTCGCCGCCTCGAAGGCATCGAGCTGCTTGCGCAGGATCTCGTCATCCTTGCCGATCGCGCCGTGGACAATGTTGAGCTCGTCCGCCAGCGCAGGCAGCGTGAGCATGGCAAAGGCGGCTGCGGCCGCCATCAGGAAACTGGGTTTTCTCATTGGTCTCTCCCGTTGGTGTCGTAGGTGTGGTTGGTGTCGTCTTGCCCGGACCGGCAGAAGATGGGCGAGGTCCAGGCCATCTGTCCCCCGGCTTGCCTGAGCCGGAGGTAAAGGTTTTCGCCATGCGCCAGGTCGCCGAGCGGCACCGCGCCGGCCCATTGCCACTGGGAGGGCCGCGGCAGCGCATGAAAACGCCATGCCGGGCTGTCGATGGCGCCGAGGTTGCCGGATTTCGCGCCTTCGAACAGCCGCGCCGCCGGAATGGCGATCTCCTGCCCCGACAGCTTGGCGTGGATCACGGCGCCGGGCGCGAGCCGCAGCCGAAGCGCAAGCCCCTGGCTGGCAGATGTGAAATTGTTGGGATTGGCCTCGGCGGTGACGGCAAAGCGCACGCCCTCCCCCTCCGCCGCCAGCTCCGGCAGCGCCGCGCCGCCATCCTGCCCTTCCAGCGGCGAGACGACCTCGGCCCCGCGAAAGCGCGGCTCGGCCGACAGGATCTCGCCGCCCTCCACATGCAGGGTACCTTGCCAGTGGTGCGACGACCGGCGCGCGCCCCAGCCAAGTTCCAGGTACAGCACCGTTTCCAGCGCTTCCGACAGCGGCGCCGGTGAAATTTCCGGGCTGATTCGGTGCCAGAGCCGGCCGTTGCGCACCACGTCGATGCTGTCGATGAAGCCGCCGGCGACCGCCTCGATCCGCAGGCTGGCCGGTCCGGGGGCCACGATGCCGCCCTGCACGGCGTTGCCCACGACGGCCAGAAGATGGATATTGTCGCCCGTCAGGGCATTGGTTCGCCGGTCCCGAAATCCCTGCCAGATCGCCTCGCGGCCCCGGTCCCTTGCGTAGACCGCCATGCGCCCGTGACCATAGGAGCCCGGATAGGCCGAGTGATGATCGGTGTTGCCGACGATACCGAACACCTTGCCGAGCGCCAGGCCGTGGGCCATGGTCGAATGGCCGTCCACCGGCCCCATCGAGTGCAGATAGCCGCGATCCGTCTCCGAGGTTTCGGCGCAGCCGTGCATCGACAGCATTTCGACAAAGGGCGAGAGCCGCGCGTCGAAGCTCGACCAGTTGATGCCGCGCGCGCCCACCCGGTAGCCGATGTGATGCGGGAACGCCAGCGCCCGGTCGCCCTTTGCTGCCTCCAGTGCGATGCGCAAGGCCTCGGGCGTGTCGGCGAGGTGCAGCGGATGGGTCTCAAGGTCGGCATAGACGATGGTGTAGTCGCCATCGGCGCAGGAATGGATCTCGTAGCCCGGGAACACGGTGAAGCCCGGCCGGTCGGCTGCGCGCAGGGCATCGAAATGCGCGTCCCATCCGGCCCGCAGCTTGGCAAACCCCTTGACATGGAAATCGACGATATGCGCCACCGTCGGATCGTTGACCGGCATGTCGGGCCAGTGCGCATGGCCGGTGATCGAGACGAAATCCAGCTGCTGCGCCGCCCGCGCCAGGGCATCGGCAAAGCGGCCATGCCCGTAGGACAGGTCCGAGTGGTTGTGGATGTCGCCATAGAGCGGCACGAGCCCGCATTCCTTGGCCAGCGGCATAAGATGGGATGGGAGCGGCGCGCGGATCATGCCCAGTCCCCCGTTTGCGGGTTGACGGGGCGTCCGCCGGCGCGGAGCGATTTCTGCGCCGCCAGCACCAGCTGCAGGGACGCGATGCCTTCCGGTACGCCGACCGGCGGCGCCTCGCCGTCGACAAAGCGGCGGAGGCTGCGCACCAGCTGCCGGTCGGCGCCGAAATGGCTGGAGCCGCGATCCGGCGCCGGCGGCGCGAACGCCTCATGGGTCCTGCCGTGATCGGCCACCAGGTCGATGCTGCCCGAATGCCGTTCCATCCGCAGGCGGCCCGAGGAGCCGACGATCTCGAGCGTTTCCTGGTCCTCGGCGAAGGGGCCGAAGATCGCGAAGAACAGGCAGGCAACCAGCCCGTTCGCATAGCGCACCGTCACGATGGCATGATCGTCGATGTCCGAACCGGGCAGGAAGACGCAATTGTCGTTGCGGTCCTGCGGGTCGGTCGCGGTCACCCAGCTTGCATTCGGCACCCGGCCCACGCCCTCGGCCTTGTCGATCAGGGTTTCATGGCGGCGGTAGGGACAGTCGCGGGAACACTCGCTGCATCGCGCCGGCGCGGTGGGGTCGGGGGCGAACACGCCGGACCGCCCACCGGTCGCCGTCACGCTGACCGCAGGCCCGTCCGCGATCCAGTTCAGCACGTCGAAATGATGCGAGCCCTTGTCGTTGAGCGCGCCGCCCGACAGGGCGGTTTCGCGATGCCAGAGCTGCAGGTAGCGCGAATACGGGATGACGGACCGCAACAGCACCATCTGCGGCGTCCCGATGCGTCCCTGATGGGCGAGCGTCACCGCCTCGATCCACGAGGCTTCGTAACGACGGGTGAAGCCCATCATCACCGGCCGGTGTGCGGCGGCTTCGGCTGCGCCGATGGCGGTCGCATCCTCCAACGTGACCGAGATCGGCTTGTCGAGATAGACATGGCGGCCCGCCGACAGCGCCACTTCCACCGGCGCGCGATGGGCGTTGGTGTGGGTGGTCACCAGAACCAGGTCGACCGACGCGTCACGCACCGCCGCCTCGGTGCTGTCGAACACGCCAACCTGGTGGTTGATTCCGGCGCCGGCATAAAGCGCGCTCAGATGGGTGGCTGCCAGCTGCGCGCGGTCGTGCAGGCGATCATGCACCCCGATGATGCGAAAGCCGGTCTCGGCCGCGGTTTCGGCCATGCGCGAGCCGACATAATAGACGCCGCGCTCGCCTGCGCCGATGATGGCGACGCCCCGCGTGTCTCCCCGCATTTCCCTCAGTGTACTGGTCATGAATATCCGCAAGCCTGATCCGTGCCGAGGCCAAAGGCTATACAGGTATATCCAGGCGCAGAAGTGGGGTTATACCTGACCCAGATGATCTGCCAGGCTGCCAAATCCCTGGCTGTGGACCTTCAGGTAATGGGTCTGGGCGGGCCAGGTCTCGCCCCTGACCCGGGCGGCGATCACGCGCTCGAAAAGATCGAGCTTTTCCGCATTGCTGTTGCCCACCGTGTCAAACACATTGCGATGCTCGGAGGGAAAATCGACGCTTCCCAGCAGCACCACGCCGATATCGATGCCGGGTTTCCAGCCCAGATCCGCAAGCGCCCGCTCGAGCAGGTAGCCCTCGACGACACCCCAGACGATGAGCGCCGTGAACGGCGGCCTTCCGGCGCCGTCGGAGACTGCCCGCAGCACCGCTGCCATGTCTTCGCTGCGATAATTGCCGGGCAGCTTGTCCACCTCCAGCAGCATCGGAGCGCTCTCCGGGGTCAGCATCTCGCACAGGGCCAGGTATTCGCGGCGCGCCATCGCGATCTGCCGCGCCGAATGCGCCGAGGTCAGAAATCCGATCCGGCGGTGCCCCACCTTGTACAGCCGGTGAAACGCCTGGGAGAGCGCTTCGCGCCAGTTTGTGCCCATGCCGTCCGCCTCGATGCCGGTGGCCGAGACTCCATCGATGACGATATGGTTGCAATGGGCGTGCAGGGTGGCGAGGAACCGCATCGACAGGCTTTCGAAATGCAGCTGGATAAAGCCCACCCGAAACCGCCCGATCCGTTCCAGCAGCGAAATCGCCTGCGCCTCGGAGGCATATCCGACCTGCAGCATGCTGATGCCGCGCGGCCTGAGCCTTCCCTCGATCTCCGTCAGCACGTTTCGGGCAAGCCGGCTGTCCGACAGGCGATAGAGCACCAGCACATCGGCATCGTGAACCTCGGCGGACCGGACCCGGGATGGGTCCGCGACCACGATCCCCTCCCCCCGTCGCACCGTCAGCCTGCCCTCCTCCACGTAGGGGGCAAGCGCGCGCAGCACGGTCTGCTGTCCGGTGCGGAACTGCTTCATCATGGCCCGCACTGTGGGAAGCCGCGCGCCGACCGGCAGTTCGGCCAGCATCGCGTCGATCCAGTCCGAAATGCGGTCTGGGCCTGGATATTTCTCGGTCATGATATACCCGATATATCTGATCCGTTCCGCGAACAAGTCCATATCAGGCCATGCAAATCGGCTGGCCGCGACTGGATCGAATGTCCATAATGGGCGGGAAGCGGACTTTCGCTGCGGTGTCGACGAAGGTCCACATAGCCGACTTCGAAGCAGCCTGAATTCTCTTGTGCCCGATCCACAATTCTGCGATTTTGACAGCGAATTGGCGCTAATCCGAATAGGTGCATTAAGATTTGCTGGTGACCACTAACAGGTAGTTCCGGCAAATAAATCTAAAATATGCAGCGATCGTCCTGCATAGAGGACCAGCAACTAGCCGTTGGCCGAACTTCATACGTCCTGCGCTATATTCCTGAGCCGGCCATCGGGACAAATTCCTGCAAAATCCTAGAAGGCAGGCTTCGGTTTCGTCCGTGAGCAGGAACTCCTGAAAGCCAGCGTCTCTAAGTCTCTCACAATAGGTGTTTGTGTCAGGAAGCAGGTTGCCGGGTGGGCTTTTCCCAAACAGAGCCAACCAGTCAGGAACATCGCGTACAAGAATATCCGACAAGGCAAGCTTTCCGCCAGGCTTCAAAACACGAAAAGCTTCTCGAAAGAAGGCATCTCGCGTGTCGAAATGGAATGCGGCCTCGACGCACAGGATTGCGTCAAAGTGATCATCAGGGAATTCGAGCTTTGTTGCGCTCATCACGGCGAACTCAGCGCATGGTACGCGGTTCTTGGCATCGTCGACTTGTTTCTCCGAAATGTTGATCCCCATGATTGCATCTGGCCCAAACCGGTCGGCCAAAATTTGTGTCGAAGCTCCCAAGCCGCACGCCACGTCAAGAATGCGACCCTTATCTGGAAAAGATTCTATTAGCTTGTGAACAAGCGCTGCACTTGCGGCGGCTTGATCTTTGGGTCGGTTAGCCCAATAGCCGAAATTATAGAACCCAGTGTTGCCATAATAGCGACGCTGGTGGCTGCCGCGCATAGCGCGGTCGTAGACACGGGTCATCCGGTCGCGTTTTGCCATGTGTCTATCCTTGTCAATCTGTAACAGGCAGCTTCACGAAATCATTAATGGTACCTGTCAGCTTATGCGCTCCTGCGGGCTTATACTTATTACAAAAAATAACAGGAATACCTGGATCAGGCGCAAGTGTAATCGTCAAGCGATGGTCAATCCGCGTGTCACTCGGCAATTCTACCCTGTAGCGCTTTAGAGTTGCTGCAAGAGCTGCCTTGACCATTTGCATACCAAAAACAAAACCAGGGCACATACGAGGCCCTGCACCAAAAACAGTGTACTGGTATGGCGATGCTTTTAGTGAATTCCAACGTTCCGGCATGAAGCGTTCCGGTTCCGGGTATATTTCCGGGTTGCGGTTAATTAAGAATCCGCTGACCAGAACACGGGTGCCGATCGGTATCTTTGCACCAGAAAGTTCTGTCTCCCGGGTCGATCGGCGGTACTGGATCGGGACTGGAGCAAACAGCCGCATACCTTCCTTCAGCACACCGTCCAGCACGGGCAGCGCATCCAGTGTTTCGCCTGTGATTGCTTCCTGATCCAGACTGTTCAACTCATCCACCAACCTTGAAGTGATGTCCTGGTGTTGGGCCAGCAAGGCGATTGTCCAAGCCAGAGCATTTTGACAGGTTTCGTAGGCAGCACCGTAGGAAAAAACCATCAAACTGGAGACGAGTGACTGGTCCGTCGGTCCGCCCAGGTGATTGGGATTGTTCATCAAAATCGAGAACAAGTCACGGCCATTGAAGTTGCCGCGCTTTTTGTCACCCCATTTGCACATGAGCCGCTCCAGCTTGGGAGCAGTAAAGAACCATCTCGCATGCGCTTTGCCCGGAACGGGCCTACACGCATCGACGCTGTCTTGAATAAGATGGGCGGCTGGTCCGGCAAACTTGAAGTCTTCGCCAAAAAGCAAAGTCACTGAAAGGTCCTGCATGAGAGTCATGCCCAATTGAGCAAAGTCAACCGGCTCGTCCACTTTCCATTTTTCAACATGCCGGGATGCTATGGAGTACATTGCGTCTGCATGGGCGAAAACCGCGCTCTTGGTGAGCGGCGGCGTCATCAGCCGCCGGTAATGGGCGTGCTGTTGGCCGCGAAGACGGGTCATGGTCAGGCCCATTCGCGTAGCGGCCGAACGCCTCCCAAAACCACGAAAGCTCACGTTGACCGTACGCCACGTTTCCGAATCTGAAGCAACTGACCGATATAATACTGGGTCCGCGATGCAAACCAGCTCCAGGGGTTTCGTGCGTCTCGATGTTGGATAGGAGAGGATTACGAAAGACCCGTATTGTTCATGTAGTCGACGCAGTGTTGGAATGGGGTTTAAGGCAATCCCAACAAATACCCGAGAAGATGCAAGTCTATCCAGACTGTGCGCTTTGATGGCACTGTCAATCATAACCGATTTGGACTCATGTTTTTGCATTTTGCTGTCGATTAAAATAATTCCGATATACATACATCGAATATGTATATATGTGATTGATCGTCTCAAGTCATTGATGTAAATCAATTGAATCCACCGCCCTTAGCCGCCCTTCGACGCGGTCAGGCTACGGCTAAGGCAATTAGGTATTCCACCAATGCCGCGTGGAGCGCCGAGAGGTCGTGACACAGGGTGAGACGGCAGCGAAAGGGCAATCTCAGACCTCGATCCATTTTCGCGCAGGTTTGGTTCGGTCGATTTTCCCGCGGAACCATCGCTGATCGCGTCACTACCCAATGGCAGCTTGGGGCCGTGAGTGACAAAGCGGATTGCGCAGATCAAGGTCCGCTTCGGCCCCATGTCGGCATTCATCGAACCTGCAGCGAGCAGCCATTCCCGCCTGGAACGCACCCGCTCCCGGGATCGCCGACGCTGACATGCGAGGCTTGGCGCCGCATGGATGCCCTTGTCGGCCCTGGACCGGCAAGAATCCTGCTTTTCTGAAAAGACCAATCGCCAAAGGCGTTTCAAGCCTTGTGACCCTGAGGTGACCCTGTTTGCAGGGCTACCGTCAGTTCTCAAACGGGGGAACCAAAATGCCCCTGTTTTTATTGGGAAATTCTGGTGGGCGCGCACGGGCTCGAACCGTGGACCCGCTGATTAAGAGTCAGCTGCTCTACCAACTGAGCTACGCGCCCCACCTGTTCCGCAAGGGAACGAAGGGGCGTATAGACCGGATGGCGGGGCTTGTCCACACTGTTTTTCTGCCAACTTCGACAGACCGCCCGATACCCCCGGGGCCGGGCCTAGATGTGCAGCTGGCCGGTGGCGATCCGGACCGCCTGGCCGCCGATGCGGACATGGGTGACCTGCCCTCCGGCGCAGTCGATGTGCAGGTGGATGAGCGACGGCCGTCCCATTTCCACGCCCTGCTCGATCACCAGCGGATGATTGCCGTCGAGCATCCCGTCGAAATGATGGATGGCGCCCGACAGCGCAGCTGCGGCCGAACCGGTGGCGGGATCTTCGGCCACGCCTTCGCCGGGCGCGAACATGCGGGCATGGAAGGCGGCCTTGTGGTTGACGCCGCCGCGGCAGTAGAGATAGGCGAAGGCCAACTGCCCGTCGCCCATCGGCGCGATGCGCTCCCACAGGGCCGGGTTGCACTCGGCCTTGGCGGCGGCGGCCATGTCATGCACCGGGATCAGCACATAGGGCACGCCGGCGCTCCACAGCGAGACGACATGGTTCTCAAAGCCGATCTCCTGCGGGTCGAGCCCGAGTGCGGCGCCGATATCGGCCGGTTCGATCTCGGCCTCGAGCCGGCGTGACAGCCTGGGCAGGTCGAACTCCGCAAAACCCGAGCCGCCACCCCTGTTGATCCTGACCGCGCAGCGCACCGCGCCGATCGGCTCCTCGAGCATCTTGACCATGTCGATGCCGGCGTCAGGCACCGCGCCGGCAAGTCGCCGGTCGGCCAGCGCGATGGCCCCGCCCACCGTCGGGTGGCCGGCAAAGGGCAGTTCCCGCATCGTGGTGAAGATCCTCAGCCGCGCCGTGTGCGCCGGGTTCTCCGGCCTCAGCGCGAACACCGTTTCCGACAGGTTGAATTCCCGTGCGATCGCCTGCATCCGCGCTTCATCGAGATGATCGGCGTCAAACACCACCGCGAGCGGGTTGCCTTCCAGCGCGGTCGCGGTGAAGACGTCGTAGATGGCAAAATCCGTCATGCGCTGCGGTGTCCCTTGCGGTTGCGGCGCGGCCTGCTGCAGGCCGGCCCGCTTCGTCAGCCGCATCCTATCCAATTCCGCCGGTCTGCCAACCGCTGTCGACGTCGGGGGTATCGAAATGGAACTCGATCATCGCCTGCATGTAGGGCGTCACCGTGGGGCCGGCGTCGCCGGGCCTGCGCACGACCACCACATCCTCGATCTCGTCTTCGGCGCCACTGGCGATGTGGTCGCGGATGCGCGCGGTGAGTTGCGAGGCCGGCTCGTCGAGCCGGAACCGGCGGAACACCGCGACCCGCCGACCCTGCCGGACGGCCCAAAGCCGGCGCTCCGGTTCGGCGCGGGACAGGTCATAGCCGGTTTCCTCCATCGCCTCGCGCAGGATGCTGCCCTCGACATCGACAAGTCCGTCCTTGATGTCGCTGTCGTCAAGCGAGCCTGCCGGGGCATAGACCTTGCCGGCATTGGCGGTTTTCGCCGCCATGCGGATGAGCATCATGGCGCCGTCCGAGGACAGCATCACCGCCGAGCCGAACAGGTGCCAGACATCGGCCTCAGGCTGGGTCCTGATCCAGTGCAGGATCGCAGCATAGGGCGCGCGGTGGCTGATGCCTGAGATCGTGTCCTTCTCGAACCGAAGCGCGCGATGCAGCAGGATGGTGCCGTTGAACAGGAACGGCCGCTCCACCTGCTCGCGCGCCCAGTGCGCCGCGATCGCGGACTGCTCGGCAAGCCGCCAGGGATGCTCGGCCGGATCGACCTTGAGCCGCACCGCATCGAGGCCGAACACCCGGTTCTGGGGAATGCTTGACCCCGGCATGGCTCAGACCAGATCGAAGGTCATCGCCACCGGGCAATGATCAGACGCCTTGGGCCGGTCCCAGCCGGTGCGCGGGTAGCGATCGACCTGCTGGCCGTCGGGGAACAGCGTGCGCCAGGGCTGGCCGGCGCGGATGATGTCGGGCAGCCTGTCGCGGCTGGTGCGCGTGAGCGCCGGCGAGGCCAGCAGGTAATCGAGCTGGCACAGGTGCCGCTCCTGTGGCCCGCGGGTATGGTAGAGAGTCCAGCGGTCCATCTCCTGCCGGCGCTGCACGACGTTTTCGCTGAAACCGTCCGCCGTCAGCACCTGAACGGCACTGTCGGCCTCAGTCGCGGGAGTGAAGTGATAGCCGTTGCGCCGGTCGCCGCTGATCACCACTTTTTCGGCATAATCATTGAAATCACCGGCGATGACGTAGCGCTTGCCGCCGCCGTCGGGCCCGAACCGGTTGGCGACGATCTGGCGCACGCCGCGGGCTTCGGCCACCCGCACCGGCATGGTCCAGCTGCGGCCGTCGATGCCGTCGCGCGGGCTTCCCATCGACTTGAAATGCGTCACATAGACCGTCAGCCGCTTGGCGCCGATCTTGAGATCGACTTCCAGGCAATCGCGCTTGAAGACCTTGTCATGCGGCTTGGCAAGGTCCGCAAGTGCCGGCGTGTAGAGCCCCATCGCCTCATAGGTCAGATGGGCGTGGCTGGTGACGTCGAGCACCTCGATCCGCGCACCGTCGAGCGTCTCCTCGCGCGCCATCAGCGCCAGGTTGATGCGGCGGCTGTCATTGCCCTCGATCAGCACCTTGTGGCGGTAGCCGTCGCCGATCATCTTGAACAGATAGCCATATTCGAAGCGGTGCAGCGTATCGATGTTCTCCACTTCCTGCAGGCAGAGGATATCGGCATCGGCCTCGGCGATGGCCAGCGCCGTCAATTGCCGCGTGTCGTCGGTCAGCGACACGGCGCGGGCGATCTCGGCCTGGCGGTACTGCGCCTCGCTGTCGAAATCATAGAGCTGCGACACCCGGTCCTGGCGCAACTCGTTGCGAAAGCCGGTGAAATCGAACCGGCTCAGGAGGTTCTCGGCATTGAAGGTGGCGATGCGGACTGTCATGCGGGATCCTGATTCAAGACTTTGGGCGCGAGCGCCCGACCCTAGGCAGGGAGACCAGTCGGGGCAAGGTCAAACGCCAGGCCGACGCCGCGGTCCCGCAGCCCTCACGGCCCGTTGACCAGCCCCAGCACCAGGTTCTGCACCGCGCCGCCATCGCCCATCTCGACCCGGTCGAAGGCGCGGCCGCGGGCGCGCTGCTCGTCCGAAAGCCGCTTGAGATGGGTCTGCAGCTCGGCGCGGGTCTTGTGGCAGCCCGGATCAGCGGGGGCGGAGAGCCCGACGCTGACATCCTGGATCGCCTGAACCATCTCGATGATGTGCTGGCCATGCACCCGTTCATGCGCCGCGAGGCCATCGTGGAACCGCTTCCAGCTCGCCGCCACCTCCGGCGGCAGTTCGCCGCGGGGCTTGGGCAGCGTGTAGGTGATGATCAGCCTGGGGATGTTGGAGGCGATGACGCAGCTGCCATCGGCGCGTTCCTGGTAGTCGCGCCGCCAGGTCAGCTTGAAGGTGGTGTGGGCGATGGTCCGGCGGTCGCCGGTAATCACCGGCCCGTTGTCGCCGACCGAGCGGTAGAGCTCGAAGCCGGTCCGGCCGCTGACCGGATAGGTGGCCACCTGCTCGACCGCTTCCCAGGCGGAAGCGGGGCGGACAAGCCCGATCAGGGCGATCAGCGCGATGAGCGCCGCGGCGGTGACTGGTCTGGCGGGTGTCATGCAAATCCTCATTTGATCTCGGTGAGATAGACCCACCAGCCTGCGAATGCCAGTGCGAAGCCGGTCATCCCGAACATCGCCGCGCCCCGAAGCCTCCGGCCCGGGCTGATCCAGGCGCCGAGCGCCGCGCCGAGCGCCAACCCCGGCGAACAGCCTATCAACGCCAGCACGACCAGGTCGAGGGTGGAGAAAATGCCGATATCGGACATGCGGGCCTCTCTTGTCTGCGCTTTCAAGCTGGCACGAAAGACCGCGCCGGGCCAAGAGGCGTCCGGACGCTTCACGAAGTTTTACAGATTGTCGCTTTTCGTGTACACTCAGCTCATGTGCGCGCAATGCCGTGCGTTCGTTTTGAGATTGGACATCCCATGCAGATCCCCACATGGACGAAACCCGCCCTCCTTGGAGCGGCGGCGGGAGCCGTCGTGCTCGCCATCGTCGGCTTCTCCAGCTATGGCGGCTGGGTCAGCGGTTCCACGGCGCAGCAGATGGCCGACGAGGCCGGCAATGACGCCGGCAAGCAGATCGTCGCAAGCCTCTGCGTCAAGAACTTCGCCGCCGCGCCCGGCGCCCAGATGCAGCTCGCCAAGCTCAAGGAAGCCAAGAGCTGGGAACGCGACAACTTCATCGAGGACGGCGGCTGGGCGACCATCGAGGGCATGCCCGGCGACATCACCGGCGTCGCCGACGCCTGCGCCGAACAGCTTGCAGCCATGGACGAGCTGCCCGCCCAGGAAGCCATGATGCCGGAGGCTCCCGCCATGGCGCCCGATGCGCCGGCCACCAGCGGCTGACAGCCAAACGCAGGTTTCAAGGGCGGCGCGGCATCACGCCGGGCCGCCCTTTTCGCTGCCGCACCGGATCGCATGGCAGTCGCCGCGCCGCCAGGGCCGGTCCGTCCTTGATCAGCGTCAATGCGGGCTTGAGCCGGACTGCTACCCATGGGATGACGCCGGCCGGGCCGATCGCCCGGGACACAAGGGAGCATGCCATGAAGCCGATGATTTTCGCCGCCGGGCTGGTGACCAGCCTCTTTCTCCTCGCCCCCGCCGCTTCGGCCGCCAGCTGCTGGGACCTCTGGTACGAGCGCAACGCCATCTATGACGCCAACGGCTTCTGCTTTTCCACAAGCCTCGGCAAGCGCACCTTCGACAATTCCGATTGCTGGACCAAGAACCCCGAGCTGAGCCCCTGGGAGAACCGCCGCGTGGCCCAGATCCAGGCCGAGGAACGCCGCCGCGGCTGCAAGGTGAATTAGGGGCAAGGGGGCCGACGGGTCGCGGGTGTTGCCGTGGGCATCATCAGGGTCGCCCCACCCTCACGGTCGTCGTCCTCGGGCCCCGACCCGAGGATCCATTCCGTGATGTTTCGGAACGGGGTGCGCGTGGATGGATCCTTGGCTCGGGGGCCAAGGAAGACGAAACGAAGGGTCGGTGGCGCGGGCCCTCATGGTCGGCCCAGCCGGGCGCATTGCCGCGCGGGAGTGCCGCCGGGGTTTGCTGGAAGGACAGTCCGGAGGGCCGCGCGGGGCAGTGCCTTCGGAGGTGTGGGTTCTGCCCATGCCGGGTGTCAGCCGGCATGGGCAAGGGGGTGGCGCTGACAGCGCGCGGCCCGGAACTCGCCGGATGGCGTCCCCATCCGACAGGCGTCGGCCTCGCATGACACGGAAGTCGGCTTATCCACCCGCCCCTCTTCAGGGCCTTCCGCCCGGGTTGCCCCGGCCGCGGTCGGGACTCGATCCGCGGGAGATGCTTTGGGCGCGAATTCCGGCACGGACCCTGCGCGCGCTCTGATTTGATGCGTGTTACTCAGGGCGGGATCGCCAGGGAACCTGCATCGAGCACGGCATGTCCGCCACAGGCCCGGACCGCCGGCCCCTCGCCCGCTTGCACAGACGAATAGGGACCCGGCCCGGTGGCTGGCTTTGCACGGCGCTTGAGAGCGCCGCCCGCCAGCGGAACCGCGTTGGCCATCGCCTCCCCGACACGCGCGCCATACGTTGGGACGCGGGCCCCGGGACATTCCCTTCCGCCTGGCCCGATACGCTCGCGAGACCATCCGGTAGCGGAAGTGGGATCATGATGGCATGACGGCGGAATGTGGGGATGAAATCGGGGGGATTTTCGGGTAAGCTATTGGGATTGTTGGGGTGAAGGTGCGGGTTTGTCCACGTTTCGGGGCGGTTCTTGCACGTCGTGACAGGTGCGCGGCGGCTTGGTACGCCCTCTGCGTCGTCGAGGGGATATCCCGGCGTCCGCTACCCCCACCGGCGTCGTCTTCGGGCCCCGAGCCGAGGATCCATTCCGTGATGTTTCGGAACGGGGTGCGGGCGGAGGGATCACGGAATGGATCCTTGGCTCGGGGGCCAAGGATTACGAAACGCGGGGGTCTGGATAACGAAAGGAGGGGGCGAATCCGGGATTGATGATGAGTGAGGCTGGCCGGGAACGGTAGAGCAGGCCGCCCTGCCCGCGAAAACCTGACCTAGCCCCAGCGCTCGTCGCGGTCCTTGGGCTCGAGCGCGCTCATCAGCGCGTCCCACATGTCCATGCCGGTTTCCATCACCGCGAGATTGGCCTGGTACGCCATTTCCGCGCCGATCATGTCGGTGAGTTCGGTGGCGAGGTCGACGCCGCCTTGAGCGGACGCCTCGCGCGTCACCGCCCGCACCCCGCCGCCGGGACCCGACACCATCTCGACGCTCCTGCGGGCGTAATCGGGCGTGTCGGCATTGGCGATGTTGTGGGCCACCGCATCCAGCCGCACCTGCTGCGCCGCCATGCCGGAAAACGCCGTGGTGATGATGCTGGAAATCATGCCGCGCTGCTCTTGCTCATGCGCGAGAGAATAGCGTCGGCGGATTAGCGGGGGGTTAGGGAGCGTGGTTAATGGGGGGTTGAGGGGGGCGGAAATTTCGCATTGAGCTAGACGGTACGGATTCAAACCTATCACGCCCCAAAATGAATGCCGTGAAATCCTTTATCATAATTAAGCAACGAAGCACGAACTCGAAAAAATGTGTATCCATCCCCCACAAATTTAGATGCTATTTGCAACTAAAGTCACATCATTAATGACAAATCCAATCGGAGGTCGATATAAAACCTATTGATAATTTAAGCTCTGCAATTCCGATAAAAGAGCTTTTGCCTTCTCCATTCTATCCCCTGTGGCCTTTGTAGATTTCCTCAATCGCGTTTCAGCCCACGGATCATCTTCATAACCTACCTTAGAAAGAAAGTCTGCGGTTGCAGCAAGTTCAAGTGAAACCGAATCATATTTGTCCAGAACCGAAAGAACTATCTTCCGAGATTTGGTTTTGTCATCGTCTCGCAGTGAACCATGAGATGCTACTGAGAACACAGCATAAGGAGAATTATTTCCTACTTTCCAATCAAGAGAAAGAACATCCAACGCAACAGCGTCATCAACACCGAGGGATAAGTCTTCGCTGTATGGACCATAATGATGGTACTGAAAGTCTAGGCCAGATCCTAGTCCATAAAGCTCTAAAAAATAGAATGTCTTTTGCAGCCTGGTCTTTCCAACCAACTTCCCACCATTGAGATGGATTACATCTGCTATCACCTGCGGGTCGATGCTCATCATTCCTCCCCTAGAATTTGCATAATTTTCTTTTTGACATCAGCGTCTCGTGCATAGACACGGTATACTGACTTCTCATTCAAAGCCGCTACCACCTTGGATTTGGTCGCCAAATCCACATAGGATTCTGATGAAGTTCGAATCAGCACCTTCGACAGGGCCTCGGGGGTATCATAACCCCTTCTCTTATAAGGATTGCGCGAAGCTGTATCCTCAAAAAAATCAAACTCCCCAAACTCTCCACCGGCCCTCGCTTCTGAGAGTGCTTTGCGAAATTTCGCTTTAGAGTCGGTCCAGAAAGTTATTCAATTTGAACAGAGCCTTCGCAGCATGAGGCGAATAGAGGCGAGTTTGAGGAATGCGAGCGCGTTGCGCGACAGGTTCTCGAAGTCCTTGGCCAGCCTACGGCAT